>OIBA01000006.1_pt1 | contig 143559 bp, 152 predicted proteins | sample 1580931 | NCBI WGS metagenome assembly OIBA01 (sample SAMEA3882548, study PRJEB24775) | human gut metagenome | biome: human-associated habitat; feature: intestine environment; material: feces | place: Netherlands | collected 2009/2010
AAATTAATATATTATTGCCATCCAAACCCGGAACTATTGCAATTTATTGCCATTTAAACCCGGAACCGTTGGCAATTTTTTTGCATAACATATTAAGAGGTGTTATTATGTTAATTAATATTATTTTTCTTGCTATTTCAAGTAGTATAGATTCTCTTGGAATTGGAATTACATATGGAATAAAGGAAACTCGAATATCTTATATTGCAAATTTAATTTTATTTGTAATTTCTTTTGCTATAACTTCTTTTTCTATATGGATTGGAAATAGCATAAAAAATATTTTTTCTACTAATATAACTAACATTATTGGTAGCATTATTTTAATTAGTATGGGAATTTTTATGATGTTTCAATCACTTAAGAAATCTAAAAATACAGAAGATTTACCTTCTTCTAATTTTAAGAAAAATAAAGAAAAAATCTATAAATTATTTATAAGATGTTTGGGAATAACAATTCAAATTATTAAAAATCCTAATTATTCTGATTTTGATAATTCAAAAAAAATTGATTCTAAAGAGGCTATCTTTTTAGGATTAGCTCTTTCTTTAGATAGTTTTTGTATTGGAACTGGCTCTAGTATGATTGGTATTGAGTCTAACATTTTTCCCTTTTTTGTTAGTTGCTTTCAACTATGCTTTTTAATATTTGGAACTTTTTTAGGAAGAAAAATTAATAAAATAAGCAAAATACCAGACAATATTTGGTCAATATTATCTAGTATTTTATTAATTTGTATAGGTATATTAAAACTGGTTTAAAGTAAGGCTTTTATTTGTTCATCTTGTTTTAGCCTTGCACTTAAAAAGTGGTAGCTTTCTTTGTTTTGTTTTACTGCTATTTCAGCTATATCTTTTTGGTCTCTTAAACGCAAACTTGCATATTTTATTATTAACCCTTTGTTCGTTACTGCTGCTCTTACCACATCTTCATCATCTCTTAATTCTTGACTTGCATAATATAATGTTTGTCCATATGTTTTTACACTTTCCAATATTATGTCTTTGTCTGCTCTTAAATTTTCAGATGCATAACATGCAGTCCATGGGGCTCCTTTTATTGCTAACATCATTATCTCTTTATCGTCTTTTAATTCATCAGATATAAATTCAGCTGCTTCTCCATCTTGTTTTAAAGCTTCTATTACTACTTCTTTGTCATTTTGTAATCTTTCTGATACAAATTCTAATAATTTTCCTTTTTCTTGTACTGCTTTTAATACAAATTCTTTATCATCTTTATTTTTTATTACATCTTCTATTTCCATTTGTATATTTCTGCCCTCTTCCTTTTTTATTAAAATGATTTATTTGTTTTCTACATTATATCATTTTATTTTATTGTTGCATAGTTTTTTAAAAAAATAAAAAAAGAGCCTTAAACTCTTTTTTGTTATTATAATCCATATTTGTTTCTGAATTTTTCTGCTCTTCCTCCAACTTTGTCTTGTCTTGTGTTTCCTGTCCAGTATGGATGACATTTTGAGCATACGTCTACTTTAATATCTTTTTTTGTTGAACCAACTTCTAAAACATTACCACATGCACATGTGATTGTTGTTTGGTTATATTCTGGATGTATTCCTTCTTTCATTTAAGTTCACCTCTTTCTCATCGCTTAATAACTTGACTGTTGTTTATAATAACATATTTTTAAATATTTTTCAAGTATTATTGTGCTTTATTTTCATTTTTTTGATTTTGTTCATAAACATATTGTGCTGATGATAACATTTCTTTGTTAAGGGATAATTTATTTATTAATTTTCCCATTACATTGAATACACATGCAATTATTAAAATTAACATTCCAATTTTTTTCCAATTTTTTGCAATCATTGTAATCTCTCCTTTTACACAATACATTTATATTATACTTTTATTTTTGTTAATTGTCAATATTTTTCATTTTTTTGGTTATACTATTCTAAGGTGATTATATGAAAAATAAATATTTGATTATTATTGGTGCTATAATTATTATAGCTATTGTTGTTGCAATCTTTTTTTTCAATAAAAATAAAAATGAGAATAAAACAAATTATCAAGCAAGCAAAACCGAAACTACCAAAAATGTTCGGAAATAATACATCTACAAATAATACAAATACATTAAACCAAAATACTACTAAAGAAATAGAAAATAATACATCAGCAGGTTTAAATGAAACTAATATAACTAAAAATCTTACAGGAGACAATACCCCAGAATATAAAGAAGAAGAAATTTCATCTTTTACCACAAAAATTGTAACCAAAGATAGTTCTAGGCAAAAAAATATTTCTATTACTTGTTCTACTTTAAATGATACATTGGTTGAAAATGGGGCTGAATTTTCTTTTTGTAATACTGTAGGTCCTGCAACTACCGCTAAGGGCTATGAAGAAGCTGATATTTTTGATGCAAACCGGAAAAAAGAAAAAAGGTCTTGGTGGTGGTAATTGCCAAGTAAGTACTACATTATATAATGCCATACTTAATGCACCTTCATTAGTCATTACTGAAAGACATTCTCATAGTAACAAAGTTCCTTATATTCAAAATGGTAAAGATGCTGCAGTTGCCACAGGTAGTTATGACTTAAAATTTAAAAATAATTCAGGTAAAAAAATTAAAATTAAAGCATCATGTAGCCAAAATGATGTTACCATAAAATTACTTCAATTATCTTAACTAAATTTTCCATATATGTTTTCTTCTATTTTTGCTTTTTTAAGCATAATATGTATAAAACTTATATGGAGGTTTTTTTATGAAATCAATTGTTAAATACTTTATTTGTTTTAATATATGTTTAATATTAATATTATCTTTTACATGTCTATCTTTTGCAAAGCAAACTGCATATGTTTGGTCAAATAATTCATCTAGTATACAAACAGCATCTACACCAGATGACAATAATTCACTAAGCTTAGAGTCAGAATCTGCTATACTAATAGAGCAATCAACTCGGGCAAATTCTATATTCCCATAATATTCATGAAAAGTTACGTCCTGCTTCAGTAACAAAAATAATGAGTGTTTTACTAATTATGGAACAAATTGAACAAGGAAAATTATCTTTAACTGACCAAATTAGTTGTTCAGAAAATGCTTCTTCTATGGGTGGATCCCAAATTTGGCTTGACCCAAGAGAAACTTTATCTGTAGATGAAATGTTAAAAGCTATATGTGTTGTATCTGCAAATGATTGTGTTGTTGCCATGGCAGAGCATATTGCAGGTTCAGAAGAATCTTTTGTTAAAATGATGAATGACAAAGCAAAAGAACTTGGGATGAATGATACTTGTTTTAAAAATTGCCATGGAATTGACGAAGATGGTCATGTATCATCTAGTTATGATATTAGTTTAATGTCTAGAGAACTTTTAACCAAATACCCTCAGGTAACAAAATATACTACTATATATATGGATAGTTTACGTGATGGAAAATCACAATTAGTAAATACAAATAAATTAATTAGAACTTATAAAGGCGCAACAGGCCTAAAAACAGGTTCAACATCACTTGCTTTATATAATTTATCAGCAAGTGCAACTCGTGATGATTTATCATTAATTGCTGTTATTATGAAAGCTCCTTCAACAAAAGTAAGATTTGCAGAAGCTACAAAACTTTTAGATTATGGTTTTAGCAAATTTTCTTTCAAACAATTTGCCAAAAAGGGCGATATTGTAAATACTATAAATGTTAACAAAGGAGTTAAAAGTACTGTTAATGTTGAATTTGAAGAAAATTCTGGATGTTTAATAGAAAAAGGAAATGAAAATAAGATTGAACAAACTATAACAATTAATCCAATAACTGCACCTATCCACAAGGGGCAAGTAGTTGGTACTGCCACATATTCATTAAATGGAGATACATTGTCTACCACGAACATTATAGCTTCAAATGATGTTGATAAAACCACTATTTTTACAATGTCAAAACAAATAATTTACAAATGGATCAATTTATTAAGAACATAAGCATTTTATATATTAAATAAAATTAAATATTTAAATGCCACAATAATTTGACTAAAAATGTGGCATTTAAATTAAAATATTAATTTTGGGTTTTAAAATCCAACAATTTTATTATACATATCAATTGCATAATTATCTGTCATCCCAGCTATATAATAAATTATTGCTTGGCTATATGATTTCCTATCATTTAAATCAAATATAGCCTTATTTTTAGCATTTTTATTTCTTGGTAAATTCCAATAATAAGATAGCCAATCTTCAAAATCTTTAAATAATTCTGGATAAAACCTTTTTAAATTTTCTTTTGAATTATTTAATGTGTCATAAATTTGATTTAACACTAATTCAAAATATTTTGTTGATGGTTTAAGCCTTTCAGATAAATATATATATTTGTAATTAAAATCTTTTATTTCTTTTATTAATTCAAATATTTCTTCTGAAAAACATAGTCCTTTTTCTGGTGATGAATTATTGCATAAATCATATATCAAACTATTTATAATAACAGTATTGTTTATTACCTCACTTTTGTTTTTGTTTAGTATTTTATATAAATCATCCAAATGTTCATCTAATATTCCAAGGGTTATAGCATCTTCTATGTCTCTTCCTAAATAAGAAATTTTATCAGCAATTTTTACTACACACCCCTCCCATGTATATGGAGCATATTGGTTAGGTTTAGAATAACTATTTAAATCTATATATTCATCTCTTGGTTTTAATTTATTTTCATCAATCTCCCCACAATGAGATATTATTCCATCTCTTACTGCATATGTTAAATTTAAATTTTGCATATTTTTAGACTTATCTTCTAATAATTCTATTTTATCAACAAACTCTAATCCATTTTTTTCATGCCAAAACGTTTTTCCTAAATCTCTTTTTGATATCTCAGACAAAATTTTTTCACCTTGATGACCAAAAGGACTATGTCCTATATCATGAGCTATTGCTATAGCTCGTGTTAATTCTACATTTAACCCCAAATATTTAGCTATTGTATAACTAATAGATTCAACATATGTAACATGTTCAATTCTTGTACAAATATGATCATTTTCAGGCGAAAAAAATACCTGTGTTTTATGTTTTTGTCTTCTATAAGCATTACTATGTATTACTCTTGTATAATCCCTTTCAAACTCTGAACGTATATCATTTCCCCTAGAATATATTTTTTCTTCTCTTTTTATCATATTGTTCCATTTTAAATTATTGCTATTTGCTGCATAATTTTTAAATAAATCTTTCATTTAAATCACCTTAATGCAGATTATAACATAAATACACAAAATAGACAATGAACTTATTTGTTTGTCTTAGCATTTGTTCATTTATATAGTTACAATTCAAAGTTATAATTATAACTTTGAATTGTTTTTTATTTGTAATACTTTAAATTTTATTACTCATCTTCATAATCTTCAAATTCATCATTGTCAAAATTAGTATCATCATATTCAAATTCATATTCTGTATTACTTTTGTTTGGATTGTTTTTCTTTTTATCTTGTTCTATTTTTTTCATAGTGTTTTCTATATTTTCTGTCTGCTTTTCTTGTTTTTTTTCAATTCTTTCTTGTTTTTTTGTATTTTGTTTCATTTGTTTTAATATTTCTTGTGTTTCCTGCTTTTTGTTACTAATACATCTATTCATTATATTATTTGTTTTTTCTATTAAATCTGGTATATAGTCTAAAATTTTATCTATTGATGACGAATGATTTACTGGTAATAATTTTACATTATTTTGTGATATTACAATAAACGCAATTGGGTTTATTGTAACTCCTGCTCCACTTCCTCCTCCAAACGGTAACCTATATTGTATTTGCTCCTCTTTGTCTTTCTTTGAGTATTCATCTATTGTTTCTCCAGAAAATTCGCTTCCTCCTGCTGCAAAACCAAAACTAACCTTTGATATTGGAATAATAACTATATTATTAGATGTTTCTATTGGTTCCCCTATTATAGTATTTACATCTATCATATCTTGTATGCTACTCATAGCTGTAGTCATAAGCCCTTCTATTGGATGTTCGCTCATACTTTTCCACTCTCCTTTTCTTTATTTTAGCGCATATTACTTTTATAATATGTATCATTTTTATCTCAAATATACCCTCAAATACTATATTTACCAAATTTCCTTTATTATAAATTGGATTTATTTCTAGCCTTTGTTTTTCTTCTTTAACTCTCTTCTTAGTAAGGACTATACTCCAAATTGTGCTTATTATTGGGACAATAAAAGACGTTAATATTGTATTTTCTGTTCCAAAATTAATTTTTAGCTTAATCTTTTCTATGTGCATTTGTAATTTTTTTGCATCATTAATATTTTCTTTAGTTATTTGTTTTCCAATTTTATTTATATCTAGTTTTATTTTTTTGTCTTTTAAATTATTCTCTAATTTTTTTAATTTTTCCCTGTTTATTTTTAAGTTTATTATTGGCAATGTCCCAAAAATAACTAATTTTATTTTGAACAAAAAAGTATCATTTAATATCTTGTTTTTATTTTTTGGCAAATTTAATCTAAAATTTTCTATTTCTACTTGTATTTTTGAAAATATTAAAACTATTATAATAGTTAATAATATAAAAAGAAAAACCAATATTTTGTCCTCCTTATAGACTTTATATTAGTTTTTCCAAAAATTTCTTTTATAAACCTTTTACGAAATATTTTTATTCTTTTTCTCTACTAAAATATTTCCAAATAATTCCTCTTGATTTGTAGATACTTTACTTCTTCTAGATAATTCTAATAATCCACTAAATGCTGTTACTACTTCTTGTTTGTTTTTCTTTTTTATTGAAAACAATTTATTAAATATAAACTTTTTTTGCTTTATTAATACTTTTAGCATTTCTTTTACTTTGCTTGATACTGTATAATTTTCTACTATTGCAATTTTTTCTATATTTTTTGCATTTTGATTTATTTTTACACTATTTCTCCCTATCAAATTTTTATATAGCTCAGGAATTAGTGATTTTTCATAATTTATTTCCAACTGTTTTTTTGGTAATTCTATTTCTTCTTGTCCTTTAAAGAATCTATTAGAATACATTAAATAGTTTTGTTTTAAAGTTTTACTTATTTCTTTAAATTTTTTGTATTCTATAATTCTGTTTATTAGCTCTTCTTCAGTTAATTCTTCTTCTTCCTCGTTTTGTTTTGGAAGTAATTTTTTTGATTTTAAATATAAAAGAGTAGAAGCCATAACTAAAAATTCACTTGCAATTTCTAAATTTAATTTTTCCATTTCATTTAAATATTTTATGTACTGATCTGTTATTTCACTTAAATTTATGTCATATATGTTCATTTTGTTTTTATCTATTAAATGACATAATAAATCAAGCGGTCCCTCAAAATTTTCTATTTTTATTGCATATTGTTTTGTTTCTAATGTCAAAATTGCCATTCTTATTAACATCCTCTCTTTTATTCATCTTTATATTGCTCTATAGCAGAATTTATATTTTCTATTTTATAACCTTTTTTTATCAAATATACTTTTATATCTTCTAGTTCCATTGTATTTGATTTTTTATATATAATATTCTTTGCAGATTTTATTTCATAATTGTTTAATTCTTCATTTTCATTATATATATAATCTTCTATTAGATTTTTATTTAACCCTTTTGATATTAATTTATATTGTATTTCTTTTATTGATAAGTTTTTTAGTATCATAAAATTGTTTATTGTTTTTTCTATATATTGTCCATCATCTATGTATTTAGCTTCTTTTAAGTATTCTATTATATCATCTAATAAATTTTCTTCTATGCTTTTAGAAAACTTATTTCTTATTTCATATTCACTTCTTTTTTTGTATAATATATATTTTAATACTTTTGTTTTTTCTTTGTCAAATTCTTCTTTTGAATACATAGGTTGCCTTCTTTCATATTATTCTTCATCTTCTTCTATTGATGGTAATTCTTCTCCTAAACTTTCTTCAAATGCTTTTGCAAAATTAGCTCTTACTTTGCTTTCTACTTCTTCTAATAGTTTTGGATTTTCTTTTAAGTATCTTTTTACATTTTCTCTTCCTTGTCCTATTCTTTCTCCATTATAACTAAACCATGAACCACTTTTTTCTATTATGTCTAGATTTACTGCCATATCTAAAATATTACCTGCTTTTGATATTCCTTCTCCATACACAACATCAAATTCTGCTTCTCTAAATGGTGGTGCAACCTTATTTTTTATTACTTTTACTCTTACTCTATTTCCTTTTACTTCACCATCTTGCTTAATATTTTCAATTTTTCTTATATCAAGTCTAACTGATGCATAGAATTTTAAAGCCCTTCCTCCTGTTGTTGTTTCAGGATTTCCAAACATTACTCCTATTTTTTCTCTTAATTGATTTATAAAAATCAATACGGTTTTTGTTTTATTTAAAGCTCCTGTTAATTTTCTTAGTGCTTGTGACATAAGTCTTGCTTGTAGTCCCATATGTGAATCACCCATGTCACCATCTATTTCTGCTTTTGGAACTAAAGCTGCAACAGAATCTACTACTATTACATCTAAAGCTCCACTTCTAACTAAGCTTTCTGTAATTTCTAATGCTTGCTCTCCTGTGTCTGGTTGTGACACTATTAAATTATCTATATCAACACCTAATTTTTTTGCATATACTGGATCTAATGCATGTTCTGCATCTATAAATGCTGCATCTCCACCCATTTTTTGTGCTTCTGCAACTATATGAAGTGCAAGTGTAGTTTTTCCTGATGATTCAGGACCAAATACTTCTATAATTCTACCTCTTGGTACTCCTCCTATTCCTAATGCCATATCCAAACTTAAAGCTCCTGTTGGTATTGCTTCTACTTCCATTGCTTTAAATTCTCCTAATTTCATTACAGAACCTTTTCCAAATTGTTTTTCTATTTGACTCATTGCCATCTCTAGTGCTTTCTTTTTTTCTAAATTTTCGCTCATGTTTTTCCTCCTTATTTTTATGAACTTTTGTTTGATAAGTGTATTATATACCAAATTTTTGTTTTGTCAAGTATTTTTTTATTTTTATTTATACCATCCTTCTATATTGTAAAATACATTGTACCAATTTGGTGATACATCCCCTACTAAATTTGAATTATACAAAACATTGTATTTACTATTAGCCAGGCTAATATATGGTATTTGTGTGTTATATATTTGTTCTAATTTTTCATATTTTTCTTTTAATATTTTTTCGTCTGTTGTATTTTTTACTTCATTCATAATCTGAGTAATTTCTTCGTTTGAATAATTTGCTAAATTCCCTTCTCCGAAAAATGTTGTCATGTCTGGTGAGATTCCTAAATAATTACTACATAATATAATATCATAATTTTTATTTTGTAAATAGCTTTCATATTGTGTATCTGACGCGTAAATTAAATTTATTCTTATACCTTGATTTTCTAATTGTGTCTTTATATTTTCAGCAACTGCTTTTTTGCTTTCATCACTAGCCTTTACAACAAAATTTAAAGATATTTTTTGTGTTTTATTATTCAAATACTTTTGCCAAGACTGATTTTTATAACTCCATCCATTATCTACTAATTCTTGTTTTGCTTGTTCTAAATTGTAATTTATATTCGAATTTTTACTACTATTATACAACCAAGAACCATACTCTAAAGGGAAATTACAAGTATAATATTTATTGCCATAAACATTTGAAGTAATACCTGTTTTATCAATAGACTCCGCAATTGCTTTCCTTACCGTTAAGTCTGATAATATATTGCTTGTTGTATTTAATGCTAAAAATATATGTTCTCTGCCCCTTACTTCTTTTAAATTATATCCTATTGTACCTATATAATCATTAAAATTACTATTATCTGTTGCTAATAGATCAATATTTCCTGTTTTAAAACTGTTATATAATTCCCCAACTGAAGAATATAAATTTATATTTATTTTTTCTAGTGATAATCCTATATTTTTTGAATTCCACCAATTATCATTTTTTTCCAATGTAATATATGATGTCTCAGCATTTACAATTTTGTATTTTCCTGTTCCCACTGGATTTAGGTTTTTGTTAGTATTTGAAAAATCCTCTCCTTCATAGTAGTCTTTTGATAATATTGGAAATGTTAAATAATATTCAAAAAAAGGAACTTCCTGTGACAAATGAATATTTAAAGTATAGTCATCAACAATATCTACCCCTGATACATATTGTACATTATATGCATAAATTGATGTTACATTTTCATCTGTTTTTATTTTATCTATAGTAAAACGTACATCTTCTGAGGTAAACTTAGAACCATTTGACCATTTTACATCATCTCTAATTTTTATTATATATGTTTTTTCATCTTGCTTTGCCCATTCTTTTGCAAGTGCTGCTTCTGGTTTGTAATCTTTTGTTAAATTTACTAATGGTTCATATATTAATCTACTTATACTTTGTACATTCTTGTTATTACTAATTATTGGGTTTATTGTATCAAATTGTGCAATTCCTATAGTTATTTCTTTAATTTTTTCTTCATTCTGAGATGAACTACTATATTCTTGCTGTTTTTTTATTTCTTCTTCACCTTTAATTTTAAAATATGCAAATATTACTATTCCTATTAGTACTAATATAAATAAATATTTAGGCCATTTGCTTTTCATTTTTTCACCTCTAATTTATTATAAGATATCTATCTCTTGTGTTGTTAAACCTGTAATTTCTTTTATTTGCTCTATATCCATTTTCTTTTCTTTCATTTTTTTGGCTATCTCTATTTGCTTATTTTTTTCTATTTGTTTAAAAAATTTATCTTTTTCTTCATCTAGCCTCTTTTTATCTTCAACAAATTGTTTTCTATCTTCATCAAGCTTCATTTGACCCTCGTCAAGCTTCCTTTGGCCTTCGTCAAGTTTCTTTTGGTCCTCGTCAAGCTTCCTTTGGCCTTCGTCAAGCTTCCTTTGGCCTTCGTCAAGCTTCCTTTGGCCTTCGTCAAGTTTCTTTTGGCCTTCATTAAGCTGCTTTTTTCCTTCATCAATTTGAATTTTGAGCTTTCTCACCTCTTCTTCTTCTCTTTTTCTAGTATTTTCTTCATATACAGCTTTTTCTCTCCACCATGCCAATTGTTGCATTTTTCCATCTTCACTTAATTTATCTAATTTTTGTTTGGCTTCTTTTAGTGCTTTATTTTCATCCATTTTCTTTATCACCCTTTCAGATTTTGGATTTTCTAAAAACATTAACCAATCTAATAAATTGTCATTTATATTTTTTATATTTTCTTTTAATTTGTCTAGCTGTATTATATGAATTTCTAACTTATCTGTCAATATTTTCTGTTTATTTTTCGTCTCTAAAATTTTCCATTTAGTATGACATTCCATATCTTCAAGTCCTGAAACATTTTTGTCTGTTATTAAAATAATTATACTTTTCTATAACTTATTATAATCTTGACCTTTTGCTATACTTCTTATATATAATTTACTCCAGTAAAATAATATTCTTTCTTTTATATATTCCTGTTTTATCATCTGCATTTCTATATCACAATTCTGATTTTCATTAATTTTAACTGCCACATCTAAAATGCCAAGTTTATCATCTTGTTTTTTTCTTCTTAAAATAGGATTTATATTTAACTGTATTTTTAATATTTTTACTTCTAATATCTCTTCTAAAAAAGATTTTGTTATCCCCTCACTTCCTTCTTCACCAAATAATGCTTGAAAAACGACATCCAATTTTGGATTTAATAGCCTCTTATTTTGTTCCATATATTATAACTCCTTTATTTTAAATTTATATAATAAAAAAGTTCACCTCCTTCATTTTTCATTTTTCTTCCTACTGATTTTTTTAGATATAAAAATCTGATTTAAAAATTTGATAAAAATTAATCACATGATTTTAAATATGATAATATGTAATTTAATAAAATTATTATTACATAAATAATTTAAAAATGCAAGCAAAACAATTCGACAAAATTCAACAATACTAAGAGATTTAACTTGGTTTTGTTACACTTCTTTATGTATTGTTGTAAATAACAAATAAAAAAAATTCTTTTATAATTAACCTATAAGAACAAAAGCGGACATTAATAACTTTTGTACTTATTAAAACATTTTAAAGTCCGCGTCTTTGTTCGTGTGCGAAATTTGCAAAGCAAATTTCTGTGCAATATATTTATATTATAGGAAGTTCGGAGAACTTTCCTATAATATAAAAAAGCTATATTATAAATATTTTATTTACAATATAGCTTATATTTATTCTTATTAATTTCTTGATTCAACAATAAGTTTTATACCAGTTCTATCTTCTCCCTCCACTTCAACTTCTGCAAATGCTGGTATACAAACAAGGTCAACACCTGCTGGTGCTACAAAACCTCTTGCAATAGCCACTGCCTTTACTGCTTGATTTAATGCTCCTGCTCCAATTGCTTGCATTTCTGCTTTACTTGATTCTTTTACTAATCCAGCTATAGCTCCTGCTACTGAATTAGGATTTGATTTTGATGAAATCTTTAAAATTTCCATTTTCTTTTGCCTCCTAAAAATTTATTTTTTGCTATAATCTTTATTGCGTTTTCAATTTTACAATATTTGGAAATATTTGTAAATAGTTTTTTGGTAATTTTTTACAGTTTTCATTTGCATTTTTATTTATTTTTCGACATTTTAAGTACTTAATTTGCCAAAATAAAAAGTATATTACCAAACATGGTATTATACTTTTTTATTTTTAAGCCTGTATTCTTTTTATTTTTTTTACTTTATTATTTTTATCATCAATATCAAATAAAACTCCATTTAGCATACAATCCCCATCTGCTATTTTATACCTTTCAGGAAGCGTAGTTTCAAACCTTTTTATTGATGCTAAAATATTCATTCCAATTACAGAATTTATAGGGCCTGTCATTCCAATATCTGTTATATAACCTGTACCTTTTGGTAATATTCTTTCATCAGCAGTTTGAACATGTGTATGTGTACCAAAAATTGCCGTAACCTTTCCATCTAAAAAATGTCCCATAGCTATTTTTTCAGCAGTTGCTTCTGCATGAAAATCTATAATTATTATATCAGTTTTGCTTTTTATTTCTTCTAATATTTTTTTTACAACTAAAAATGGATTTTCTGAAAGAACATTAATATCAACTCTTCCAATTAGATTTATAACAGCTATTTTCTTTCCTTTACATTCAAAAATGTTATAACCCTTTCCTACAACATCTTCTGGATAATTCGCTGGTCTAATAAGTTTTGGATGATCTATAAATTTAAAAATATCTTTCTTCCCCCATGTATGATTCCCCATTGTTATTACATCAATATTTTGTTGTAATATATCATTAAAATTTTTTTCTGTAATTCCCATTCCTTCTGCTACGTTTTCGCCATTACATATAATAAAATCTACATTTTCATCTTTTACTATCTTGGGTAATTTAAGTTTTAATTCCCTTATTGCACAATTTCCAACTAAGTCTCCAATTGCTAAAATTTTCATTTATTTCCCTCTTTCTAATAAGAAACTATTTATTTTCAAGCTTTAATTCACTTTCAATTATTGTCATTATAATTTTTACAGTTTTTTCTAAATCATTATTTTTTAACACATAATCATATAAATTTATTCTTGACTCTTCATAATCAAATCTATTTAATCTTAAAATAACTTCTTGTGGACTTGGTTTATCAATTCTTGTTTCTAATCTTCTTTTTAATTCCTCTTTTGGCACTCTTAAAAAGATTGTTACAACTTTTGTATCATTTTTCAAAAGATCAATTAAATGTTCTGTTCCATTAACATCTATGTCTTTTACAATTATTTTACCACTTGCAATTTTTTCATTTAACAATTTTCTTGAGGTTCCATAATAGTTATCATGATGAATGTCATATTCGTAAAATTCATTATTTGCAATCATCTCCTCAAATTCTGCCTTTGAAACAAAATGGTAAGTTCCACCTTTTACATCTCCTTCTCTCATTGGTCTAGATGTAAAAGATGGAAGTGATTCTACATTTTCCATCCTTTTTATTAGTTCTTTTTTTATTGTATCTTTTCCTGCTCCTGCTACTCCAGATAATATTACTAGCATATAGTTACCTTCCCTTCAGCTATTTCATTTGCAGCAAGTGTAACTGGTGACTCTTCTTTAACATCTGTAAGCACCTTTGCTCCTGCAGCAATTTGTCTTGCTCTTTTTGAAGTAGCTATAACTAATTCATATCTGTTTTTTGATTTTGTTAGCAATTCACTAACACTTGGTTTTACCATCATAATTTTTTCCTCCTAAAAATTAATTTTCTTCTTGATCTATGTCTTTATCTACTCTTCCTGCAACAGTTTCTGGTTGAACAGCTGATAATATTATGTGCCCTGAATCCATAATTAAAACTGCCCTTGTCCTTCTTCCATATGTTGCATCTACTGCTGTCTTATTATCTTTTGCTTCTTGTACCATTCTTTTTATTGGTGCAGATTCTGGACTAACAATTGCAACAATTCTTTGTGCAGAAACAATGTTTCCAAAACCTATATTTACTAATTGCATAAAATCACTCCTTTTATTCAATATTTTGTATTTGTTCTCTTATGTTTTCTAGTTCAGTTTTTATATCAATTACATTATTGGTAATTTCTAAGTTATTTGCTTTAGAACCTATTGTGTTTGTTTCTCTATTCATCTCTTGTATTAAAAAATCTAATTTTTTTCCTACTGCTTGATCAGTATTAATCAAATTTCTAAATTGTCCTATGTGACTTTTAAGCCTTGTTACTTCTTCTTGTACTGAACATTTATCTGCATATATTACAACTTCTTGTGCAATTCTTGTTTTATCTATTTCTTCTGTTTTTAATAATTCTTTTATTCTTTCTTCTAATTTTACTACATATTCTTCAATAAGTCCAGTAGATTTAGCTGATATTTCCATTGTTTTATTTTCAACATATTCCAATCTTTGTAATAAATCACAAGATATTTTTTCACCTTCTTGTTTTCTCATATTAACTAAATTGTCTATAGCATTATTAACTGTATTTAATAATTCATTTTTTATAGTTTCATCATCACTATTTGATTTAATAGTTAATACATCTGGAAATTTTGAAATATCTGTAACCTCAATATTTGCTAATATATTTTCTTCTTTAGCTAAATTTTTAAGTTCTTTTATATACATTTTTGCAATTTCTTTATTAATTTTTATTTCATTTGCTTCACTACTGCTATTTTCATAAGTTATAAATACATCTATTTTTCCTCTTGATATTTTTGACAATATTTGTTTTTTTACATCTTCTTCTAAATAACTTATTACTCTTGGCATTTTTATATTTACATCTGAATATCTATGATTTACGCTCTTTATTTCCACCTGATATTGTCTTAACCCTATTTGCATAGTACTTTTACCATAACCTGTCATACTTTTAATCATTTAATTTTACCTCTTCTTTTCTTGGTCTTCCTCTTTTTCTTTTTGGCTTTTCTTCTACTTTCTCTTCATCATTTAATGTTTTTTTACCTTCATCTTTTTTTGCATCTTTGTTTTCAACAGAATCACTTTTCTTTTTAACAGTTTTTTTAGTTTTATTCTCTGTTATTGGTTCATCTTCTTGTGTAACTATTTTTTTAGGTCTTCCTCTTTTCTTCGGTTTATTTTCTACATTTGCAATAACTTCATTTTTTTCTTTATTTGCACTTTTTTCATCTTTATTTTTTTCTTTACTTAAAGCTTCTTTATTTACTTTGTTTTGGCTTTTACTTATTTTATCTGTTTTAACAGTTTTAGTTGTTGTTTTCTTTTTTCCTTTTGGCAATTTTTCTTTTGATGTTTTTGTGTTTTTTAATTCTTTTTTATTAGATTCTTCATTTTTTTCTTGTTCTTCATCTTCTTTTTTCCTTTTTGTTGCTTCTTTTTTTACCGGTTCATCTTTTTTTACAATTTCAGGAATATCACTTAAGCTATTTAAATACTCCTTCTTACCTTTAGTATAAATTAATATAGATTTTAATACATAATATATTGAAAAAATATATGAAGATGTTAGCATATATAATTTAAAATCTAAATTATACACTTTAATTACATATGAAACAGACAAGCTATGTGCAGCAACTACAATAAGCTCTATAAAATGTGCTAAATATTTTCCACTTTCTTTTTTGTATGCAATTTCTAATAAAATAAGACTTATTCCTAGTAGTATTGTTGTCATTACTTGCATTATTTTTTCAAATGTAAAAGAATCAAATTTACCATATGATACATTAATTCCCATTAAATACACCATTATTAATATTGCAATAATTAAATTATAAAATATATTTTTTAGTAAATTTTTATTAGCTTCTTTAGAAATTTTTGTATTAGAATCTTTAATTACTACATTTTGATTTAAATTCTTTTCTTCTGTTTTGTTTTTCATTTATTTCCCTCACTTCTATATTTCTAATTCATACATTATGTTACTTAATACATTTAATGCAACAGTTTCTGTTCTTAAAATTCTATTTCCTAATGTAATTACTTTTGCTCCACTTTCCTCTAAAAGTTTTACATCATCTTCATCTAGCCCACCTTCTGGGCCAATAATTATGCCAATATTTTTTTGATTATATTCTTTTATTTTTTTTAATTCACTTTTTAATGTTCTTTCTTTTTCTTTTTCATATGCTACAAGTATAATATCATAATTTTGTATTATATTGCAAATTAATTTTACATTTGTTATATTGTTTATTTTTGGTATAATATCTCTTTTACATTGTTTTGCAGCTACTTCAGCAATCTTTTGCCATCTTTGTATTTTCTTTTCTTTATCTTTTTCATTTAATTTTACAATACATCTCTTCATTTCAACTGGTGTAATATCATATGCCCCAAGTTCAACTGATTTTTGTATTATATATTCCATTTTATCTGCTTTAGGTAACCCTTGAAATATTGTAACTTTAATATCAGTTTCTACATTACTTCTTAAGTTTTCCAATATATTACATTCAATTTCTTCTTTTTCTATTTTATTTATTTCACATAAATAATTTTTGCTTGTTTCACTATTACATATTTCAATATGTTCACCTTTTTGACATCTTAGAACATTTTTTATATGATTCACATCTTGTCCGAGTAATATAAATTTTATTTTCTTTTATTTGCTCTGATTTAACAAAAAACTTTGGCATTTTTGCTCCTTTTTTTATTTTATTTTTACTTTGCTATTATATCACATATTTTTAAAATTTGCCACAAAAAAAGAAATTATATGTATATTTTCTCATATAATCTCCTTTTTTTACACTTTATTAATAATTTTCAGCTTTAATTTCAAAATATGCTTTTGGATGGCTACATACAGGACATATTTCTGGAGCTTTCTTTCCAATTACTATATGTCCGCAATTTCTGCATTTCCAAATTCTATCTCCATCTTTACTAAATACCAAATCACCTTTTACGTTTTCTAGTAATTTTTTGTATCTTTCTTCATGCTCTTTTTCTATTTTTCCAACAGCCTCAAATAAATATGCGATATGATCAAATCCTTCTTCTTTGGCTTCTTTTGCCATTTTTACATACATATCTGTCCATTCGAAGTTTTCTCCTTGTGCTGCTGCTTTTAAGTTTTCTTCTGTAGATGGTATTTCTCCTCCGTTTAATAATTTAAACCACATTTTTGCATGTTCTTTCTCATTATCAGCTGTTTCTTGAAATATAGCAGCAATTTGTTCATATCCTTCTTTTTTTGCCTTACTTGCAAAATATGTATATTTATTTCTTGCTTGTGATTCTCCTGCAAATGCTTCCATTAAATTTTTTTCAGTTTTTGTTCCTTTTATGTTTTCCATATAAAATACCTCCTAATTAATTTATTATTTTATAACATATATTTACAAATTTTTCAAGATATTTTATAAGTTTTACTTTTCCTAAGTGCCAAAATAATATAAAAAATAAGTAAAAATATACTATTTACTGAAAATAGCAATATTAAAAATACAGAAAAATTTTGTGATATACATCCTGTATCATATGCCATACTAATCATCAACATGAATGCTGTATTATATGGAAGTAAGCCTGGTACAGCACAAGATAATCCATCAAATATATTTGCTTTTTCTATTTGTGTTTTATTTTTAAAGCATTTATTTATAAACTTACTAATTAATGACATTGCTGCAGTATTATTTGCTACCATTAATACTGACAATATAATAATTGCAATTCCTAAAAAATTACTCTTTTTTTCACTTTTTAAATTTTTATTAGCTATATTTTCCAATGTTTCCTCTGGAATAAATCCTGTTAATATAAATAAAAAAATCCAAAATATTATTACTCCAAATACTCCTTCTATTCCTGTTACAATGCAACTATTAGAGCATAGTAATTCTTCTATATTAATAAATCCAAACAATACAGCTATTACAATAGCAGCCATATCGCATACAAGTAAAACCGAAATAATATCTTTTTTCTTTATAAGTAATATTGCCATTATTATAAATGTTAACATCATTACTAAAGGAGACAATGAATAGTTATATTCTAACACTATAGTATTATTAGGTATAAAATAATATCCTAATATAATATAAACTATACAAGATAATCCAAAACAAATTAATGAAATCTTTGCTCTTTGTTTTAATGTTTCATATAATTCTACTTTCATTGTATTTATTGAAATTATGGTAGTATCAGATATTGGTGATAAATTATCTCCAAAAAAACTCCCACAGACTATTGCTCCTAATATTAAAGCAGGATTACAATTTATTATTGTAGTTAATGGTAAAAATATTGGAACTGCCATTGAAATTGTTCCTGTTGACGTTCCAATAGAAGTTGAAACCAAACAACAAATTATAAAAACAATTAGAGGAAAAAATCTAACGTCTATTCCCATATTAATAAATAACATTAAAAATGCATTAGACACTCCTGTACTTTTTAGTATACTAGACAATATTCCTGCTAATACAAAAATTATTATACAATTTATTAAAACATTATTTTTTAAATGTTGAATACATTTTTCTCCAAATTCCCCCTTATTTTTGGTTAAAACAAATGCTAAAAACATAGAGAAAAAGCCACCTATCCAAAATGTTTTTAATGATGCTTTATTATTTATAACAAAAAAAATTATACATATAATAAAAAAGGCAATTGGCACAAACATTAAATGATTTTGTTTTTTTGATTCGATATTTTTGTTCATATAATTACTCCATATTTTATATTTTTTCTAAAAGTTCCTTATAAGTTTTATTTATATTTTCCTTAGGGATATTATGTATTTCATTAGCATCTGTTATAAAATATTCACATAACATTCCTTTAAGAATTTTCTTATCATTTAAAGTAATTCCTTGAAAATTTTCTATAATCCTATCATATAATGTAATAGAATTTAATTGTTTTTTAGGTGTCCAATTTCTATACTCATATTCTGAATAATCTTCATCTAATTTGAATACTTTTTCCTCTTTTATTTTGTTTTCTACTTCTTCTGTTAACAATAAAATATTTTTTCTTCTTCTAATAATATCTTGGGTTGATATTTCTTCTATTCTAAAGCATTCTTTAAGTTTTTCTTCAATATTACATGGGCAATAGTTTAAATATTTTAACATTGCAATTTTCCATTTTGCATGTGGCGGATATTTATTATTATATACAAATAATAAGTCTAATAAATTTTCTAATCCTTGATTTAAGAGTTCTTCACCATTATATATATATCCTCTTTCTATTACTTTTAACGGATTAATTTTTACACTCCAATTAATTCTTGATAATAAATGAGATAATAAATTTTTTCTATACTCTTTGGGAAACGTTGTTTTTCTATCTATTAATTCCTTTATTTTTCCATTTCTATCAAATACTATTTCTGATGCATAACCATATGCTTCCTTTTTTGTATCTGGCCAGTCATTTTTTTCTTCCTCATCTAATATTTGTTGGTGCATATTTATTTCCATTATTATCTCTTCTCCATTTTGTTTTTCAACTGGAATATAAAAGGAAAATGGTTGCAACCAATTGGGTATATTTTTTCTATTAACATTTAGAAAAATTCCAATATCAATATCTGAAAATTCGTCTATAAAATCTTTATATTCTGTATTTGCTAATCCTCCCAAATAAACTATACCTTCTACCTCTGGTTTACTTTTTAGTTTTTCTGTTATTTCTTCAATTCTTTTTCTAATAATGGGTTTAATATTTTTGGTTTTTATTTCAGGTATCATGTAATTTTCTCCTTAACTATTAGTACAATTTTTTATTTTTTTATATAATCAATTTTTACTCCTTCTTTAGTGTCTTGTATTACAATTCCTTTTTTTAACAATTCTTCTCTTATTTCATCGGCCTTTTGCCACTGTTTATTTTTTCTTGCTTCTTCTCTCTTAGCAATTAAATTTTCTATATCACAATTCAAACTTTTTTTTATAATATTTTTTTCTTTTTCTTCTCTAATTTTTATTTTTTCTAATGAAATATCCAATCCCATAATTTCATCCATTTGTGAAATTAAATCAGAATATTTTTTTGACTTATTTTCTTTTCTTGCAATCTCCCATATTATACTTAATGCTTTAGCAGAATCTAAATCATCATTCATAGCCTCCATAAACATTTCTTTATACTTTTGTATTTCTTCTTTACTAACCTCTCCATTTGATAAACTATGAATTTTTATATTTTTTCTTAACCTATTCAAACCTATTTTAGCAGACTCTAGACCCTTAAAAGTAAAATTTAGAGGTGTTCTATAATTAGAATTTAAACAAAAATATCTATAATCTATTGCATCAAAACCTTTTTTTTCTAAATCTGCTATTGTATAAACATTTCCCAAACTTTTTGCCATTTTTCCATTATCGACTAATAAAAACTCTCCATGCATCCAATAATTTGCAGGAATTTTACCTGAATACCCTATTGATTGAGCAATTTCATTTTCATGATGTATTGGTATATGATCTACCCCTCCTGTATGAATGTCAAATTGTTCCCCTAAATATTTTCTACTCATAGCAGAACACTCTATATGCCACCCTGGATAACTTTTTCCCCATGGGCTATCCCACTGCATTATATGATTTTTGGGAGCTTTTTTCCATATAGCAAAATCCTGTGGATTTCTTTTTTCATTATCTACATTAACACGGGCACCTGCCTTTTCGCCTTGCAAATTTTTGCCTGATAAAATCCCATAATTAGGTAATTTACTTATATCAAAATATAATCCTGTACTTGTTTCATATGCATAACCATTCTCCATAATTTTTTTTACATATTCAATCATGTCTGGTATATGCTCAGTTGCTTTAGCTATAATATCTGGTTTTTTTATATTTAATTTTTCCAAGTCTTTTAGGAACGCCTTTGTATAATAATTTGCTATTTCATATGGTGATTTGTGTTCTCTTTCCGAAGCTTTTTGCATTTTATCTTCTCCATTATCACCATCAGATACCAAGTGTCCTACATCTGTTATATTCATTACATGTTTTAACTTATAACCATTAGCAATTATAGTTTTACTTAATATATCCATGAAAATGTATGTTCTTAAATTTCCAATATGTGCATAATTATAAACAGTTGGTCCACAAGAATACATTCTTATTTCTTTGTCATTTATAGATTTTAGCTCTTCCTTTTTCTTTGTTAAAGTATTAAATACCTTCATTTATACACGCTCCTTATAATAAGATTGTATCTAATCTTTTTAATTATATTCATATTTTTTTATTTTATTAGATTTTACATTCTTCTTTAAAAAATAGTTCATCAACTGTTTTTATATCTAAATCAAATATTTGTTGTATTTTCTTCATTTCATCTAGATAAAATTCTTCTTGACCTTCTAATTTTTTATTTAAAGAATTAATATCTATATCCATTTTCTTAGATAATTGCTGGCTTGTAATATTTTTAATTTCCATTAATTTTTTAATTCTTTTTCCTACAATTTCTGGTTCCATTTTTCCTCCTTTTTGTTTCCTATTAGTGAACATGTTACATTATTTTACAAATATTGTCAATATTTTTTTTAATATTTGTTATTTATTTTTGTTTACAAATAAATAATTAAATGCTATAATTTGATTAATATAAATTAGGGAGTGATTGATTTGGACGAAATTTTTGCTAAAAGACTTGCAGAAATTATAAAAAATTCTAATTTAAGTTATGAAACCATTGCCAAAGATTTAGGTTTTAGAACCAAAAGTACAATATGGAAATATGCAAATTGTAAAACTATAAATATTGGACCTTCTGCAATTTACCGTATAGCAAATTATTTTAAAGTTTCTCCTTCTTGGCTTGCTGGTTTTACTGATGATAAATATTATAATACTGATTTTAATAAATAAATTTATATATTTTTTTGGAATGATTTGTTATATCATTCTTTTTTTATACTTTTTAAAAAAATTCTAATGGATTTTGATATTTTCCGATTTATTCTAATTCCCAAATGTAAATGTGTACCTGTAGTTGCTCCATTTGTTGGATTTCCTAAATTATCTTTATATTGATTCCCTGGTACTCCATATACATTTTTTGGTCCAACTTTCCCTATTACCTGCCCTTGCTTTACTTCTTGCCCTAATTCTACAATAAAATTAGGATCACTATGGCAATAAGATACTTTAAAATCATCAAATGAAAGTGTTATTGTATAACCTCCTGCACCTAAAAAGTTTCTAAATGTTATAGTTCCATCATTTACAGCTATAAATTTTGTTCCTTCTGGCGCTGGAATATCAATACCAGAATGTGAGCTAGATGCGCCACTTGTTGGAGATACTCTTTTTCCAAAATATGAACTTATTTTATTGTAACCAGGTATTGGCCATATAAAACCATTAGGATTTAATATTATTTCTTCGTCTAATTTCAAATCATCATTATTAGGATTATAATTTCCTTGAATTGTTGGGATAAAAAATATTGATATAAATATGATTAATGAAAAAAGTAATAATAAAAATTTTTTGAAATATGTAATGATAAAAAATCACCTCGAAATAAATTAGTTTTAAAATTAATTTTTGAATAAAAAAATGGCAGGGGTAGAAGGACTCGAACCCTCACAGGCGGTTTTGGAGACCGATGTGCTACCATTGACACTATACCCCTACATAAAAATTATTTTTGACGAATTTGATTATAACACATATTTTTTTAATTGTATATATTTTTTTAAAATTTTATAAAATATTTTTTTATAAAAAAAGCTACCATAAATAGTAGCTTATATTTTCTTATTTACATATCATCGTCATCTGCATCTTGCTCTACATCATCACATCCATGACATCCTAAGCAATGTCCTTGGCATCCACCTTGATCTATATCATCTTCTAAGTTTCCAGACCAATTTAGCTCGATTATATTATCACATTTAGGACATTTTATTTCTGTTTTATTATCATCAACATCAATTACAAATTCATAATCGCAATATGGACAAACAATTTCAAAGTCAAACCCTTCGTCTGAATATATATCTTGTTCTATATTATCTAAAACTTGTTGCATTTTTTGCATTTTTTCATTTATTTGTTTTTGCTCTTCTTCTAAAAGTGAAATTTTTTCTTCTTCGTAATTTACTATTCCTTCCATTTGATCAAGTATCACATTTAAAAATTCGCTTGTTCTTCCTTTTACATATTCTAAGTCTTCTTTGTTTTTTATATTTTTTTCCATATCTTCCATAAAGCTTTTAAATTCATTTTTAAATTTTGACATTAATAATTCACCTTTCTTATACTCTTTCCATGTATTCACATGTTCTTGTGTCTATTTTTAATACATCACCTATATTAACAAATAATGGAACTTGTAATTCTAAACCTGTCTCTAATGTTGCTGGTTTTCCAGATGTTGTTGTTGTATTTCCACTAAATCCTGGTTCTGTATATGTAACTTCTAATTCAACAAATGTTGGTGGTTCTACAGCAAATACGCTTCCTTTAAATGAAAGTATTGTTACTTCTGTATTTTCTTTTAAGTATTTTAAACAATCACCTAATTGTTCTTTATTTAATGGCATTTGATCATATGTTTCATTATCCATAAAATAATATAAATCTCCATCATTATATAAATATTGCATTACTTTCTTTTCAATTTCTGCTCCAGGGAATTTGTCTGATGGGTTAAATGTTTTTTCTAAAACTGCTCCTGTTATAACATTTTTTAATTTTGTTCTTACAAAAGCTGCTCCCTTTCCTGGTTTTACGTGTTGGAATTCAACTACTCTATATACATTTCCTTCCATTTCAAATGTTGTTCCATTTCTAAAATCTCCTGCTGAATAAACTGCTGCCATGCTAATTTCTCCTTTCAATTTTCAATTAATATTACATATTTTACTACAATTTTGGCTAAAAATCAATACTTTATATAAGTTTATACTTAAATATTTATATTATAATATAATTTTTTGCAGAATTTGTTAAACTTATACAACCAAATTTTGTAATTTGAACAGTATCTTCTATTCTTACTCCAAACTTACCTGGTATATAAATTCCAGGTTCATTTGTAATAACCATATTTTCTTTTAATAATGCATCATTTTTTGAGCTGATAAATGGTGGCTCATGTATTTCAAGTCCTACTCCATGCCCTAAAGCATGTATTAAGTCATAATCATTTAATTTAAAATCATTTTCAACCATTTTAGTAATAAGTCTTACATTTGCTCCATCTTTTAATTCTTCCATTGTCTGTTTTTGATTTTTTAAAACCAAATCATAAACTTTTTTTACTTCTTGGGGAACATCTCCTACAAAAAATGTTCTTGTCATATCTGAACAATATCCATGATACTTACATCCCATATCTATTGTTATTATATCTTGTTTTTGTATTTTTCTATCAGTTGGAACTGCATGGGGTTTTGAAGTATTTTCTCCTGACGCAACTATTGTTTCAAATGATAATCCATCAGTTCTTTGCCTATAATATTCTTCAATTTCTCTTGCAATTTCTATTTCTGTCATTCCTGGTTTTATATATGATAAAATATATGAAAAACAATTATCTGTTATTTCACATGCAATTTTTAAATCTTTTAATTCTTCATCATCTTTTATCATTCTTTGTTTTTCTATAATATATTCTGTTTCTACAAGATTATTAATTTTATATTTTCTAATGTATTCTTTATATTTAGCATAAGTAACATAATTTTCTTCAAATCCAACATTTTCGCAAAACATAAAGAAATTTTCATAATCATCTTTTGAAACATCTTTTATGTCATATACTATTATTTCATCAAATAATGTTAAAGTACTATGAACATATTCTATATATCTTCCATCTGTTATATAAATATTTTCTTTTCTTGTAATTAATAATGTCCCTTCTGCATCTATTCCAGTTAAGTATTTTATATTTATTGGATTTGATATTATTATTCCTTGTAAATCTAAACTTGACATTTTATTTCTTAACCATTGCATCTTTGGGTTCATATTATCACCTCTTTTTCCTATCCTTTATACATTCCTACTGTAAATATTTTAAGCAATATAAGTTTTATTGTTTCAAATGGTACATACATACTTATAAATGAAGCAATTACTATAAATGGTCCAAATGGTATGTATTCATCTGTTTTTCTAATTTTACTTAATAATAAAAATATACTAAGTATTGCACCAATTAAAAATGATAATAATGTTATTATTATTATATTTGATAATCCAAAAAATAAACCAATTGCTCCCATTAATTTTACATCACCAAAGCCCATTGCTTCTTTGCCATAAAATACTCCTCCAAGTAATGTAATTAACAAAAATATTCCAGCTCCTGCTATCATACCTAAAGCCATGTTTATTGCAATTGCTACATTAGACATTCCATACAAAAATGTAAAAACTAATCCAACTTCAAATATTGTTAAATTAAGTCTATTTGGTATAATTTGTAATTTAAAATCTATCATACATGCAGATATAAGCATAGGTGCTAATATCATATATTTTATTAAATCTAAATTTGCAATTATAGTTTCTTTTATCCCATACACATATAAAAGTCCTACATATATTACAGCCATAACAAACATTAAAATATAATTTGGCTTAAATTGAACTTTGTATTCTCTAAAAATATCTTTTGAAAAAACTTTTTTATACTCTGGAAGTCTTTTATTCATCCAAGAAACAAACTCTCCTACAAATATTCCTAATATTATAAAACCTATGTAATACCCTAAGTGTATGTCATTAATATACATTTTATTTTTTCTCCTTTGTTAGTTCATTTTTATATTTATTTTTTATTTTATCTTCAATTGGCCTTTTCCATTTTGTATACCAAAATTCTTTTCTATCTATTGGTTCTACTAAAATGGTAAACATATTACATCTATTTCCTCCAATTATATCAGTAAAAATTTGGTCTCCAACCACAGCAATATTTGACGGCTCTTCTTTTAATATACTTTGAACTTTTAAAAAACCTTTTTTAAATGGTTTTTTTGCAAAATTTATATATGAAATCTGTAATTTATTAGCTACATTTTTTACCTTTTCTTCATGGTTTGTATTTGATAATATGTATAATTTTATGCCATTTGCTTTTAAATTTTTTGCCCATTCAACAACATTGTTTGATAAATTTTTTTTATAGTCAATCAATGTATTGTCTACATCTAAAATTAATGCATTAATTTTATTTTTTTTTAATATATCTAGTGTTATTTCTTCTACTTTATTTAATAATAAATTTGGATATAAATTCATCTTTTCCCCCAATAGCATTTAAGTATTTATATATTATCAATATGTACATTTTTTGTCAATATTTTATTCAAAAAATTGCCATGGGCTTAAGTGGCAAATGTCAACAATACTTAAGTAAGAATTAAATTACAATATATATTATTTTTTTGCACCTTGGTGTCGCAACCAACTAATTTTAAACTTTATATGTTGGTTGCTCCAATTCGCACTCGTGCTAGGCACTCGTTTGATCGCTTACGCGGTGCTTCAAAATAATATATATTGTAATTTAATTTCAAGTAAGTATAAATTTATTATCATTTAACTCCTTAATCCTATAGCAATTTTCTATTTACAAAATCTATGTTTTCCAATTGTTACAGTCATTGGTCTTGACCAAATCCACTTATTAGTTGCTGTTGATGGATTAAAATAATATATAGCCCCGTAACTTGGATCCCAACCATTTAATGCATCTTGAGCCGCTTTTTTAGCAGTAGAATTTGGTGTAAGATTTATCTGACCATCACTTACAGCATCAAATGCTCCAGATTGATAAATTACACCAGCAATACTGTTAGGAAATGAACTGCTTTTTACTCTATTTAATACAACAGCACCTACTGCAACTTGTCCAGCATATGGTTCTCCTCTTGATTCACTATATATTATTCTACTTAATAAATTTATGTCTGATGAATTACTAGAACTACTACTAGATGACGAACTACTATTTATTCCCATTGCTTTTAATGTTGCCGGTCCTGCAATTCCATCTACTGTTAAACCATTTTTTCGTTGAAAATATTTAACAGCCTTTACTGTTTGAGTTCCATAAATCCCATCAACATTCCCGTGAATAATACCCCCATCTTTTTAATTTAGTTTGAATTTGCGTTACTTCACTTCCTCTTGAACCATATTTTGATAAAGTTTCTATAGTAGAATCATTATTTTCTTTTGTAATAAAGTATATTCCTATTCCTGTAACAATTAATAATATTACTGAAAAAATTATTAATATTTTTTTATTAACTTTTCTAAACATAAAAACCACCTATTTAAAAATAATTTTTATTATTTTTATCAATAAATGGTTTTTTTATACATTTTTAATTTTTTTGTTTTTGCCTTAATAATAATTATGAACAATATGTACACAAAATTGCTTCTAAACCAACTTGTATATCTATTTGCCCTATTTTGTAATAAAAATCTAAATCTATTAATTCTTGCAATATTTTTTCTAATTCTCTTTGTTTAAAATATTTAGCCTGCATTTTATATTTATTCACCAAAAATGTTTGATTTGGTTTTAAATTCAATACCTGTATAATATCTCTATTTTCTTTTTGAGCAAGTGTTACAAAATAAAGTTTTTTAAAATGGTTGTATAATGTTATAAAAATTTTTTGAATTGGCTCTTTTGAATATATTAAATTATGCATAACATCTAAAGCTTCCTTTATATTCTTTTTTCCAAGGCTATCTGTTAATTCAAATATAATGCTTTCTAATTTTTTTATTGCTAACTTGTCTATATCTTCATTTGAAATTGTTCCATTTTCTCCTTCATATTCTATCAATTTTCTTATTTCATTTATTAAATCTTGCATATTTGTTCCACAACATTCTATAAAATATCTTATAGTATTTGAACTAATATTTACTTTATAACCATTGCAAATTGCCTTTATTCTTTTTTCAATTTGTGGTGGTTTTTGGTAGTCAAATTTGCAAACAATTCCATTTTTTTCAATCGTTGTTAATAAATCCTGTTTTTGCACATCTTCTTCAACAAATACAAGTACAACCGCTGATTTTATTATATCCATATTTTCTTTTATATAATTGTTTATTTTTTCTTTTGTTTTTGCAAGTTCGGCATTTTTTCTTTTTCCATCTTTCTTAAATAGTCCTGAATTTCTAACAATTATTAGCTTTTTTTCATAGCCAAAACTTGGTGTTTCTATATCTGATATCAATTCACTTACATTATTTTCATCAATTAATATGTAATTTATTCCTTTAATAGTTTTACCAAACAATGACTTTATTTTTTTTAAAGATGATTCCAGCAAAAATAGTTCTTCACCATATAGAAGATATAAACTTCCTAAATTACCATTTTTTAATTGTGTTTCTAATTCTTCTATTTGCATTTTCGCTAACCCCACCTTTCTATTTTTCTTATTTTCCTAATATTATTCTAAATACCTCTGCAACGCTCCACCCTTGTGCTATAGCACCTTTGGGCAAATTAGGTTTTACTGAATCATAAAGTTCTGCTATGCTTCCTATACACCCATTATCATTTAATTCGTTTTTAAATGTTTTATATATTTGTGCTCTAAATTTTTCTAATTTTTCTTCTAGTTCAACTTTTTGTTTTTTATTTTTACTATTTTTTATCATGTTTTTTAATGAATTATAATAAAGTCCTAAAAGCCATGGCCATGTAATTCCCTGATGATAACTTGTATCTCTTTTATAGCCATCTCCTTCATATATTTCTACATAATTTTCTTCACCTTTAGCTAATGTTTTTAAACCATAATTATTTAATAATTTTTTTTCTACTACATTTAAAATATTTTTAGCTTCTTCTGAATTAGTATCAATAACTTGATATGTTAAACTCATCGAAAATAACTGATTAGGTCTTATTTTCGCATCTCCAATTACATCATATAAGCATTTTCTTTTTTTATTATAAAATTTCTCATTAAATGCTTTTTTGCATTTTCTAGCTAATTCTTGATATTTTTTTGCATCATTTTTGTTTCCAATTTTATTTTCTAAGTCTGCCATTATAACATTTGCATTATACCATAAACTATTAATCTCTACAGCCTTTCCATTTCGTGGAGTTACAGCTTTATTATTACATTTAGCATCCATCCAAGTATTTTGTGTATTTTGTGTTCCAGAAACAATTAAATAATCAGTATCTAAGTATATGTTGTTGTCATCAACATCAATTCCATTTTTATAATTTTCTATTATATCTTTTAATTTTTCATACAAATTTTCTTTTACAAATTCATAATCTTCAGTATATTCAACATATTTTTGAATTTGCTCAAATAATAACAATGATGCATCAACACTATTGTATAATGGTCTATTATCAAAACCTGAATAGCCATTTGGAACTAAACCAAATTTAATGTCTCTTACTAATGTTTGTAAAACCTCTTTTGCAATATCAAATCTTTTAGTTACTAATAATAACCCTTCAAATGAAATTAAACTATCTCTTCCCCAATCTAAAAACCATGGATAGCCTGCAAGCAATGTATGCAACCTAAAAGATGGCCTATATACAACAAAATTATCTGTAGCTGTTATAAAATCTTTTATTAACTGTTCTTCTTCTAATTGTTTTTTTGTCTTTTTTTCTTTTCTATTATCAATTAATAAGGATTTATTATAAATTTCATTTTGTCTTACTATTTCATTTTCAATTAATTTTTTTACATTTATTTGATCTATGTTCTCCTCAAAAGAACACACAAAAGAAATTTCTTTTTCTGCTTTTTTTGGTATTTCAATTTCAAAAACTCCTGAAACAGTGTGGTTTTCTTCTGGATAAAATCCTCTTTTTTCTTCTTCTATATAAAACATATTATTAAATGTATCATTTTTGTGTTCTATATAAATTCCCTCTGACATTTTCATATATATAGGATATGCAGCATTTTTGTCTATAACAACCTTAACTTTATTTTTATTTATAATTTGCTTTAATTCAAAATTATGATTAGTACTCATACTGTGAAAATCACGGAAATTCAAAAGTGGTGCAATGGTTAGTTTTGCTTCATTTCCATCATTTTTTATTTTATAATATACCCCAACTGTATTTTTTCCATATTCCATACAAATCATTTTCGTTATAGTTACATCTTTTACCTTATATGTAAATATTGGAATATACTCTTTCTTAAATAGTTCTTGGTATTTATAGCCTTTAGATATATAATTTTTTCCTATATTTGTATATAATCCATACTCCTTACCATCTATTATAACCGCTTCATCTAATTTAGATAATATTAAATATCTCCTCGCAGGAGGTGTTAAAGGTGCAATTAATAATCCATGATATTTTCTGGTATTTGCACCTATTATTGTTGAACTACAAAACCCCCCTATACCATTTGTAATTAGCCATTCTTTTGATAATCCATCTTCTAAATTCAATTTTTCCTTAGTTATTTCCATTTATTACCCCGTATTTTTATTTTAATTTACTTTCGTCTAACTTTCTTAACATTTCTTCTCTTATTTCTTGTGGAGTTTTCTTTCTTGCTTTTTCATTTCTAGTTTTATCACTTGACTTTATTTCTCTTTTTGGTCTTTCAAATTCTATTTTTTCTTTATTTACGTCATTTTTTTGAGTTTTACTAACTCTATTATTTCTATCTATATTTTCTTTTATTTTTTCATATTTAGTTTCTTCTTTAACTATTCTTTTTTCTGTCTTTACTGCTTTTTTTGCAGCTGTTTTTGAAGATGCTTTTTCCTTTTTATTTTTTTCTAATTCAGCTTTTCTTTTCATTTTTTCATCTGCTTCTTTAATAGATGCTATTCTTTGACTATATTTATTACTAAATTTGCTTTTCTTCTTTAAACCTGAATTTGCCTTATCAGAATTTGCTTTTTTTACATTTTCCTTTTTTGCATGTCTTTTCATTTTGCTTATTCTTTTATCTTCTCTAAGTTTTGTATTAAGCATTAAGTATTGTGGGTCATTTTGTTTATCTTGATATTTTAAATCATCACATATAAGCTCAATTATAGATGTTGCAACCAAGTTTGGATCATGTCTTATATGTCCATCTGCAATCATAGACAAATCTCTTTGTAAAAATTTAATTCCTTTTACTTTTTCTATATCTTGTTCAACTAAGTCTTGTCCTTCTAAATTGTATTTTTTTATAAATTCTGGCACAATTTCTCCTGTATCATATATACAATAATCTACAATTCCCTGTCCACAGTGAGAAATTATAGCATTTAAATGATCAGACACAGAATAATTATCAGTTTGTCCTGGTTCTGTCATAATGTTGCTTATATATGCTTTTATTGCTGTACTTTCTTTTATTGCTTTAGCAACACCATTTACTAATAAATTTGGTATAACATTAGTATATAAACTTCCTGGTCCAATAATAATACAATCAGCATTTTTTATTGCATCAACAACTCCTGGAGCTGGTCTACAATTTGAAGGATTTAAATAAATTCTATTAACTTTTGTGAACTTTTCTGAAACCATTTCTGGAATTTTAGACTTTTCTGTTACTATATATCCATTTTCAAGTTCAGCACATATATTCATTTCATCTAAGGTAACTGGTAAAACTTTTCCAACAATATTTAACACTTCATTACTTTTCATTATTGCCTTTGTAAAATCATTATTTACATGACACATTGCAAGAAAATATATATCTGAAAAAGATAATCCTTTTAATTTTCCCGCCTCAAATTCATAATTAAACAATTTATTTATTTCGTCATTTTTGGTAGCAAGTGAAACAATACTATCTTTAATATCTCCAAGTGGTAGCATATCAAGTTCTTTTCTTGATAATGTTTGTGTTTCTCCATAATCTGAAACAGTAACTATAGCTGTAATATTGTTTGTATAATTTTTTAGACCAGATAATACAGTGTTTAATCCTGTTCCACCACCAATTACAACTATATTAGGACCTTGATCATATACTGTTTTGTTAAAAATAAGTGATTTAACATTTACATTTTTTTTATTTTCCATTCTGTCATCAGTTGATTCAACCAATACTTCTAATGTCCTTTTATTTAAAAATACTAATCCTAGTATAATTGCAACAAATCCTATAATAAATGTAACAATTATTTTCCCTACTTTGTCAAATGACATTTCTTTTAAAACTAGAACTTCCGCAATTCCATAACATGTAAGTACTATTCCTACTAAAATAAGTAACATCCATCTTTTCATTTTTGAACTTGCTTTAAACCATTGTAATAAACCCTTCATTTTATGATTCCTCTCCTATAACTTGTATTTCTAACTCAATTTTTTTGTTAAATTTTTTATAAACCTCTTGCTTAATATGTTTTACTAAATTTAAAACGTCTTGTGCAGTTGCATTATTTTCATTTACAACAAATCCTGCGTGTTTAGTAGAAACCATCGCGCCACCAACCCTGTAACCTTTTAGCCCTGCATCATCTATCAATTTTGCAGTTATAAAATCAGTACCTCTTTTAAATGTACTTCCTGCACTTGGAAATTCTAAAGGTTGCTTTTGTTTTCTAGACTGTTCAAATTCCAACATTTTATCTTTAATATATTGTGCATTTCCTTTTTGTAACTTTAATTTTGCTTCCAAAATTATAAATTTGTTTTTTGCAAACATACTTTTTCTATATTCAAATTCTAAATCTTTGTTTGACTTTTCATATATATTACCATCATAATCCATACATTTAACTGTTTCTACAATATCTTTCATTTCTTTGCCATAGGCACCTGCATTCATTCTAACTGCTCCACCTATAGTTCCTGGAATTCCTGCTGCAAATTCAAATCCTGTAATTTCATTTCTTAATAATTTTTGTGCTATTTCTCCTAATTTGTTTCCAGCTCCAACAATTAAGCTCACATCATCATTACTAAATTCTAATTCAAACTTTTTTATATTTACCTTTACAACAATTCCATTTATTCCATTATCTGTTACAAGCAAATTGCTTCCATTTCCTATTATTGTAAGATTTATATCATTTTTACTTGCCACTTTGCAAATTTGTTTTATTTCTTCTACACTTTCAGCATTTATAAAGCATTGTGCAGGTCCTCCAATTTTAAAACTTGTATGTTTTGCCATTGGTTCGTTATACTTTATTTTTTCTTTTGATATATTCAAATTATCTATTAATTGTTCTAAGTTCAAAATTTCACTTCCAATCCTAGTTTTTTATTCAACAGCACATATATATAATATATTTCCATCATTTGTTGTTTTTTGTGTTTCATTATATACTTCACCTGTTTTATAATTTACTATATATGTGTCTTTTATATCAGTTATTCCTAGTTCTTTAAATTGTTCATTATTTATTCTATAGTAACTTCCTTGTTTTTGCCATGTTATATTTGAATCCAAGTTTTCTTCTTCAATTTTATCTCCAACTAACATAGTTTCATCTTTTGTTAATGAATATTTAGTATATCTTTGTAGTACAGCGTGTTGAACCATTTTTAATTCAGATTTTAGTTTTTGATCTGTTGATTCATCCACTCCTGTTATTGCTCCACCAATACCAATACTTGCAAGTATTAACAGTACAACAATTGTTATTACAAGTGCTATTAAAGTTATTCCCTTATTATTAGAAACTATCATAATAATTTTTCTCCTTTGATTACTAAAATTCTTTCATACTATATCATTTTTTATAAAAAAAAACAACCTTTAATAATATTTAATTTAAAAATTACCTTTAACTATTTATTTTTTCCAATTTTTATAGTATAATTAATGTAGTTTAGCTATTTTAAGGAGGTTTTTTTATGTGGCAATTTTGGATAATAGCTTCAGGAATATTTTTTGTAGCAGAAATCTTTACAGCAGGCTTTTTAGTTTTTTGGTTAGGTGTTGCTGCATTAATAGCAATGATTTCAAGTTTTATAACATCTAATATAATAATTCAAACAGCAATATTTGTTATATTTTCTGTTATATTATTATTCGCAACAAGGCCATTTGTTAATAAATTTGTAAATACCAAAACAATACCAACAAATGCTTTTTCAATAATTGGGAAAACTGCTTTAGTAGTTCAAGAAATAAATCCTATAAAAGAAACTGGACAAATAAAAATTAATGGTGAAGTTTGGTCTGCTATATCAGAAAATGGTCAAATAATACCTAAGGACTCAGAAGTAAAAATAACTTCTATTTCAGGTGTTAAAGCTATAGTATCTTTAGTTAAATTAGCTACAACAAAATAATTTGTTTTTAATATTTAAAATATATAAAAGGAGGAATTTATTATGCCATTTTTATTAATATTACTTGTTATAATATTAGTTATAGCATTCATGTCAATAAAAATTGTTAAACAATCTGAGGTATATATAATTGAAAGATTAGGTAAATTTTATAAAGTAGCAGATGCTGGTCTTACAATTATTCTTCCATTTTTTGATCATGTTAGAAGCGTAGTAAGCTTAAAACAACAAACAATGGATATTCCACCTCAAGGTGTTATTACAAAAGATAATGTTACAATTACAATAGATACTGTTGTTTTCTATCAAATAACAGACCCAGCAAAAGCAGTTTATGAAATTCAAAGTTTAAAGAAAGGTATTGAATATCTTGCAATAACAACAATTCGTGATATTATTGGTAAAATGGATTTAGATGAAACATTTAGTTCAAGAGATGGTATCAATACAAAACTAAGAGTAGTTCTTGATGAAGCAACAGATAGATGGGGATGTAAAATAGACAGAGTTGAAATAAAAGACATTACTCCACCTGCTGACATTAGAGACGCAATGGAAAAAGAAATGAACGCAGAAAGAAATAAAAGAGCTTTAATCCTTGAATCTGAAGCTCAAAGGCAATCTGCAATCACAATTGCAGAAGGTAAAAAACAAGCTTCTATATTAGAAGCAGAAGCAGATAAAGAAGCAAAAATAAGACGTGCAGCCGGTGAAGCTCAAGCTATAAAAGCTGTGGCAGAAGCCAAAGCAAAAGAAATCGCATTAGTATATGACGCAATTAAAAAAGCTGATCCTGATGAAAAATTAGTTCAATTAAAATCTTTAGAAGCTCTAGAAAAAGTTGCAGACGGTGAAGCAAACAAAGTATTTATACCTTTTGAAGCAACAAATGCTTTAAGTTCACTTGGAGCAATGAAAGAAATCGTTAAAGATGATAAAAAAAGCAAATAATTTTAAAAAATACAACCATTAATTTGGTTGTATTTTTTTGTTTTAAACTGGCTCAACATGTACAATAGTCCTATAAACTTTTTCTAATTTATTTACATCTTTTTCTAAATTATCTGCTAATTTATGGCTATCAAATGTTTTCATATTTCCATCTACATATATTGTTAAAACAATAACATATTTGTCTCCTACAGGAGTAGATTTTATATCACTTATATCTTTTATATCTTTATAATTATTCGTAAGCTCTAAAATTTTAGCCTTAGTTTTTGCATCTACTGAAACATCCATAAGAATATTATAGCTTTCCATAAAAATAGTTATTCCTGTATAACAAATCCATATGGAAATTCCAATACCAACTACACTATCAAACCAATAAACATTAATTAGTGTCAATAATGTAGATATTAATGTAAATGTAGTAACAACACAATCATTTCTATGGTCTTTCATATTAGCTTCTATTAATATGTTTTTTGTATTTTTATAACCTTTTTTAGTATAAAAATACAAAAATAACTTTGTTATAATTGTTACAATACAAACAACCACCAAAAACCACGAAAATGCTAATTGACTACCATTTATAAGTGTAATTACAGAATCATATAACAATTTTAATGAAACTAAAATCATAGAAATACTTATAAACATGGAAAATAAATATTCTGCTTTTCCATGTCCAAAATTATGGTCCATATCTCCTGGTACACTTGCAATTTTATTTCCTATAAATGTCATTAATGACGCAAATATGTCTCCTGCACTATTAAATGCATCTGCAATCATCGCTTGACTTTTACTAATAAAACCTACAATTGATTTTATTATAAGCAAAAATATATTGCCAATAATTCCATATATTCCAGCTTTCTTAGTAATTTCGTATCTCTTTTCCATATTAATCACCTTTTTTATTTTGTATAATTAAATATAATTTTTATTATAACACAATATATTCAGAAATGTTAATAATTATAATATTTTATTTTAATAATGCTAATATACATTTTTTAATTAAATGCTATATATCATTATAATTAAAGAAAAAAATATAACCTTGTTTTTATGTGTCAGCGTTATATTACAATTGTATTACAGAAATGTTGCATTTTTATTACAAATATGTTATAATAAAAATGTACTAAAGCTAATTTCAAAAGAAGAGGTGATTAAAATGACAACAATATTTATAGTTTTATATATATTAATATTTGCAATATTTGCCTTAATTGCATATGCCATTTTACAAATTAAATTATTTGGTATGAATGTAAAAGATTTCTGGAGTTTTATCCAAGCAAATCAAATTTTAGATAAATTATATGCATTTGCTAAATATTATCAATCAATGTCAGCAATACAACAAGTAATGTACTTATCAGAAGCAGAAAAAGTATTTGATGCATTTGAAAAAGTCCCTGGTGCTTTATGGGAAGAAGAATATGAAAAATATAATGAAGTCTTATCTAAATATAAAGATATAAAAATGTTAAGATGGGCTGAATCACATTAATCATAAAATAAAAAAGGTTGCTTTATTTTATTAAAGTAACCTTTTTATTTTATTGCCATTTAAACCCGGAACCGATGGCAATATATTGCCACCGTTCCGGGTTTAAATGGCAATTTTTAAGCTAAAACAATTTGTTTGTCTTTTGTTGTTATTTTTGTAACTTTATTTTTTTGTATATTTCCATCTAGTATTTCCTCAGCTAATTTGTCTTCTAGTAAATTTTGAATTGTTCTTCTAAGTGGTCTTGCTCCAAATGCCTTATCTACACCTGTTTTTGCAATTAAATCTTTTACACTATCATCTACTTCAATTTCTATATTTTGTTCTTTTAATCTTCTTTCTACTTCGGCAATCATAATGTCTACTATTTTTCTTATTTCTTCATCATTTAGTTTATGGAACACTATAATTTCGTCTATACGGTTAATAAATTCTGGTCTTAATTCTTTTTTTAGTATTTGCATAACTTCTTTTTTTGTTTCTTCATAATCTTTTTGACTATCTTCTTGTTTTTCATTATTACTAAATCCTAGTGATTTTTTGTCTGTTATTACTCTTGCACCTAAATTAGATGTCATAATTATAACTGTATTTTTGAAATTTACAGTTCTTCCTTGACTGTCTGTTAAACGTCCATCTTCTAGTATTTGCAATAGCATATTCATAACATCTGGATGTGCTTTTTCTATTTCGTCAAATAATATTACAGCATATGGTTTTCTTCTAATTTTTTCTGTTAATTGTCCACCTTCCTCAAATCCTACATAACCTGGAGGTGAACCTATTAGTTTTGATACAGAATGTGGTTCCATATATTCTGACATATCTATTCTTATCATAGAACTTTCATCTCCAAATAAACACTGCGCTAATGCTTTTGAAAGTTCTGTTTTTCCAACACCTGTTGGTCCCAAAAACAAGAATGAACCTATTGGACGGTTTGGATCTTTTAGACCTACTCTTCCTCTTTTTATTGCTTTGGCAACTGCCTCTACCGCTTCATTTTGTCCTACTACTCTTTTATGAAGCTCTTTTTCCAAATTTTTTAATCTTTCATTCTCATTTTCAGTTATTTTGTATACAGGTATTCCAGTCCATGTACTAATTACTTCAGCGATATTTTCTTCTGTAATATTGGTTACTTGTTTTGTATTCTTATTTTTCCATTTTTGTTCTTCTTTTTCGTACTTTTCTTTTAATTCTTTTTCTTTATCTCTTAAACTTGCTGCCTTTTCAAATTTTTGGCTTCTTACTGCTTCTTCTTTATCTTTTTCAATTTCTTCTATTTTAGTTTGAAGTTCTTTTAAATTTTCCGGTTCTGTATATGTTTTTATTCTTGCTCTTGATGATGCTTCATCTATTAAATCAATTGCTTTATCTGGCAAAAATCTGTCATTTATATACCTTACAGATAATTTAACAGCAGCCTCTATTGCTTCTTTTGTTATTTTTACATTATGATGTGCTTCATACTTATCCCTTAATCCATTTAATATTTCTATTGTGTCACTTGGTGTTGGTTCTTTTACATTTACTGGGCTAAATCTTCTTTCTAATGCTGAATCTTTTTCTATATATTTTCTATATTCATTAAGTGTCGTAGCACCTATTAATTGTATTTCTCCTCTTGCTAAAAGTGGCTTTAAAATATTTGCAGCATCTATTGCCCCGTCTGCTGCTCCTGCGCCTACGATTGTATGAATTTCATCTATAAATAATATTACATCTCCTGCTTTCTTTACCTCATTTAATGCCTTTTTTATTCTTTCTTCAAAATCACCTCTATATTTTGCACCAGCTACCATACCAGAAATATCTAAAGTTACTACTCTTTTATCTTTTAATATTTCTGGAATATCACCTGCAACTATCTTTTGTGCTAATCCTTCTACTACAGCAGTTTTCCCAACCCCAGGCTCTCCTATTAAGCATGGATTATTTTTAGTTCTTCTTGATAATATTTGGATTACTCTTTGTATTTCTTCTTTTCTTCCAACTACAGGATCTAATTTTCCTTCTTCAGCCTTTTTAGTTAAATCTTCTCCAAATTGATTTAATGTTGCTGTTGAATTATAGCTTCCTTTTCTTCTTGTTTCTTTTTTGGTATTTGCCCCATCTTCTCCAATTTCTTCATCATTTATTACTTTTATTATTTCATTATATAATTTAGGAATATTTACATTTAAGTCTAATAAAATTCTCGCAGCAATACTATCTGCTTCACGTAATATTCCTATTAATAAATGTTCTGTCCCAATATAATTATAGCCTAATTTTTTTGCTTCTATAAAAGCATTTTCTATAACACGTTTTGTTCTTGGTGTAAACCCTAATGTTTCTTCTGTCTTGTCTTCTCTTCCAATTAATTCATCTATTTTATCTAAGATTTTTTGTGGTTCAACTTCTTGATTTTCTAATACTTTTGCTGCAACTCCACTTCCCTCTTTAGACAATCCATACAAAATGTGCTCTGTTCCAATATAATTATGTCCTAATTCTATTGCTAAATCATTTGCAATTTCTATTGCCTTTTTTGCCCTATTTGTAAATTTATATGTCATAAAAATCCTCCTCCTTTTCTAATTACTATTAATTATTTGCTTTATAACTTCTGCCCTTTTTATGTCTCTTTCTATTGCATCATATTGTTTTCCCAAATATTTTTGTAAATTTGCAGGTTTGCTATATATATACATTTTTAGAACTTTTAAATCTGTCATCTCTCTTAATATTCCTAAATCTGTTCCTAACTTTACATTTGATAATAATTTTAATGTTTCTTCAGATGATATTTTTCTACAATTTGATAAAATTCCATAACTTCTATAGATTTCATCTTCAAGCTCTATTTTATCTTTTGTTAAGAATTTCCTTGCCATTCTTTCTTGTTTTACAATCTTTTCTACAACAACTTTTAGATTCTTTACTATATCTTGTTCTGTTACTCCAAGTGTCTTTTTATTAGATATTTGATACATATCTCCTAAACTTTTACTATTTTCGCCATATATACCACGTATATTTATTTCAAAATTACTAATTGCACGCAAAACTTTTTCTATACTTTTGGTTTTTTCTAGTGCAGGCATATGGACCATAACAGAAGCTCTAAGTCCTGTTCCGCAATTGCTTGGACAACTTGTTAAATAACCATATTTTTTACTTGTTGCATAATCCAATAATTTACCTAATCTTTCATCTATTTCTATTGCTAAATTTAATGTATTTTCCAAATCTAATCCACAACTAAATACCTGAATTCTTAAATGATCTTCTTCATTTATCATTATAGATATATTTTCTTCATCGTTTATTAAAATTGCTCCTGTTTCATTTTTATTTAGTGCAAATTCTGGACTTATTAAGTTCTTTTCTACTAATGACATTTTTGTTATATCATCCATATCTTTTAACTTAAAAAATCTTAGGTTATAGCCAATTGCATATAGGTTGTCTTTTATTTTATTTTGCATACTTTCTACTTCTTCTTTGTTTTGCAAATTAAATTTAAATCCATTTAAATTTCTTGCAAATCTAATTCTTGTACTAACTACTACATCTGAATCTGTTCCACTTTGCATATACCAATTCATAACTATTACCTCCATTACTTATCTTTTTTACTTGTTTCCATCTTTTTTATTTCATCTCTTAATGTTGCCGCATCTTCATATCTTTCTTCTTTTATTGCCTGTTTTAGTTGCAATTTTAACTCTTCTAATTTATTACTTATTTTATTATTATGTTTTACTTGCTTTGTTACTTCTAAAGGCTTTGACATTCCAAGTCTTCCAACATGAGTATTACTACCTTGTATTTTCTTTATTATTTCATCAATTTGACTTTCAAATGTTTCATAACACTTTGGACATTGAAATTTACCTTTACTAGCTATTTCATCAAATGTAGAATTACAGCCTGGACATTTTAACTCTTTGTTTTCTTCTATTAATGGCATAAAATCTGAATTTGCAAAATCTTCCAAAAATTCTCCAAAAAAACTTGAAAAATCTATTGGCATATTAAACCCTATATTATTTATTCCAAGTTTTTCACTACATTCTTCACATAAATTCATTTCCTTTTTTATTCCATTTATATTTCTTAAATAATGGACATTTGCCTCTTTCTTTCCACAATTATCACATAACATTTTTATCTCCTCCTTTAAACTTAAATACAACTATTCTAAATTTAATAACATATTTTTAAATATTTTTGCCCTTATTTTATCTTTCATATCTTTACTTAATGTTAATACATTATCACTAGTTGCAACCTTTAATAGCTTTGCTTCTTTTTGATTTATTAAACCATAAGTCAAAAAATCACTAATTAAAATATCGACCTCATTTGATGTTATTTCGTTTTGTATATTATTTATTATATGCATTAAATATTGTGATTTATCTAAATTAACCTTTTTTATTTTTATACATCCTCCACCACCTCTTTTGCTTTCCACATAATATCCTTGTGATGGTTTAAATCTTGTAGATATAACATAATTAATTTGCGATGGCACACAGTTAAACTGTTGTGCTAAATCATTTCTTTGTATTTCAATATATTCATTTTCATCAAATAAATCTTTTATAAACTCTTCTATAAGATCAGATACTCTCATATTTCGCACCTCCTTTTTGACTTTGACTTTCTTTGACCTATTAATAATTATAAAATATTTTAGATTTTTTTCAATTCTTATTTTATGTCAATTTATTTCATATTTTTACATTTTATTTAATTTTACTAACTTTTTCTTTCAATTTCATTATTTTTTGTTATTTTTTGAAGTTTTTCTGTTTTTTGTTTTTGTTCTTCTGGACTAAGCCATGCAAAATAACTTAATATAAATTCGCCATATTTGCTTGCATCTTCTCCATATTCTTTGGAATCATTTTCTTTATTCATAAAAATACACACACCTTTTATATAGGTATGTGCATTTTTTTTATTTTTATTCAATTTTATTGTGAAACTTTATTATCTTTTTTTGTTTCATTTTTTGTTGTATTAGTAGTTGGTTTTTTATTTCCATCATTAGTATTTGTAGTTGTATTAGTCTTGTTTGTATTTGTTGCTGTATTATTTTTAGTTGTATTTGTTGTATTGGTTTTATTTCCTGTATTTCCAGTATTTGTTGTGTTTGTTGTATTGGTTGTGTTAATTGTATTTTCTTTTGGCTTTTCTTCTGGTTTTTTATGGATAGTACAAACTTCTGTTATTTGATTTTTTGATGATGTTGAACCATTTACTGGCTTCCATAAATTTAATTTCTCTTTTGGTGGCACAACTCCATAATTTGAACTTTCTGTTTCTGGACAATATTCATTTGCAAGCAATTTTGACTCTTTACATATTCTTTGTGTGCCATGACCTTCACATTTTGAAGGCATATTGTCACTTGTAAATATTTCTTCATATGTAGATGTACATCCACTTGCTGCTAAACATCCAGTTGTTCTACATACTGTTGCTTTTACTATCCCATCTGGTTTTGTAAATGTTGCAGATGCCAAACCTTTATGAATATCTGTCATTACATTATCCCATATTTGTCCTGCTGGGTTTGTTCCAAATCCATAAACTTCCTCTGGTTGATCATAACCAAACCAACAAGCTGCTGCATAGTAAGGTGTAAAACCACAAAGCCATCTATCTTTGCTTCCATCTGTTGTACCAGTTTTAGCTGCAACATCCATTCCAGATATTGCACAATATGTTGCTGTTCCCTTTTTTACAGGTTCTTGTAATATTGTTTTTACAATATAAGCATTTTGTTCTGATATTACTCTTTTTCTTTCTTGATTTGGTGTTAATACAGTATTACCATTTGCATCAACAACTTTTGAATAAAATGTTGGTGTTATATATTCTCCATTATTTGCAATTGCTGCATATGCAGCTGCCATTTCTAGTGGACTAATTCCATCATTTGCTCCACCTACGGCAAGTGATAAATATTCATCATGTGCATTTGGATCTTTAGAATCTTTTACTTCTTCTGCCTTTTTTAGTGATGTTATTCCAAAATTTCTTAAATAATCAATTGACTTTCCTGGTGTTAATTCTTTCATTATTTTAACTTCTGGAACATTTTGAGAATAAGCAATTATATCTCTAATATTTATTAACCCTCTATATTTATTTCCATCATCTTTTGGTTTATAATTTCCATCAAATTGTGTTTGAACATCATCATATACTGTTGCTGCTGTTATTACCTTTTCTTGAATTGCAGGTGATATAACTGCTATTGGTTTTATAGAAGAACCTGGTTGTCTTACACTTTGTGTTCCTCTATTTAAGTTTGCTCCTGATTTTTCTCCTAATCCTCCAGATACGCCTAAAACATTTCCTGTTTTATGGTCTATTATAACCATTGCAGCTTGTGTATGTTCATTTTTTAGACTTCCATCTGTATTTTTTTCTCTTCCAGACTTAACATATTTTGTTTCTTTTGTTTCTGCCTCTACTCTTGTTTGTATATTTGTATCTACTGTTGAATAAATTGTAAGCCCACTACTATATACATAGTTTCTAGCAATTTCTCTAGATACACCTTTTTCTTCCATAACCTGATTTATAACTTGCTCTATAAGTGCATCTGTATGGTAAGAATATGAACTTGCCTGTGTTGCAGCAATGCCTTTTGTAAATGTTAAACCAGCTTCAACTTTTGCAACTGCTGCATTATATTCCTCATCATTTGTTACATATCCTAACTCTTTCATTTTTGAAAGAACAGTTAAACATTTAGATTTTATTCTCTCTGCTCTTTTTTCTTCTGTATCATTTTCATTATATAATTTATATGGATTATAATAGTTTGGTGAACTGTTAATTCCTGCTAAGAATGAACACTCTGCAAGATCTAGGTCTTTTGCACTTTTATTAAAGTAATATTGTGACCCTAATTCAACACCATGTAGATTGCCTTCCCCTCCAACATATAAAATATTTAAATATAACTCTAATATTTGATCTTTTGATATCATTCTTTCTACTTGATATGCTTTTGCCCATTCTTTTACTTTTCTCATTATTCCTTCAAGTCCTGATGATTCGTCATCTTTGGTTATATTTTTTACTAATTGTTGGGTTATTGTACTTCCACCATAAGAGCTTTTTCCAAATACTGTATTTATTATTGCTCCACCTGTTCTTTTAAAGTCTACACCATTATGGCTGTAAAATCTTTCGTCTTCTATTGCTACATATGCCTTTGGTAAATAACTTGCCATTTCATTTAATGTAATGACTTTTCTTTTCTCGTCACCACTTAAGTCAGCAATAACATTACCATCTTTATCTACAATTTTAGAGTTTGATGCTCCAATTTTTAGTTCTTCTTTTGTTATTTCAAAATCGTCACCAAATACTCCAAAAAATATTGCTGCTATTACTCCAGCACCTATAACACATAATAGTAAAAATATTATTATAAATATTTTTAAAGCAAGCATTAATTTAGGATGTTTTCTAACTTTTTTACCCTTTTTTCCATTTTTACTTTTTTTGTTTACTTCATCTGTATTTATTTTTTTAGTTTTATCTTTTTCCCCTTGCTTTGTTGTTTTCTTTTTAGGCGTAGCTTTTTTTCTATTATTTTGTGTATTGTATATTTTTGTATTTTCCATTTTTTCTTTTTTATTTTTTTCATATTCGTGTTTTGCCATTTTTGTCCCCCTTGCTACATAAATTTTAACAACCCTATTATATTATATTTTTTTTAAAATTACAACATTTTTATGAAATTGCTCCATTATTTCCATATAAACTTGTTACTTCTGGTTTATCAGCATTTATTTGCTTTACTATTTCTCTATATGGCATTGTTTTATAAAAACTTGCTTCATATATATCTCTTATATTATATTGATTTTTATTGTTTATTTGAGAATAATCTAAATTATTTAATTTTATTTCATAATCGTTTATTGTTATTCCATTAAATCTTTTTCTTGCTATTTTCATATTTCCTCTTATATTTACTAAAATTGCATTTTCATATATGTTATATTTATTTAAAAGTTCTTTTGGAAAGTCTATATTTAATATTATTTTTGATTTTGAAAGACTTTTTTTCTTATTATTAGTAACTATTATCATTATTCCTTCTTTGTTATATAATTCTTCTTCTATTTTTTTAAATTTTTCTATATGATTTGTAACTATATTTAATCTTTTATATTGTCTTGCTATTTTTTTTATGTTTTCTAATGTATTTTGAGTTATATAATTTACTAGTATAGATATTTCAGTATCTTCTTTTTTTATATTTTTTAAATTTACTATATAATCCAAAACTTCACATGATATTACCTCAAAAAGCCATTTACCATCTACTATGTCAAACCCATATGTATACAAAATATTTTTGTATTCTTCATTTTCTTTTAGAATTTTACTTAATACTATTTTCTTACTTTTTGTCTTGTCCAATATTTTTTTGGTTTTTCTTGCTAATTTTGCTAAATATTTCTTATTAATATTTTTTGTTTTTAATGGTAATATTAATTTATTTCCTTCTATTTTTATAATTTTAAACATACTTTCTAAAAACCTAGGCTTGTCATTATTTTCAATATAATACATAAAAACCACCCTTTATACTTTTTTATTTAAGTATATTAGGTGATTTTTATTTTAATGACTTTTTTATAAAACTATATCTCTTTTTAATAATTCATTTTCAACAATTCCTAAACCTATAAATTTGTCACTATTGTATATTCTATAAATTCCATCATTCAATTTATATGTTAATTTTACTCCATTTAAAAATAATTCTAATTTTCTATTTTCTAAACTTAATTCTTTACAATGCTTAAAAAGCTCTTCTATTGTAATTATTTTATCTTCTAAAATTTGCTTTAAATTTTTATTTCCTAAAATTTCATTAATATTTATTGCATTTGTTATAGAAAAATCCCCAACCTTGATTCTTTGCAATTCTTTCATATATGCTACAGTTCCGAAGTTTGTTTCCTATATCTTCACATAAACTTCTTATATATGTCCCTTTAGAGCAACTAACCTCAAACTCTATTTGTTTAAGTTTTTTATCTATACTAAGTAGCTCTATACTGTAAATTTCAATTTGTCTTGGTTTTATTTTTACTGTTTGGCCTTTTCTTGCATACTCATATAGTTTTTTTCCGTTTACTTTTATTGCAGAATATATTGGCGGAATTTGTTCTTGTTTTCCTAAAAACTTGTTTAATACTTCTTTTATAACAGTTTTTTCTAACATTTTATTTGTTACTTCTTTTTCTTCTACTATTTTACCTTCTGTATCTGCTGTATCAGTTTTTTTACCTAGCTCTAGTTTTACTTTATATGTTTTATTATGATTTATTAAATATTTAGAACATAATGTTCCTTTTCCTACGAGTAATGGCAAAACTCCTGTTGCCATTGGGTCTAAAGTTCCAGTATGTCCTACCTTTTCGTTTAGTATTTTTTTTACTTTATTTACTATATCATGTGATGTCCATTCCTTAGGTTTATTTATTAAAATTATTCCATCCATTATTTTCACCTTTAACTTTATTTAAGATAAGCCAAAAATACTAAATATATATTTTTTCGTTATCCCCATTCTAAAAATTCTAACAAAAGTTTATCAACTTTTGAAGAATTTTTGAACGGTCCCCACAATTCCACTTAAAATATATATTTAGTATTTCTAGCATTAATTTTACAATACTTTTTTAAGCTCTGTAAGCACTTTTTGTTTTACGGTTTCGACATCACCTTTTACTGTTGTGCCAGCTGCTCTTGGGTGACCTCCACCTCCAAACATTAAACATACATCTGAAACATTTACATATTGACTTGATCTCATTGAGACTTTATATACATCTTCTTCATCTTCTTTTTGTCTTATAAATACAGAAACCTCAACACCTTCTATATTTCTTCCTATCTCTACTAAACCTTCATGATCTCCTGGTTCAGCATTAACTTGTTTTTCATCTTCTTTTGTTATATATGTAAATGTAACTTTACCATTTTCTAATATTTCTAGTCTATTCATTACACGTTTAGATAATTCAAAATTGGCTTTTGTTACAGTATTTAACACTCGTTTATATATGTCAGAAACATTAACTCCTCTACGCAACAATTCTGCAGTAAATTCAAAAGTCTCTGCTGTTGTTGCTGAATATTGGAAACCTCCTGTATCTGTAATAATTCCTGTTAATAAACATGAACCTATTTGCTTTGAAATTTCTATGCCATAATATTCAAACATTCCAACCAAAATTTCTGCACATGCTGGAGATACTGGATTAACATAGTTAAAATCTCCATACATATTATTGCTTCCATGGTGATCTATTACTATTGTTCTTTTAGCATTTTCAAAATGTTCATTTCCTACCAATCTTTTAAAATTTGCACAATCTAAAGATATAGCTAAATCGTAGCTTTGAACATCTGACTTTTTTAATATGTCAGATGTTCCTGGTAAAAAATTAAATATTCTAGAATACTCTGGAATTATTACATCTGGATTTTTTCCTAAACTTTCTAATGCTAATTTCATTGCAAGGCTGCTTCCTATTGCATCCCCATCTGGTGATTCATGTGTTAAAATTACTATATTTTGAGCTTGTTTTATTTGTTTTAAAATTTCATCTAATGTCATACATCTTCCCTCTTTCTACTCTTCTTCATTTTCATTTGATTTTTTTACATCTTTCATTATTTTGTCTAGTATAGAGTCTATTCTTGCTCCATATTCTATTGAATCATCTAATTCAAATATTATTTCTGGTGTATTTCTTAGGTTTACACTTCTTGCAAGCTCACTTCTTATAAATCCTGATGATTTTTTTAATCCGGCTAGAGTTTCTTTTAAATTTTTAGAATTTAATATACTAACATATACTTTAGCATATTTTAAATCATTTGTTACTTTTACTTTAGTAACACTGATTAACCCTGTAACATTAGGATTTTTAAGTTTGTAATTAATTATGTTGCTTATTTCTTTTTTATATTCTTCACCTATTCTTTCAAACCTATTGCTATTTGGCATTTTTATACCTCCTATTATCTCTCTTCTTCATCTTGTTTTTGTTTAACTCCAGCTTTTTTTGCTAGGTTTTCTAACATTTTTTGTTTAGATGTTTTTTCTTCATCTTTTATTTGTTCTTTTACATTTTCTCTATATTTTCCATACATTGATTGTCTACTTGGATTATTCATATTTATCACATCCTATCTTTTTATTTCTTCCATAACATATGCTTCAATTATATCTCCAACTTTAATATCATTATAATTTTCAATTTGAATACCACACTCAAATCCTTTTGATACTTCTTTAGCATCATCTTTAAATCTTTTTAATGTTGCTAAATGTCCATCATGTATAACAACATTGTCTCTAATTACTCTTACTCCTGCATTTCTTTCCATTTTACCTGTAAGTACAAAACTTCCTGCAATTGTTCCAACATTTGATATTTTAAATGTTTCTCTAACTTCTGCTGTTCCAATTATTTTTTCTTCAAATTCTGGATCTAACATTCCCTTCATTGCAGCTTCTACATCTTCTATTGCTTGGTAAATTATTGAATATTGTTTTATTTCTACTTCATCTTTTTCCGCTGCTTCTTTAGCTGCTGGAATAGGTCTTACATTAAATGCTATAATTATCGCATTTGAAACTTTAGCAAGTGAAACATCTGACTCATTTACAGCACCCGCTGCAGCATGTATTACTTTTACTTTTACTTCTTCATTTTGTAATTTTTCAAGTGATTGTTTTACAGCTTCTACAGACCCTTGTACATCTGCCTTTACTATTAAGTTTAATTGTTTTAATTTTCCTTCTTCCATTTGACTAAATAAATTGTCTAATGTTACTTTTGTATTTGCATTTATTGCCTTTTCTCTTTGAGTACGTTTTCTTCTTTCTATTAAATGTTTAGCCATTTTTTCATCTTTTACTTCATAGAATGTATCACCTGCTTGTGGAACTTCTGTAAGTCCAGAAATTTCTACTGGTGTAGATGGTCCTGCTGATTTTACTTTCTTTCCTTTATCATTTAACATTGATCTTATTCTACCAATTGATGAACCAACAACTATTGTATCTCCAACATCTAATGAACCTCTTTGAACTAACATTGTTGCTATTGCTCCTTTATGCTTGTCAAGTCTTGCTTCTATGACTGTACCTTTAGCTTGTTTATGTGGATTTGCTTTTAATTCTAGTACATCAGCCTCTAACAATACCATTTCTAATAATTGGTCTATATTTTGGTTCTTTTTAGCAGAAATTGGAACATATATTGTGTCTCCACCCCATTCTTCTGGTACTAAATCATATGCCATTAATTCTTGTTTTACTTTATCTATATTTGCATCTGGTAAATCCATTTTGTTTACAGCAACAATTATTGGAATTCCTGCAGATTTTGCATGGTTTATTGCTTCTATTGTTTGTGGCATAACTCCATCATTTGCAGCTACAACTAATATTGCAATATCTGTTATTTGAGCCCCTCTTGCTCTCATAGCAGTAAATGCTTCATGTCCTGGTGTGTCTAAAAATGTTATTTCTCTATCTTTTACTTTTACTTTATATGCACCTATTGCTTGCGTAATTCCTCCTGCTTCTCCTTCTATTACGTTTGTTTTTCTTACAGCATCTAAAAGTGAAGTTTTTCCATGATCTACGTGTCCCATAACAACAATAACTGGTGGTCTTGTTTGTAATTCTTCTTCTTTATCTTCAGAATCATCAAATAATATATCTTCTTCTGTTACTGTTTCTTTTTTTACAGCCTTAACTCCAAATTCTTCCGCAACCAAAAATGCTGTATCAAAGTCTAGTTCATTATTTAATGTTGCCATTATTCCATAGCCTAATAATTTCTTTATAACTTCTGCTGATGTTTTCTTAAGCTCTGCTGCTAAATCTTTTACTGTTATTGACTCTGGAATTGTAATTTCAGTTAATTGGAATATTTTTTGTTTTGTTCTTTCTTCTTGACCTTTACTTTGTTTTTTCTTTCCACGTCTTCCTCTTTGTGTTGTTAAATCATAATAATCAAGCATTCCACCATCTTGTTCATCAAACATATTAGATAATCTATTTGCTTGTTTTAAACTTTTTAATTTTCCTTCATCAAAATTGTTATTTGAATTTCCTTTTTTATTTTTTTGTTTTTTAGTATTTCTGTTTTCATCAAATTTGCTATTATTTTTTTGTCTATCAATAGATTTATTGTTATATTCTCTTACAGACTCTTTTTCCACAACATTTTCTGCCATAATATTTTTTATATTTTTTTCAATTCCTTTTTCATCTAATGGTCTTTTAGAGTTAAATCTATTTGCATTATTATTGTTTCCATATCCATTTTTATTATTAAATTTGTTATTATTATTTTGGAAATTTCCATTCCTATTATTTTGAAAACTTCCATTTCTATAATTATTATTTGGTCTTCTATTTTCTTTGTTATCGAAATTCCTATTATTATTGTTTTGATAATTATTCTGTCTTCTATTTTCATAATTTTTATTTTGGAAATTATTGTTTGATTTTTCTTGTTTTATTTCTTTTACTTCTCTTATTTCTTGCTTTATTGGTGTTTTCACTTCTGCTTTTATTTGCGCTCCTTCATTTTCTTGTTTTTTAGTTTCTTTAACTACTGGTGGTTCTTCCTTCTTTTCTTCTTTTTTCCCACCTAATCCAAATAATTCACTAACTGTCATAGGTTTATTTGGCTTATTTCTGTAAACAATATTATAATCTTTATTTTGTTTTCTTTCTATAAATCCAACATTATTTGATTTTTTTTCTTGTTTTTTTACTTCTTGTTTTTTTGCTGGCTCATCTTCAGTTATTATAACCTCTCTTCTTATAATAACTGGTGCTTTTTCTTCCTCTACTTTTGCTTTTTTTGTTTTTTCCTCTTTTGGTTGTTTGCTTGTTTTAAAACTATCTTCAATTCTTTTTGCTTGATTTTCATCAACACCACTTAAATGGCTTTTTGCTTCAATATTTAGTTCATTTGCCCTTTTTATTACTTCTTTACTGGTTAAGCCTAGCTTTTTAGCTATTTCATGTATTTTTATCTTACCCAATAATTTCACCCCCATTATATATTTTCTTTATTTGTTTTGCCATGTTCTCATCTTTTATAGCCAATGTTGCTTTATTTACTTTTCCTATTGCTCTGCTAAGTTCTTCTATATTTCCATCTATAATTAATGGTATATTATAAGTTTCACATAATTTTATAAATTTATCTTTAGTTCTTTCAGATGCTTCACAAGAAACTATTACCAATTTTGCTTTTTTCTTCATTATTTCTTCTTTTACCCCATCTGCTCCAAATGCAACATTTCTGGCTCTTGCAGATAATCCGAAGTAATCCTAATATTTTTTTATTTATCAAGTATTACACCTCTTAAATCTTCATAAATTTCTTCTGATATTTTTGTTTCAAAAGATTTCTCTATTCTTTTAGACTTTATTGCTTTTTCTAAGCATTCTATAGATTGGCAAATATATATACCTCTTCCTTCTTTTTTCCCTGTTTTATCTACTGTTATTTCGCCATTTTTATTTTTTACAATTCTTATTAATTCATTTTTATTCTTTTTTTGCATACATCCTGTGCATGTTCTTTGTGGTATTTGTCTCATATATTTGTCCTCCTTTATTTTAAGTATACTTGCTAAAAAGTTATATTATTCTTCTGTTTTTTCTTCTTGATCAGAACTTTGTGCTTCTTCTAACATTTGTCTAAATTGTGTTTCTGATTTAATATCTATTTTCCAATTTGTAAGTTTTGCAGCTAAACGTGCATTTTGTCCAGATTTTCCTATAGCTAATGACAATTGGTCATCTGGTACTATTACTTGTGTAAATCTTTCTTCTTGTTTTATATCTACTGCAAGTATTTTGGCTGGTAATAAAGCTGATGATATATATATTGATGGATCTTCATTCCATTCTATTACATCTATTTTTTCTCCATTTAATTCATTTATTACATTTTGGATTCTAACTCCTTTTTGTCCTACACATGATCCAACTGGGTCTATGTTTTCATCTGGAGAATATACTGCAACTTTACTTCTATAACCAGCATCTCTTGATACACTTTTTATTTCTATTACTCCTTCATATATTTCAGGAATTTCAAACTCTAGTAATTTTTTAACAAAGTCTGGGTGGCTTCTTGAAACAATTACTTGTGGTGCTCCTTTTGCTCCTCTTTGTACATCTAATACATAACCTTTTATTTTATCATTTACCCTATATTTTTCTGTTGGTATTTGTTCTTTTGCTGGCATTACGCCTTCTAGTTTTCCAAGGTCCATTACTACAATGTTTTTATCTGCTTTTTGAATTAACCCTGATACTATTTCTCCTTTTCTATCATTAAATTCCGTAAAAATTATATCTCTTTCTGCTTCTCTTAATTTTTGTATTATAACTTGTTTTGCTGTTTGAGCTGCTATTCTACCAAAATCTTTTGGTACAATTTCTATTTCTACTTGGTCACCTTCTTTTAAGTCTTTATTTATTTTTTGGGCATCTTTTAAGCTTATTTCTAATACATCGTCATTTGCTTTTTTCATAACTTCTTTTATGCTGTATACATGTGTTGCTCCTGTTTGTCTATCCATCACTACTTTTACATTTTCTAATGAGTCAAAATTTCTTTTATATGCAGTAACCAATGCTGTTTCTATTGCTTCTAATAAGTAGTCTTTTTTTATTCCCCTTTCTTTTTCTAGTTCTTCTAAAGATAATATTAATTCTTTATTATCTATTGCTTTCATTTTTATTCCTCCTTTTATTTATTCCCAGTTATATACTGTTTTTATTTGTGATATATTTTTTCTATTTATTTGTTTTTGTTTATTCTCATTATCTTCTATTATAATATCTTGTTCTGTGTATTTTTTTAGTATTCCTTGATATTCTTTTTTTCCTTCTTCATCTTTTTTAAATAGCTTTATTGCAATTTCATTTCCTATGTTTTGCTCTAAATGTTTTTCTTTTCTTAGTATTCTTTCTATTCCTGGAGATGAAACTTCTAGAAAGTATTGTTCTTTTATGTAATTAGCATTGTCTAAGTCTTCCATTATTTCATTATTTACTTTTTCACAATCATCTAAATCAATTCCATTTTTACTGTCTATAAATATTCTCAAAAAATAATTCTTTCCCTCTTTGCTATATTCTACATCATATAGTTCATAACCTATTTTTTCTATTTTTTCTTTTATTAAACTTTCCACTCTTTCCTCTATGCTAGCCATAAAGTGCTCCTCCTTTCTAGAGTTTTATATACTAATTAAGAGTGGGATTTGTTCCCACTCTTCTGTTTTTGTTATGCTTTTTATATTATACCCAATTTTTGGCATAAATGCAAGTCTTTTTAAACTTTTTCTACTACTTTTTCTTCTTCATCACTTACTTCTGAAATTTTTATGCTTCTAACATGATCAATTTTTTCCCATGTTGTTTCTCTTTTAAATAAGCATTTAAAGTTTATTACTAACCATGAACCTAAGAATAATGGATAACATAGCAATCCTTTAATCATTGGTTTTATTGGTCTTTTATCAAGTGCCATAATTAATATTCCTGTAAGTATTGGTAAGAAAAATGTTGGTACTACATATCTTACAAGATTCCATATTAACTCTGCTGCTGACATTCCAGTTCCAGCATATATTGCAAAGTTTGTTAATAATAATATTAATGTTATTACAAACATTGGTATACTTCCTATAATATATAATAATCCATCAAAATTCATTAATGTTTTATTTTTCTTTGCTGCCATCGCTAAATCTTTTGTGTATTTATGCATACATTGTATATGTCCTACTGTCCATCTGCTTCTTTGTGACCAGCTTTGTTTAAATCCTACTGGTTGCTCATCATATACTATTGCATCTGTTGCCCAACCTAATCTTTTTCCAGCTATTATTCTTTTTAATGAAAATTCTATGTCTTCTGTTAGTGTTTGTGTATCCCATCCATTTGGTTTTACTACATCAAATCTTACCATAAATCCTGTTCCATTTAATAATGGTGATAAACCTATATTGTATCTTGCTAAATGATAAAATCTATGTAAAGTCCAGTAAAATATTGCATATCCTGCTGTTATCCAACTGTCTGTAGGATTTTTTATATCTCTATAACCTTGGACTACATCTTCACCTTGACATAATTTTTTATTCATATTTTTTATAAAGTTTTTATCAACTATATTGTCTGCATCAAAGATAAAAAATGCATCATATGGTGCGTCTTCTTCTATTTTTTGTTGTAGGAACCAGTTTAATGCATATCCCTTTGTTTTTTTAGTGCTATCAAATCTCTCATACACTATTGCTCCTGCCTCTTTTGCAACTTTTGCTGTATTGTCTGTACAATTGTCTGCAATTACATATATATCATATAATTCTTTATTGTATGTTTGATTTTTCAAGCTTTCTATTAAATTTCCTACTACTGCTTCTTCATTATGGGCTGGTATTATTGCCATAAATCTGTGATCTTTTTTTATTTTTAATGGTTTATCTTTAAATTTTATTAATGCACATACACTTATTGCCATTTGGTATATCCAAAATATTGTTACCATCCATACTAAAGCTTCTCTTAGTATATATAAATATTCCATTTTTTTTACCTCTCTTTTTTAATAATATTTCTTATTAATATTATTATGCTACTTTTTTATTATACTATTTATCCCAAAATTATGCAACATTTTTTTAAATATTTATTTAAATGGTTTTGTTTCAATCTTTTCTCAAAAATTTAATTTTTATAAATTTCTATAAATTTTGCAAAATTTTCCTCATGATATGGAATTAACTTCTCTTTATTTCTTACAACTAAATTAAAATCTTCATCATTTTTAATTTTTATGTCAACAGTTTTTGCAACAGGGCTTATAAATCCTAATTTTTTTATTTTTACACTTTCTATATTATCATTATCAATAAGAATAAACTTATCTAATTGGGGAATCATATTCTCAGGTTTAATAACAAATGTACTTTTGCTTTTCAAAGGTATTAATCCAATTCCTTTTTCTGTTTTATTTATTAAATAGCCAGACCATCCTCTATTTTTTTGTGCAGCTTCCATTCCCGCTACCATTCCTCCTAAAAGTCCACTTGGCGCAGGTTTTTGAGTATTTGTTAATGCATAAATAAAGCAATTTTCTTCTCCTATAAAATCAACCTTTTCAAATAATTCTTTTACTTTTTCTAATGTTGCAAATTCTTCCATTTTATATTTCCTCCATATTTTATATAATTTTTGATATTCTATCATTTTTAAATTTAATTGTCTATACTTCTTCTACATATATTTTTCTTTTTTTCTTTTCTATTTTATCAATATTTAAAATCATTTTATATAATCTTATACTTATTAATACTTCTATAATTGATAATCCAAATAAAATTACCATTACCACCTTCATTGGATTATTTAATAAAATCATTGTAAAATTTAAGCTTATCATTGTTCTTATGATTTTTCTTGATAGCTCCATTGTTGTTAATAATGTTTGCTGCTCTTCATTATTAACATTTCTTAATGCCAAATCTTGTATATATACTTTAAATGGGTCCCTTATAAATAATATAATTACATAGCCCAAACTCATAATAATAAATTTTAATATAATAAAATTATTAATCATTGAACCACTTATCATCAAAAAAATTGACACCATTAACAAAATTGGTAACATAAAGCCTACTTTTTCTTTATATTTACTATGTATTTTATTAAATGCCATATTAGAAATAACTCTAACAATACGTGACACACATAATATTGCTCCTATTATTAATGATGTTTTTTCAACACTAAATTTTAATAACAATTCCTGTTGTATAAATAGTTTTCCATTTGATTGCCCAGAATTTACAATTGGGTAAAATAGACCATATGAAATAATTAACATTATGATTATTTTGTTATATTTTACTTTATTTTTAACTTTCTCCTCTGTTTTTTTTGCAGTTTTATCATATTTTGACATATCAACTATATAAAAAGATAAAATAAAACATATAAAACAAAATAAAATACATAAAATCATTGGTAAATAATTATTAAAATTAAATAATATGCTTGCAACAAATGAAATTATCATTGTTACCACGGCATATATAGTATTTGATTTAGTTTGTATTTTTATATAATCCTCACTTTTTTGCTGTAATTCTAAATTATTTTTTAATATAGCATTTGCCATATTTTTAAATGTGAATGCCATTTCGTAAAATATTTTTCCTAAAACTATACTTATATAATTTTTTCCAAATGTCAATAATATGCTAGATATTAGTAAAAATAGTGTTCCTAATTTTACTGAATTTGTATTTCCAATTTTTTTTATTATTTTTAATAGTGGAACCTGCAATATTATACATGTTATCATTGATAATGTTGTTAATGATACTATTTGAGCTGCATTAAATTTTTTTACGACTGTTAAAAATAATGTATCTATTGCTACCCAAAATAGTAAATCTGATGATAATCCGTTATACCACGGAAATATTTTATTAAATTTTGATATATTTAATTTTCCCATTTTTGCTCCTTTTATTTATCGACTTAGTTTATATATTATCAAACTATTTTATATAAATCAATGTTGAACTTGTAAAAAAACTCCTTAAAAAGCAAAAACCAAAGAAGCCAGCCGAAGCTGACTCCTTTGGTTAAGGCCATATTTATTATATTATTTTCTTATCCTTCAAAATTGCATTTTATGTATATTTGTGTTATAATAAAAAAGATATAGGATAAATCCTGTGTCATCTTCCCCATCTTCACTAACTAGTGAGAGGGATAACCTCTAGCTTTTTAGTTTAAGCCCAAAGAAACACACTAATCAACAATAAAGTTTAAGGAGGAAAAAATCATGAAGATTAGTTTCAATGGCAACGTATTTTCAGCAAACGGACAGTGTATAATCGGTGGCGGAACCGGTAATACTCAAAAATTTGACGAAGTAAAAGCTAAAGATTGCAGCAATATCGAAAAGATATCAATCAATTCTGCACTTTACGATGTTAATGTTTCCGTTTCCAATTCTTCAAAGGTTGAAGCACATTTCTATGGTGAGGCAAATATTGATGGAGATGTCAACTTTGATGTTTATGTAGTAAATTGTGAACTTATAATCACATTAAAGTTTACTGGTAACTGTTCTTATGGAAATTTGAAACTTGATGTTACCATACCACAAAAAATATTCAAAGTTATTTCTGCAAATAGTTCATCAGCAAACATTACCTTAAATGAAGGAGTCTTAGTCAACTATCTCAAAGCAAAGACTATCTCTGGCGATTTAAAGACTAATGCAACCGTCAACAATGCTTCTGTTTCCACAATGAGTGGAAATATCGGATTTTGTACCAATGCAACCCAGGACATTAATGTTGAAATTTCCACAATGAGTGGCAATGTGTCAGTGGAATTTAATAACATTGGACACATCAATCTTTCCACTAACTCTATGAGTGGAAACGTAAAAAACCTCCACAAAGAAAGAAGAGGTTACAATGCAGATGTTGATATTTCTACAATGAGTGGAAATATAAGCATTAAATAATCGCATTTCATGATTTTGCAAGCTGTGTTATTATAACACAGCTTGTTTTTTATAGTAAAAAAATATTTTATACTTTTTAAATAGAATCTTTCAAATGCCCTTCAATGTCAAGAGCAGAATGCAGACAATTTAATTTTATGGTGCGATTGCAAAACAGGTATGCGAAAAATGTGCATTTGTGTTTCTTGGTCGCTTTTGTAGTTCGATTTATTATGTTTAATTTAACATAAGTTCATTTATAAATCAAGTAGTTTAAAAAATTAAAATAATACATGAAGAGACTACTGAAAAAGTATATTCATACTTTATTTCAGTAGTCTCTTACTTATGTCCCTTAATTATGTCTGAGGTCTCAAGTAGAGTCACGTTGACAGATTACAGGCTCGGCATCGGACCATAAATGGCAAACTTCAAATCCTTGTAGAACTGAGTTGCCTCTGCTGCAGAAGAAAGTTTTGCTTTCATTACCCACTTTGCAGCACTTGCCTTGGTGTCAAAATTCATGCTGACGGTGCAATCTTCGGGGTTAAGAAACATTGCCTTTTTCCTCTTTGCATTGTCCCTGCCATTGGTGATGAAGTCCTCCTGAGTTTCGGCAAGTTCGCTAACAAACAGCTGTGCTTCAGCTTCATCCGAAAAAGACAAAGCATACGTGCACTCGTTGTTGTAGTTGGCGATAACCTTGTTACCGTCACTCGATGCTGTAAACAGTTTACCCATAAGTCATACCTCACTTTCTTTAATTTTGGGTATGTATACATATTAACATAATATCTTTAAAATGTCAATAGTTTTTACGATATTTTGTGGATTTATTCCGAGTTTTGAGGCAAAATTTAGTTTACTTTATAAAATTCTTATCATTTCCATATGGTACATCACATTCATCAAAATCCCACTCTTTTTGTAATAGTACTTCCCAAAATTTACAATATGGTTCTGTTGAAAAATGTTTCGTTAACCTACTAAAATCAATTTCTGGCAATATTAACAATGGATCTATTGTATTTTCTAGTCCTGACTTTAGTTTATTGCCATTTCTAATTTCAAAATGTAAATGAGGAACTCTTGACCCACCAGAACATCCTGACAACCCTATAACAGTATCGGTATCAACAATATCTCCAGCTTTTACCAGTACCTTTGATAAGTGCCCATATATGCATCTATTTCCATCTTCATTCAATATCTCGACTTCGTTTCCATATCTTTCATTAAATTGACATTCATTGCTTACTATTTTAGGATCTAATCCGGCAAATATTACTTTTCCATTTGAACTTGAATGCACCTTTGTTCCAATTTCAGCAGTAATATCAAATCCAGAATGCGCCCTTTCCTTGAATAAGACATACTGCTTTTTTCTTATTCCATATTTATCATGTTCTACAACAATATATTCAGGCTCTATTGGCCACTGATAATTACTTATTTTCTTCATTTTATAATTAACTCCTTCTTTTTAGAACTTAGCTTCATTAAATTTATCATATAGCTGTTCTAAATAATTGCAAATTTCATCATTTTTTACAATTACCTTATCTGCAATTGTTTTGCAATAATTACATGACAAACAATTTCCAGTGCAATGACCATCTTTAAAGAATTTTATAAAACCGTCCAGTTTTCTATTATCAATATAAATATGTCTTTTATATCTTCTCTCACACCCTAAACCTCTTACATTACAAATTTCTTTTATTATTTCATTCATTGAAGTAAAATCATCAATATTTTTTATAGTATTATTATCATTTTCAGAATTACTCCAACCATGACCTTGAATTAAATCTAGTAAATTTCCATCATATTTTCCTTCGCTATATGCCTTAACTCTTTTAATGATTTCGTTTGTTGGAAAATCTCTCTCAGTAATTTTAAAATGCTCTACTCCAATTTTCTCATATTCTTTCACATCTTCCGGTCTAATCCATGGTGATTTTATGTATTCTTCGACATGTTTTAGTTCGTATTCTTGACATTTATATAAGCACCAATCTGCATAACACTCCTTATCTTTATTCATTATATTTGAAGCATGAGATAATGCTGCTGTGTGCGTATGAATATATGGACAATTCTTTAAACAACTATTTGTCATCAATAATTCAATTTTAGCTTTTTTCAAATTATCAACCATATATTTTAGGGTTTTAAAATCTCTATTTATTTTTACAAAATCCACACATATATAATCAGCTCCCATTTCTTCCCAGTATCTTGCTTTCTCATAACTATCAATACAGGCGAATGTTGAAATTCTTACTGTAAAGCAATCATAATATTTCTTTATTATTTGTAATAAAAATGGATTTGTTACCGTTAATGCATTAACACCTATTTCTTTTAAATAATCAAGAAATTCTCTTACATTTTTCTGCCATTCTACATCTTGCTCTTTATTAGCCAAACATGCCCCATTTAATAAATAATTAAACTTTATATTTGAATCTCTAACTTTTTTTATATGCTCTTCTAATCTAGTTTTATCAACTGACTTTAATGTATTAGATGGTCTCCCTCCTCCAATATAATCTTCTTGTAATTTACCATAAACCTCATATACAGGATATTTCTTTAGTTCTTCTATTAATTTATCATCAAAATTTGTAGTTACTGATAATTTCATCATCACTATCACCCCTTTATAAGATTTTTACATCGTTCAACAAAAACATTATTAGTTTTCTTATCTTGAACAGCTATTCTAAAATGTAATTTTTCGTATTCATCTTTAACAAACATAACAGAAATACCATTTTTGTTAAATTTTTCTATAATATCTTCGTTTAACTCTGTTTTAGAAAATAAAACGTTTGATTGACTTTCATAAAAATCGAACCCAAGTTTTTCTAAATTCTTTTCTATATGCTTTCGTTCTTTTATAATAAGTCTAACATTTTGTTTATAATTATTACTTAAAAGAACTTTTTTTGCATATAAACATGAAATCCCAGAAACTTCATTAACAGTTATATTTTCTTCATACAATTTTTTAAATTCTTCCGAACATATCATGTATCCAACCCTTAGGTTTGCAATTCCATAAGCTTTGGACAATGATTTTACTATAATAATATTATTTTTTGTATCTAGCTCAGATTTTTTTATATTATTTGAAAATTCTATGGCGGATTCATCAACAATAACATAGGCTTTTACATTATTGGCAATATAATTTATATCCTCCATATTTATCAACATTCCAGTAGGGTTATTAGGATTACATAAATATATCATTTTTGTATCATCATCTACACTCTTTATAATATTATCAATACTTATGTTACCGTTGCTTGCCATAAAGACTCTTTTAGTAAAACCTCCCATTGAGGTAACTGCATATTCTGGTTGATTAAATGTCAAAAATGGAGTTACTAAATTTCCACCTTCTTTAAATAAAATTTTAACAATATTTTGGAGAATTTCATTAGCTCCAGTACCAATTACAACTTCTCTTTTTTTAATATTTTGTGTTGATTTTATTATTCCTATCAAATCTTTTACTATGCTATGCGTAGGATATTTAGAAAAGTCTGAATAATCAATTGTAAATTTAGGATATTTATACAGATATTTTCCAGACAAAGTCATATCTACCTCATTTGAAGTATAGTGTGCGTAATCATCTAAAAAATTTCTTTTAGAAATTTTATAAGGTTTATTTTCTAAGTCTGATTGTATATACATTTCTTTTTCCTATTCCTACATCTGTAATATGTTCATCCACTTTTTTATCTATACTAAATCCTATATTTTCAATTATTTTATTTATTTCATCTTTTGAAAGCAATACCATGGAAGGTCTGTTTAAAACATCATATACACCATCATTTACGTATTTTAAATCATCAGTAATTACATCATTTGTAAATACTGATAAAATAACATATCCGCCGTTTTTTAATATTCTATAGAATTCTTTTATAGTATCTATAAACTCTTTTTTTGTGATAGCATTATGAATAACTCCAATAGATAGTATTAGTTCAAATTTATCATCATTAACAGGAATATTATCCATATTAGCCTGCATAAAACTAATGTTATCTTCTTTTAAAGAAACAGCCATTTCTTTATATTTATCAACAGCTAAAACATCAATACATTTTTGCTTTAAATATCTTGAATACCTTCCGCCTCCACATCCTACATCTATTGCCTTTTGTACTTGTTTATTTTCTAAAATTTCGTTAATTTCACTAACTATATATTTAGAAAGTGGCATCTGCATAAATTGAATGGCTGTTTTTTCATCCTGCCAAAAGATTGTTTTACTTTTTTTATCTGTAACTTCATATGTGCTATTGCATATACTAGTTTCGATTACATTCATTTCCAAGTTTTCCATAGTCTCTTTGCATATTTCTTTTTGTTTCTCGTCTTTTACCATAGCCATAAATGCTGGTCCCACAGATGATAATGTTAAAAACTCGCAGTTTCCATTTTCATAAAGTTTTCTTAATTCTTTGGCTTGTTCAATCATTTTCTCATATACAAAAGAACAGTTTTCAATACTTCCCATATTAAACCTATAATCAAAAACTATATCTGCTAATTCTTTAATACTACCATTACAAAGATCTGGCAATGCCCTATGTAGTAATTTATAAGCAATCTTCTCTGCATATTCATCCCCTGTCTTTTTAAACTTCCATAAGTTTTCTTCTTCCAATTTCATTAATTCATCTGCATTTTTAGTCTTAAAATCTTTTGGTATTCCTATTAATACATCTGATTCATATTTTAGCTTTGCAATCGATGTAGCTTTACCCGCAATTATTATTATTCCGTCCTCAGTTAATCCATTTGTCGCTCCACCACCAATGCACTGTACCAATTTTAATTCTTCTTCATTTTCATCAGTTATCTCTTCTCCATGATTGCTAGCCAGAAATTTTATTAATTCTTTATTTGGTACAGGGCAACCATACAATTCATTTATAGCTGATGACACTGCAGCTATTGTTGAACTGCTTGAACCAAAGCCACAATGCTTTATAACTTCTGATGAATCCACATCTATTCTTACCGAAGGATTGACTTTTAAAGTAGTACACATAATTTTATAAGCATGCTTTATCAATACTTTTCTTTGGGTTCTATCAGAAATTTCTAGCAATCCCCCTGTTTCAGAAATAATTTCCACACTAACTTTTATTTTTCTATTTAATGAAACGACTACTTCCCCAGGTGTAAATATTAAATTATCGTTATAACACACAGCTGCTGGATTTATGGCCATAGCATCCATTCTACAAGGATATTCCAAATTTATCTTATCGTATTTTAATTTTAAATTTTCATCTATTATGTGTGGATATTTATTAAAAATATGTCCAGCCTTAAATGTTGGAAATCTATCTATCACAGTTATCCTCTCCTTTTATAGTCAATTTGAAATTATTTAACATGTTTTATTACAATTCTAAATCTTCTTCAAGGACATTTTCTCTATACCATTTTGCAAATTGATCTTTTGCATCACCCCAAAATGTTGCTTCACGCTCATAGTTTTCTTCTCTCAATTCACTTAAAGTCTTGGTTTCACCATCTGGTATATAAAATTTATCATGCCATCTTCCTCTTTCTCCTCTTGCTTCATAAGCTATTGTTCCTGTTCCACCTCCTGAGAAAACGATAGGTTCTTTTCCGGGTTCGCAATATGCAAAACAATGTTCCAACCTTGCCTTTCTGTTTTTTTCATCTTGTAGTAATTGTAAAAATTTTTCTACTCCAATTTGTTTATCAAAATAATGATTATAAGGACCTGGCAATCCCCCTAACGCATCTAAATATAGCCCACTATCTGATTTTAATACTGCACATCCTAGTCTATCCGCAGCATATTTTGCACTAAAAGCAGCAACTTCTGAGCATGTTTTAGCCTGTATTTCTAATATTTCAAAATCAGGATTTACAATTTCTATTCCAAATCCATATTTTTTTGAAAAGAACTCGTTTGCCTCTTCTACTTTATGTGGATTTGTTGTTAAATAAATTAATTTCTTTTTCATTTTTTCATTACCTCTTTTCTCTTTACCTTGTATAATAAATTCTTGTATTTTTTCCACAAAATTATCTGTATTATCATTTTGCAAATACAAGCAATGTTGTCTAGCATATTCTTCTAGACGTCCTAGCCCCATATCTTTTTCAGCTTGTAAAATCATTCTAAATTGTTCATCTGTTAAATCAAGTTTTTCTCGTCTTTCGTAATTACTTTTTAATTGTTCAAACGGTGCTGTAATATACATAATTCTAGGTCTATCTATATGAAATCTATCAGTAATAAATTTTATTCCTTCTAGCGACCTACTTCCTGTTATTATTGTTATCCCTTTCTCTTCTCCACCTGTTAAACGTTCTATTTGTTTGCACAATATTATATCTGTAAAATTCTTTCCATATTGTTTTTCACCTTTTTCAATCCATTCTTGAAATGTTATACCAGGTGCAAAAACTTTATGAGCTTCTCTTATTAATGGTCCTAAATCTATATGTTGTACATCTGTTACTTTCTTTATATTACTTACTACATATGTTTTACCAACTCCATGTGGTCCCACTATAAAAAACACATTTTTCATTTCTTTTCTCCATTCTTATTATTTATATTTGTACTATCTTATGTGTTTCTTATTACTATTTTCCTTTGTTTTTCAAATTTAAAATTTTATATTTTTTATTTTATCAAGATCAAAATCCATATTGCTTGCTAGCTGATTTAATTTGCTCATATTATTAAATTCATTAATATCGACCCATTTAGCATCTACCACCTCACCATCTGTAAACCTAACCTGATTTATATCAATATCTTTTTTAGCCCAAAACATATCTTTAAAAATATGTTCATCATCATCTTTTAATGTTTGTACATAGTTTAGGTTTCCCTCAGATACTTCAATTCCTAATTCCTCTTTTAATTCCCTTATCGCAGCAATCTTACTATCCTCACCGCTTTTTACAGAACCTTGGGTAGTTTCCCACTTTAAAGGATTTCTCTTTTTATTTTCTGATCTTTGTCCTAATAGAATTTGTCCTTTTGAATTTAATATAAGTGTCTCAACAACTACAACATATTCATTTGCTTTTAATGTATCATTTCCCCTTATGTGCTTTTTCTCTGTTTTTACCTTGTTTGCGTCGTAAATATCCAATATTTCTTCCATGTTTTACCTCCCTGTTCATAATTAATAATCTTTTTCTTTAGAAAACATAATAATTATAATACAACATCAACCCTTTTTATAAAAAAAGAATAAAACTACATAATTGTAATCTTATTCTTAACTAAAAAAATAATAAACAGGCATAAAAAATAATAGCAATATGTATTCTACTGCTTTTACATCTATATTTAATTTTTTACTATTACTACTTCTTTCCATGTTATCAACATCCTTGTTTATTAAATTATTTTTCATGATTATACTAGTGTTTCTGCGATTTGTCAATGTTTTATCCACATTATCTCGTTTTTAAGCATATTATTTATGTAAATATATATTTTTGTCGAATTTTGTCATTTATACTGCCATGAATATTTTATTTTCTTTTGATAATACTAGAACTATCTAATTATACGCAAATATTTTTCCGACATAGTTCGTATATAAGCTCATTTTCGTTTTTTAAATAATATTATATATTTATAAAAGGTGATTAAATGAATAATAAAAAATCTAAACAAAATGTAAATTTCGGTCAAAAATTAAAAAGAGCCAGAGAATCTTTAGGATTAACTCAAGAAAAGGTTTCTGAATATCTAGGCTTAGGACCTCGATATATAAGCGACATCGAACGAAATAAAACAAAAGGAAGTATTGATACCTTAATAAAACTCTGTAATATTTATAACTTGACCCCAAATGATTTACTAAGCGAGTACATCTACTTTGATATAGAAACAAACAATATAGAATTATCTGCTTTTTACTCTTTGTCAAAAGAAAATCAACAAATTATATTGGATTTAATTAAGTTTTATAATCAAAAACAAAAATAGTTTTTATTAGTATTAAAATATATTCAGTTGTTATATATTGGAAAAAGAGCATCTGAAAGTTTTTACAAACTTTCAAATACCCTTTTCCAATACTATCGTGTATTTCAGTATTAATACTACCGTCTCAACTTAACTTTTTTAACTTTTCCTTTAATTTAAATTAAAGTCATGTCTATTCTTTCTTTTTTTAACTCGTATTTCTTCAAGTTCTTCATTAGTTAGAATTTTTCTTCTTGGATCTTTTGCAATTTCTCTGTCATTGTCATCAAAGATACCCTTTCTGTATAAATCCTCACTGACATTTTTATAATTCTCATCTTTATCAAATCCAATCTTATTTTGAAAATGTTTCATCAAGCTACGCCAGAAGCCTTTAAACTTATTAAGTTCTTCTTTTAGTTTATCCTTTTCTGATTGTAACTTACCAATAATCTTGTCTTTAGTTGATAATTCACTTTTTAAATTTTCTATTTCATTATCCTTTAGCTCCAGCTCATATTTAAGAGAACGATTTTCTTTATCGATTTCAAAAGAACTATGCTCAAAATCTCTAATAGCCATATTCAAGTCATTTACGCTTCTAACTGTTTGAGTGACATCTTGTACATCATCAGTGAATTTTTTTATTCTATCAACATCTTCATGCGAAATAACCATATTATTCTTATTTAGTTTAGTAGGCTTTAAGTTGTCCAATATCACATTTATATCTTTACCAGCATTATCAAGCTTTTTAGTTTGAGTATTTGCTTGAGCTAGTTTCTGTTCTTTCTTCTCAATCTGTTTCTTTATTTCTCTATAACCAGCCATATCTTTAGTGTTAATATCTTGATTTCTGCCTTTTTTCTTTTGTTTAAGTAAAGAAGCTTTTTCATAATGCTTATTATAAGACTTTATACAACAAGCTCTCATTTCATCTTGTATTCGTTTCAAAGATTCCTTTGTAAATATTTTTGATTTAGCAACCTGCTTCTTCATACCACGCTTGTTATTATCACTTATAGGAAGTCCAACCAAGTGCATATGCGGAGAAGTTTCATCAAAATGTATTACAGCATTTGCTACTTTAAACTCTGGTACAACTTTCATTAAATCATTTACTTGTTCCTTATAAACGTCAACCATCTTCATTCTGTAATTCATATCTTTATCATTCCAAAACTCTAAATCTCCAAGCTCAATTATAAACTCACAAGCCAAGTCCCATAATTTGCTATTAGAGATATGTTTGAAGTAGTTGTCTATTTTTCTGTCTTCACGAGTTTGCTTCTCATTGTATTCTAATCTTGATTGCTCAAACTCCTGCAAGTATAAATTCTGCACATCTTTATATAAATTATCTGTTCCATATACAATATAAATTTCATCTCGGTTTTTATCATAATCTCTCAAGTTGTGTTTATTTACTTTTGATAGCTGAGTTGCATTTTGTATTCCATTATTTGAAAATGAAGTTTCTCCTGATGGATTACTTTTTGCAATTTCTTTTGCTTTAGCAGTTTTATTTTTATCACTGCCAAGATGGATAGAATAAGCTAATTCTTCATTCATTTCTTGCACCTCCGTTATGTCTTTTTCGTATGCCAGGAATTTGACTTTGTCAAAATTCCTAACCCCCTATGAGTTTTGACATTCTATCAAAACTCGGGGGCTCTGCGAGGCTATAAATTTTATCTTAGAAAGATAAAATTTATATTGCAAAATCATCAGTCCAAGCCTTGCTCGTACCAGATATTTTGCAATAACTAACTTGCCACCAAATTTATATTTACCAATCCAAAAATATAAATTGGGTTTGAATTTCAAAAAATATGTGGCTTGTTAGTTTGATTGTTTAAATAAAATTTTACAATTTTTATTTAAGCAATCATTTCTTCTTTTTCTTCGATGTAGTATGTGTAACCAATCCCAATCGCAATTTTCCCTCAGGCTTAGCCATGAAATTCTTAAACTCTTTCGTAGCAACAAGCCTTATTACTTTCTGATTCTTCTTTAACTTAAACTCAATAGCTCTATTTCTAATCTTTGCAACTTGAGTTTTAGAGTCATAATTCTCATCAATCTTATCATCGTGAAAATAATACTCTCCCAAATCTAAGTAACTAACATCTAATTCTTTTTTCAATGTACTTAAATAATCCTCTAATTGTTTACTACTCATATTAACACTAACTTTAACATCTTCAAGTTTACCATCTCTTTCAATCATATTTGGAAAATCTACAATACCTTTAGCATATAGCTTGTCTATTTGTTCAATAAAGCTACTTCTAAAATTAACTTTTACAATTTCGAAACTACCATCTTCATTTTTCTTTAAAGTAGCAGTATCAATAAACTTAGATATAAAAGCCTGTTTTTCATCTTTGCTTTTCATAGTCCACAATTTTAGTAAAACATCTTTATACATCTCATGCTCAGTCAATCTTTCTCTTTCAATATCTCTTTCAGCCATTAGATGTTGAGGATTAAAAGCCTCTTTATCAAAATCAAGTGCGTCAATTCTTTTATTTTCTAATACAGCCAACTTACTTTCAATCAGCTTGTAATCTTCTGAAAAATCCTCCATTTCAAGGATGCCATTCATATATGCTTTCTTCAATCTATCCTTCTGTTGCTGAAGCTTGTTGATTTCCTCAGTAATCTTCTTACTTTCATCATCTTTCTTTTCCGCAAGAATTGGATAAAAGTATTTATTAACATGAAAATCATACTCCACCAAATCTAATATATAATCAATCAAACAATCTTCAATTTCATCTTCGTTATAATACAAATTGCAATTATCGCAGAAATAATACATATACTTAGTTTTCTTTCCACCAGAACCCTTGCAAGTCATTATCTTGCCGCATTTAGGACATACCAATTTTTGAAAGAATATATAAACTCTATTCCTACAATATGCTCTTTGATTTTTCTCCTTTTGATTTTGTACTTCTTCCCACATAGCTCTTGTTATAATAGGTGGTACAACATCCATATATAACTCTGTTTCTCTACTACTATCATACTTGTATCTTTCATAGTCTCCCATATAAATCTTGTTATTTATAGTCCTATCAATAGTCGAATCAATCCAACGTTTCTTTTCTGGATATAAAACCTTTTCCTTATTTAGAATATTAGCAATTGCTTGATAACTCTTACCCTCCAAATACATTTCAAATATTCTAATAACGATATCTTTAGTCGCATTATCAATTTTTAAAGTCTTATCTTTATCTCTATAATATCCCAATGGACATTGCCCTGGAACATGACCTGCCTTTATAGCACCATTTAAACCAAACTTTGTTCTTTCAGATACTATTTCAATTTCTAGCTGTGATAATACAGTCAACATTCTTACAAAAAATCTACCATTTGCAGTAGATGTATTAACATCATCTCTATCACAAATTAAATAACAATGATTTTCCTCAAGAGTGCTAATTAATATTTCCAAATCACGAACTGACCTTGTTACCCTATCTAACTTATAAGCTACAATATAATTAATCAAACCTTTTTTCATATCTTCCAACATTTGTTGAAAAGCTGGTCTATGCTTCATATCTTTAGCCGATATACCAGCATCTTTATACACTTTAAATATTTCAAAACCTTTATACTTACATAACTACCTTAACTTTTCCTCTTGCTCTCCTAAACTAAATCCGTTCCCTAACTTGATCTTCTGTACTAACCCTAATGTAAACTCCTGCAATCTTCTCTTGTTCTACTGTTCGAGTGTCTAAATAATTCTCCATTTAAAACCTCCTAATATAAAAATAAAAGTGCTAGAAAGCCTATATGCTAACTAACACTTCAAAAAATCTTATAATTAAACTGCTAAATTACCTGCTGAAAAAAAGAAAACTTCTAGTATTAGTCACCACTGATAAAATCTCTTAGCTTTGAGAGTGGATATTTATTAGCCAAACTACCTATGTAAAAATACTCATGTTCATTAAAGAATAAAAACAACTTATCCTTAATAACAACACAATGCGGTTCAACATAAGCAATATTGCTTTTCTCAACCATTCTCAAATTACCATTCTTTATCTTTGGTACACAATTACTAAAAGTGCAAGCCCATTCAATCTTAGAACGTAATTCTTTCTCAATCGCAATTTCTCTTTTAACTACACGAATCATATCACAAAAACCTCCTCATTTCAATATTTTGAGGCTATTTTTTACCTTTAAGGTTGTAACTTTCCCCCTTCCGTATTCAGAGTAGCTAAAACTGTAGGATTACGTATGGGTGGGTGGGATATATTCGCTTTCTGTTTTACATCAAACCAACTTGATTATGGAGCACACTGTGCTCCGCTACAAACAGTAGCATTTCAAATGGTTCGACGAAAACGCATATTGGTGGAGATGAGGAGAGTCGAACTCCTGTCCATAACATTTTCCATGCACACTTCTACAAGTTTATTTTATCTTTTATTTTCATTTAAATTACGCCGATAAACAGGCTTAATTTAAATATAGCTTTTTAATTACCCACTACTTTAAAAGCAAAAGCAGCTTTGTTTCCCACTGTTTTGGCGTTTTATAAAATCCGTGGGACTATTTTATAAAACGTAGCCGCACCTAGGCAGCTAATGCTAATTCTCTATTATCAGCGTTTATATTTAATTTCTCGTTTTTATAGTGGCCAACGAGAATCCACTACTTGCTATATGCACTTCTAATGTAATGTCGAAACCATTTACATCCCCATATAATACTTTTTTATTATATCATTTATCTTTTACTTTGTCTATCGCTATTTTTTATTATTTAAATAACAATTATTTTCATGTGAGTTTATAATTCCTACTGCTTGCAAATAAGAATAAATTATTGTTGTCCCTACAAATTTCATCCCTTGTTTTTTTAAATCTTTTGAAATCTCATCTGATAGTTTTGAACTTGTTTTATCTAATTCATAAATTATTTTTCCTCCTGTATATGTTGCTAAATAATTATAGAATGTTTTATATTTTTTTTGTATATTTTTAAAAATTTTTGCGTTATTTATTGCTGCTTTTATTTTTAATTTATTTCGTATGATTTTCTCATTGTTTATCAATTCTTTTATTTTTTTCTCATCATATTGAATTATTTTGTTTATATCAAAGTTATCAAATGCTTTTTTAAACTCTTCTCTTTTGTTTAATACACATTCCCATGATAATCCCGCTTGAAATGACTCTAATATTAACATTTTAAATAAATATTTTTCTTCAAAATTTGGTATTCCCCATTCTTCATCATGATATTTTATATATAAATCATTTTTTGGATTACACCATTTGCATCTATTTTTTCCATCTTTAAATTTCATTTTTTTCACCTTTATAACCTTAGCATAAAAAAAAATGTTTATCAATCTTTTTTTAACATTTATTTTTTATTTGCATATTATTTATTGGGTGATTTTTAATGAGTATTGTTCCAACTAACATTAATTATAATTCTACTATATTAAGACAAAATTTAAATTCGTTAGTACGAACTTTTCCTTTTTTAAATGTTCAGTCTGTTGGTTTAAGTGTTCTTAAAAAAAACATTTATGTTATAAAACTTGGAAAAGGAACTAAAAAAGTTTTTTATTCTGCCTCTATTCATGCTAATGAATGGATTACAAGTGTAGTCCTTATGAAATTTGTTGAAGATTATGCAAATGCTTATGTTCAAAATGGTAAACTTTATAATTATTCTGTTAGAGATTTATTTAATAATGTTTCTATTTTTATTATGCCTATGGTAAATCCTGATGGAGTTGACTTGGTTACAGGAAATATTTTACCATCTTCTTCTGCATATAACCAAGCAAAATCTATAGCAAATAATTATCCAGATATTCCATTTCCTTCTGGTTGGAAAGCTAATATTAGAGGTGTGGATTTAAATTTACAATTTCCAGCTCGGATGGGAACAAGCTAAAGAAATAAAATATCTTCAAGGTTTTACTAGTCCTAGTCCACGTGATTTTGTTGGTTTTGGTCCGCTTACAGAACCAGAAGCTTTAACAATATACAATTTTACTTTATTACATAACTTTAGATTAGTAATTGCATATCATACCCAAGGTCAAGAAATTTATTGGCAGTTCCAAAACTACAATCCACAAAATAGTTTTAAAATTGGTACTGCATTTGCTAATTCTAGTGGTTACACTTTATCAGCCACTCCATATAACTCGAGTTTTGCAGGTTATAAAGATTGGTTTATACAAAACTTTAATAAGCCTGGTTATACTATAGAAGCTGGTTTGGGAGAAAATCCTTTGCCTATTTCTCAATTTGATGAAATTTATAATGATAATTTAGGTATATTAGTTCTAGGTGCTATTTTGTAATATATAAAAAGCAAAACTATAAAAGTTTTGCTTTTTATTATTAATTATTACTTATTTAAAAATTTTAAATTTTCTTGTCTTTTTATTTTACCAGTTGTAGTTTTAATAAATGGTTCTTGTGTAATAGTTAATCCCATTATTGACTTATATAAAGGCATTATTTTATTAATTTCTTTTATTTTGTTGTTAATTGTTTCATATATTTCTTTTTCATCTTCTATATTATACATTTCTTTCATAATGTCTTTATCATATACTACTCTAGCTGCTATTCTAATATCGTTTTCATCTTTTGCATCTTTGTTAAGAATTGAATAAATCATAGATTCTTGAACACCTTCTATTTTGTTTACCAAATTTTCCATTTCTTCTGGAAAGATATTTTTACCATTTTTTAATACTATTACACTTTTCTTTCTTCCATAAATATAAATATAACCATCTTTATCTATTGAACATAAATCTCCTGTATGAAGCCATCCATCTTCTATAGTCTCCTTAGTCGCTTCTTCATCTCCAAAATATCCCATCATAACATTTGGCCCTTTTACCATAAGTTCCCCAATTCCTTCTTCATTAGGTTCTTCAATCTTTACTTGTACTTTTGGCAAAGCTTTTCCTATTGTTCCACATCTATGTTTATTTTCATCTTTTCCTGGGAAATAATTTACACATACAACTGGAGAACTTTCTGTTAGCCCATAACCTTGCACTAAATTAATTCCAAAGTTTCTATATCCTTCTTCTACTTTACTATCTAATGCTGCAGCACCACTAACTAATAATTTTATATTTTCTCCAAATATATCATGTATGTCTTTAAATATTTTTGCCTTTTGTTCCATTGTGTCATTTTTATGTGCTTCCACCAATGCCATTACCGCTTCTAGTTTTCCAGCTTTTTCTAATTTTTTTAATATTGAATTATACATTATTTCATATAATGCTGGAACACATACCATAAATGTAATTCCATATTCTCTTAAATTTTCTACAATATGGCGTGGACCATCTGCAAATGATGTACACATTCCTTTATATAAAGACAATAAAAATCCTGCTGTACATTCAAATACATGGTGAACAGGTAAAAATGAAAGCATTTTGTCTTCACATGTAAAATTATATAAAACATCATTCATTCCCATTAAATTTTCACATAAATTTCTATGACATAATGCTACTGCTTTTGATTTTGCTGTTGTTCCTGATGTAAATAATATTTCTGTCATTTCCTCTGGATTTATTTCAGCTTCTATAAATGCAATATCTCCATCTTCTATTAATTTTTTACCTTTTTGTATTAATTCATTAAATGAATATACTCCATCTTTATTTTCCTTTGCATCCATTGATATCAAATGTTTTAATTTTGTTGTTCCATCTTTTGCTAATTTTTTTAATATTGGTTCATATTTTTCTGAATAAAATATTGCATCAACTTCTGAACGTCTAATTAAACTATCTAATTCGTTTTCTGGAAGTGCTTTATCTAAAGGTACTACTATTCCAGTTCCTGCTACAACTGATAAATATGCAACTTCCCATTCATATCTATTTTCTCCTATTACTGCTACTCTTTTTCCTTTTAAGTTTAATAGTGAAACCAAAGCTGTTCCTAAACAATCTACCATATCTCTTACTTCTTTATGTGTTATTTCTTGGTATTCTCCTGGGGTTTTAGTTCTTAATTTATATGCAGGTCTTGATCCATATGCTTTTTTAGTTTTATTTAACATGTCTTTTAAATCAGTTATTTCTATTTTTTTATTTACCATTTTTATTCTCTCCTTTTTGGTTTATTCTTGGTTATATTATCACAAACATAATAACTTTTCAATGTTTGTTTTAATAAAACAAAAAAATACTATACAATTTTTTATATAGTATTTTTTTATTTTTTATCCTTCTGTACTAACAGGCTCACCTAATTTAAGTAAATCATATATATCTTCTCCACCTACAACCTCTTTTGTGGTTGAATCAATATAGTATTTTCTTGTCTGCCCAAATGGTCTATTTAAGTATATAATTTCTACTACATATACTTTTCTCCATTTTCCATTTCTTTTATATGGATCATAACTTATAATTGTACCATCCTCTAAAACTTTTTGTTCATTTCTTGTTTCTATACCATTTTCCTTTAAATAAACCTCTGCATTTATTTGTCTTATTGCTAACTTTGACTTAACTTCTTTTATTTCATAATTTTCATTATTTATTTGTTCATCTTTTTGCTTTGCTATTTGTATTGCTTCGCTTTCTGATATTACAATTGGATTATTTTCAAATTGTTCATCTTTAATATTTAAACTCTCAACAAAATTTATTTGTGGTATTAATGTAATAGATACACTTTGTCCTTCATTAAATAAACCATCATATTTTTTTGCAAACCATATATACCATAAATATGCCTTTTCCTCATCATCACTGTTATTATTTGATATATAACATATTTCATATTCACTGCCAAATCCGTATTCTTTCATTTTTTCTTTTGCTACTTCAACAATTTTTTCTTTGGTTGAATGATATTTTTCTAATTGCTTTTCTTTATTATCAGAATTTTGATAAAATCCTGTAAGTTTTCCTGTTAATGCATTTATATTTACTTCTAATCTTCCAGATTTAATTACATATGATATTTCATCATAATTTGGTGCTTTTAAAATTTCTATGTCCGGATTTTGTTTTAATTCTAATCCATATCTTTTTATTTCTTCTTTTGCTTTCTCTAATGCTTCTTGTTTTGAAATTATTTTTTTTAGATCTTCATCTTTTACTTGCAATTCTTCAACAAAATTATCTATTTTTTCTGGTTTTTTAAATACTTTTTCATATACCACTGTTCCAGCATACGCAAGACCTGCTGCTACACCTATTGTAAGAACAAATGTTGCACACATTTTTATTATTTTATTTTTTCCCATTTTTTCTTCCTTTCTTACTTTAGACAATATGGCTTTATAATTATTTTCTTGGTTGAACTTGTTTTCAAAATATTGTTTTATTATTTTATTATTCAAATCTTTCACCCCCAAAAGCTTCTTTTACCTTTTTTACCATTCTATATAAGTTTGTTTTTACTGTTGATTCTTTTAAATTTAATTCTTTTGATATATCTTTAAATGTCATTTCTAAAACAAAATATAAATAAAATATTTTAGCAGATATTTGATTTTGATTTTTTATATATTCCCATATTTTGTTTATATTTTCTTTTGTTATTATTCCGTTTTTCTATATCAATTCCGCGAATCTATATCAACTACTTTTTCTTCATTTTCTTTTTCCTGAAAGATTGAAATTGTCTTTATTTTTCCTTTTTGATTTATATATTTCATTATTTTGTTTTTTGCAATTCCTATAATAAAAGCCTGTTTATCTTGTATTTTCTTGTTTTCTTTTAATTTTTTATAAAATTCTATATATGTTTCTTGAATAATGTCATTTACATCGTCTAAATTTGAACACTTACAAATTACATATTTTAAAATTTTGTTGTAAGTATTTTTATATATTATTTCAAATTCTTTTAGGATTTTTTGAGTACTCATTTTTTTCTCCCTTCTACCTATAAGTTCCAAAAAATTATTAAAAAGTTTCAATTTTTGTAAAAAATATATAGCGAAGTTAAAAAAACTTCGCTATATTTCTATTTTTCCTCCACCAAGTACTATATCTCCATCATAAAAAACAATTGATTGCCCTGGTGTTATTGCTCTTTGTGGTTCTATAAATTCTACTTTCATTTTTCCATTTTCTATCGGGTAGATTATTGCTTTTGATTCTTTTGTAGAATATCTTGTTTTTGCACTAACTTGTATTTTTTCTTTTAATTTATCTTTTATCATCCAATTTACATCTATGGCATTTAACTGCTTGCTGTACAATTCTTTTTCTTCACCCACTATTAGTTCATTTTTTTCTTGATTAAATCCTATTACAAACAGTGAGACTGGATTAGATATTCCAAGTCCTTTTCTTTGTCCTATTGTATATTTATATAACCCTGTATGTTTTCCTATGACTTTTCCTTGTCTAGTTACTATATTTCCTTCTTTTGCTTTTAAATCTGAATTTTGCTCTAAAAACTTTTTGTAATTACCATCTGGTATAAAACATATGTCTTCACTGTCTGGCTTATTTGCAACAATTAAATTATGTTCTTTTGCTATTTTTCTTATTTCATCTTTACTTTCAAAATTTGCAAGTGGAAACAAAACTTTATCTATCATGTCTTGTGGTAAATTATACAAAACATAGCTTTGATCCTTTTTTCCTGCATTTGATTTTTTTAATACATATTGATTATATTTTTCACAATATTCAGTTTTAGCATAATGTCCTGTTGCTATGTAATTACATCCAAGTTCTTTTGCCTTTTCATACATTAAACCAAATTTCATATATTTGTTACATTCTATACAAGGATTTGGTGTTGTACATTTTTTATAACAATTTATAAAGTCGTTTATTACATATTTTTGAAATACATCTTTTCCCTCTATTATAAAATGTGGTATTCCAAGTGTGTTACATACACTTTTTACATCTATATATGAGCAACAACTTGCGCATGAAAATAAATTAAGTGTTACACCAATTACTTCATATCCTTGTTCTTGTAAGATTATGGCTGATACAGAACTATCAACTCCTCCACTCATTCCTAATAATACTTTCTTTTTCATATTTTCCCTTTCTATTTTTGTACCCATACAGAAACTGATTTTCCTTTTACTTTAAAATTTCCACATCCATTTTCACAAATTTCTACTTCTTCTTCACAATTTCCAAGGGCATCTATAAATTTACTTCCTGCAAAATTTTCTCCAACAAACATTGTTTTTTCGCCATCATATGTATTTGATATTACAACAGCAAGTCCTGATTTTATGTGTTCATCATCTCCTTGACGTGTAAATCCTATGTAATTTGGATGATCAAAATAATCATTTTGTCTTCCATATGCTTTTTCTTTTCTAAGCATTATAAGAGTTTCTAAGCCTTTTACTTTTTGTATATTATTATGTTCTATTCCATAATAATCTCCATAAAACACACATGGATAGCCTTCATTCCTTAATAAAATTAAGGAATATGCTATTGGTTTAAACCATTCTTCTACAAAGCTTTCTAAACTTTGACCTGGCTGTGTATCATGATTGTCTACAAATGTTACTGCTTTACTTGGATTTTCTTTTAATAATGTTTTATCTAATATTTTTGATAAATCATAATTTGTGTCTTTTGAAGCCTGATAAAAATTATAATGTAATGGTATATCAAATAATGATATTTTGCCTTCTGTTAATTCTATATATTTATGTAATTTTGATATATCTCCTGTCCAATATTCTCCAACAGTAAATAATTCTTGCTTTGTCTCTTCTCTTAAATATGTTATCCAATCTTTGTAAAATATAGCAGGTATATGTTTTACTGCATCTAGTCTAAATCCTGTTGGCTTTGCTGTTTCTAAAAACCATTTTCCCCATCTCTTGCATTCTTCTACAACTTCTTTATTATTAAAGTCTAAGTCTGCTCCCATTAAATAGTCATAATTTCCATATTCCTCATCTACTTCTTGGTTCCACTGTTTGTCTTTGAATTTAAATATAGCATGTTCTCCATTTGCATTGTTATAATCAATTCCATCAAAATGCGTCCAATTCCATTCAAAACTTGAATATTTATGTTTTCTGTTTGGAAATGTAAATTTAGTTGCTACTTTTACCATTTCATCTTGTGTTGTTAGCTCTATGTTATGATTTCCAAAATCTACTTTTTTTGCTGGAATTGTCTGTATTGCATCTGCTCCCATTTTATGGTTTAGCACTATATCTGCATAACTTTCTATTCCATTTTGCTTTAGCACTTCTATCATTTCTATATATTCATCTTTAGAACCATATTTGGTTTTCACTGTACCTTTTTGGTCAAATTCCCCTAAGTCATATACATCATAAACTCCATAGCCTACTTCATCTTTTCCACCAATTCCTTTAAATGCTGGTGGCAACCATAAGGCTGTTATTCCTATTTTTGATAATTTTTCTACTTCTTTTATTATTTGATTCCATAACTGTCCATTACAGTTTAAATACCATTCAAAATATTGCATTATTATTCCATTTATTTGTTTCATTTGTATATTACCTTCTTTTTTTTACTATTCTATTATATAACATAAAACAGCCTAAAACAAGACATAATTTTTATTTTAGCACTTGTTTTTGCTTAATTTAATTTTATTATTTTTTAATTTTCTCTTTATTTTTACATTTTTTTATGATAAAATACTTTTAATTTATAAAAATGTCAAAAGATAAGTTTTAGGAGGATTTAAAATGGATTTTAAAAAATGTAGTAGATGCGGAAGTTTTTATGTATCAAATGGTAATGTATGCCCTAAATGTAGCCCTAAAGACAATTTAGAATTTTCAACATTTAATTCATATATTAATGAACACGGTTTAGATGAATCAATTGATACAATATCAGGTAATACTGGAATATCTGTAAAAAATTTAAATAGATTTATAGAATACAATAAGCTTGAGCAAAATGGTAATGTTAATTTAAATAAAAAAAATAATAATAATGGAATAACATTTTTAATATAATTTAAAAAGCACAAAATATAATGTAAATTATAATTTTGTGTTTTTTTATTTACTTTTTTGAACAATATCTATTATGTCTGATAGATACTTGCCAATTACTGGAATATTTAGTTGCACAATTCTTTGTAATATCATAACTAAAATTGCTGTAATTAATGTAACTCCTATTCCTATTCCAACACCTCTAAAAATCCCGTGCAATTAAATTTCTTTTTATTATTTCTTTTTTATTTCCTAAAATATAAGCAATTTCTTTTATATTTGCTTTTTCTAATGTACTTGATAAATCTTCTATTGATTTATCTAACAATTTATAATTTTTCTTCTTTATAAACATAAAAATCCACCTTGTATATATAGTGGATTTTTCATGTGATTTTTATACTTATAAATTAATTATTGTTGTTTGTATTGTTTTTGGCATTAGTATTTGTCTCTATTGTATTTACAGTATTTTCTGTACTATTTGAATTTTGTTTTTTCTTTTCTTCTTTATTTTCCATTTCTTCTAATGAGTTTATTAATGTTTGCAATTTTTGTATATCTTTTCCCATCATTTCCCAATTTTGATTTTCATTTGACTGTGTTAAATTATTATTTGCTTTTATTATTGCTTCTATTAGTCCTTGTATATCATCTGTATTTTCAACTTCAATGTCAACCGCATATTGTGACAGCAATTTTTGCAAGGCTAAATTTAAATTATCACCTATTGCAACCTTATTTCCTGAAGCAACAATTACCTTTTTTAACACTGGTATGTCTGATTTTTCGTTAAGCATTGTTTGATAAACTGGTTCTACATATAGTATTGTATTTTCTATTGGAACCACTATCATTTTCTTTGTAATTTTAGTACCTGATACATTTATTGTAGATAATTCTGAGGCTATTGCTTCATCTTCTTCTATTTGTTTGTCTAATTGCATTGGTCCTATTACATTACTATCTTGAGAATATTTATATAATGTTAATTTATTATTACCATTTTGATTTACTCCTACTAAGTAAGATATTAAATTTTGCTTGTCTTTTGGATTATATACTTGCACTAACCCTAAATCACTTTCATTATTTTTTGTCTTTACCATTGTATATGTTGCTTCCATTTTTGTTCCTGTTGATTTTGAATTTGTAGTATTATTAAATTTTGAAATTTCCCATAGATCATCTTCTCTATATAATACATCTGGTTTAACATTATGATATATTTCTAACATTTTAGCTTGAACATCATATAAGTATTTTGGATATACAAAATGGCTTGATATATCTTCTGGTATTTGCTCTTCTTTTTCTTTAAAAAGATTTGGATATATTTTTTCATATGCCATTGCTATTGGGTCTGTTCTATCTGTAATATAAAATGATATTGTTCCATCATAACTATCTATTAATACTTTTACTGAATTTCTTATATAATTTATTTTTTCTTTTGTATTGTCGTGTTCTATATATGTATATTGTGAATATGGATAGTTGCTTGATGTTGTATAAGCATCAATAACCCAAATTATTTTTCCTTCATTATTTACTACAGTATATGGATTTTCATCATATATTAGATATGGTAATGCTTTTTTTGCTCTTTCTATAACATTTCTATTTACTAGTATTTTACTATTACTTGTTACATCTCCTGAAAATGCTAAATTTAAATTTCCTTTTTCCATTCCTAAAACTAGTTTATCTAAAAATCCTAAATTTAAACCTGCTTTTCCAGCATATGATGTTGTTACTTCATTTCCATTTTCATCAGTATAGTCATATTCTTGTTTGTTATTTACATTTGTTGCTATCATATCTTCAACTTCAAGCCCGAAGTACATTCTAGGTTGTGTTATATTTATTTTATTATCTTTTCCAATAATATCTTTTTGTACATATTCAAGTGTTCCATTTTCTGTAACTGATGATGCTTTTGCAATTATTTGTCCCATTCCATGTGTATATTCATATGTTTTACTGTTGTATGTTCTATCTTTTCTTGTTACTTCCCTTGGTGCTATATATAAAAGTTTGTTTTCTCCATCTATTTTATATTTTGCAATGTTTACAGATTGATATGTATAGTGTCCTGTTTCTGTTTGACTATCTTTTAATGTTTTTAACACTGATTCTTTGCTTACTATTGCTACATTTTTTATAACATCTTGATTTGAATTTACTTCCTCACTTGTTATTGTTCCTGTATGTGTTAAATTATTTTCTTCTATATTTATATTATATGCATTTTTAGTATTGTCTATATTATATTGTAAATAGTCTTTTTCTTTGTCTAATTTATTTGAATTAACAAATATTAGATCAAAACCAACAATTACTATAAATAGCCCTACTAAATAGCCTGGAATTACAGCAAGATGTTTTAAAACTCTTTTTGCTTTCCAATTTTCAATATTTGATGTTGCTTTAAATACTGCAATTACCATAACTACTGCAAATATTGCATACCCCCATAATTTTACTGTACTTTGTGTATAACCTGCACCTATTATTTCTGTGTTTCCATTTACTGTTAGCATATTTTCAAATAAAATATTTTGTGTATTTAATATTATAAGCATTGCTATTCCAATTGCTATAAGTCTTATATTTCTTACAATTTTTTTAAGTAATAAACTTGTTTTTAAAACTTCTCTATCTATTCCGTCAAAATATTTATTAAACACTATTATTACATATACTGCTGAATATATTGTTGCAAATACTATAAATAAAATTATGTATAATAATATTGTTTCAATTAATGGCTTTTGAAACATATAGTATGCTATATCCATATTAAATATTGGATCTGTTATTCCAAATGAAGTATTTCCTATGTATAAAATTATTTTTTGCATTATTGCTGAGCCCATTATCACACTTAATAGTGTTGCTACTATAAGTGAAATTGATTTGTTTGGAAGTTTTGGCATTTTACTTTTTTCTTTTTCAAAAAATATTTTTACACCTTTTCTTATTCCCCTATTTATTAAATACATAAGAATATATATAGCTACAAAACAAACTGCATAAATTGTATATCTATATTGCATATTAGTAAAAAATACTTGTTCATAATTTTGCCCTAATTCTTTATATTCTAAATAGCTTCCTCTTAGTGAAATATAACTAATTACTAAAAATAGCAAAATAAATACTATTACTAGTATCATTCTTATTTTGCTTTTTTTGTTATCTTTGGTGGTTGAATTTTTTTGAATATTTTCTTCCATTATTTTTCCTCCTAAATTATTGCCTTTACAAAATCTTCAGAATTAAATATTTCCATATCATCTATTTGTTCACCAATTCCTATAAATTTTACAGGTATTTTATTTTCTTCTACTATTCCTATTACAACTCCACCTTTTGCTGTTCCATCTAATTTTGTAAGTACTAACCCTGTAATATCAGCTTCTTGCTTAAATGCCTTTACTTGTTGTATTGCATTTTGTCCTGTTGTTCCATCTATTACTAATAATACCTCTTTGTCTGATTCTGGCATTTCTTTATTTATTACTTTTTGTATTTTGTTTAATTCATCCATTAAGTATTTTTTATTGTGTAATCTTCCAGCTGTGTCTACTATTAAAACATCTGCATTATTTGTTTTAGCAAGTTTAATTGCATCATATACAACAGATGCTGGATCTACTCCTTCTTGTTTTTTTACTATTTCTGAGTTTGACCTTTTGGCCCATATTTCTAGTTGTTCTACTGCTGCTGCTCTAAAAGTATCTGCTGCTGCTATTACCACTTTTTTACCTTGTTTTACTAGGTTATTTGCTATTTTTCCGATTGATGTTGTCTTTCCTACTCCATTTACCCCTACTACTAGTATTACTGATGGTTTTGTGTCTAGTTTTAATTTAATATCTGCTATATCAAGTATTTTTTTCATTTCTTCTCTTAGTGCTTGTTTTACTTGTTCTGGTTCTTCTATTTTTTCTTTTTTTATTCTTTGTCTTAAATTTTCTATTATTTTTACTGATGTTTCCATTCCTATGTCTGACATTATTAAAGCTTCTTCTAACTCGTCTAAAAACTCTTCATCTACTTTTCTAAATGCAGAAAATACATTATTTATTTTTTCATCAAATGATTTTTTTGTTTTGTTTAATCCTTCTTTTAGCTTATCAAAAAACCCCATGTTTCCTCCTTGTTTTTTTCTTTTTTATTTAAACTTTTTATAGTATATCATATTTTTATTTATTTGTCTTGATATAACAAAAATTTTTTGGAGATTTTATACTTACTATTTATTTTTTAATTTAGATATGATAATATTTTCCTAAAAAAAGGAGGGAAATAAATGTGGAAGAAAAAAAAGTTACAAAAATTAGTTTATCAACATTCTTTTTAATATTAGCAATAATTGTGATTATAATAATGAGTGTATTTATTTATAAGCTTTATAATGATAAAACAGCTGAAGTCAACAAATCTAATGAGCTTCAATCTCAAGTAAATAATTTAAACTCAACAATAAATAATTTACAAGGAAAAATTGATTCTATATCAAATACTAGCATCTCTAGTGAGTCTAATACATCAAATTCTTCTAACAAAAATGAAAAAACATCTAAAAAATTGAGTGATTCAGAAAAAAAAGAGTTATTTAATAAAGCAATAAAGGAACAATTAGTATTAATAGATGATATGATTTCAGAAAAAGATTTCAGTCAAAAAAACTTTACTGATAAAGAAATAATTCTAATGTTACCTGATAGCTCAGAAGGACAAATATTTTCAACATACAATGATAATTCTGGATTTTATAAAAAAGCATCTATTGAAAATGTAGAAAAAAGTGCAAAAAAACTCTTTAATAAAACAATTGATATTAACTCAATACAAAATGGAAATTCCATTCGAGTGATTAATAATGATGTTATAGTAGAAGTTAGATCTGGAGTTGGCGTATTAAATGCTGAATTAATATCAATAAATTCAATAAATGATAATGAATATATTATAGAATTCAAATTCACTTCTGGTTCAGATACTGCTGAAATATACAAACTTACAGTAAATTATAACCAAGGAAATGTAATATATGAAAATTTTGAAAAATAAAATTTTAATTATTAACATTTATATACATAATTTTGACAAATAATAAAAACTTACAAACTTTCAAGTCCGTAAGTTGATTTCAAATGGTGCCTTAACTATACACGTATGCGAAATTAAGACTATAATAATTGATTAAATCTCTCTGATAAATCACTTATATCATTTTATTATATATTTTCAAGGGAGTATATGAATTTTTTATAATTTGGTGTATAATTTAAATAATTAGAAATTTAAATATAAATTATTGCAAAAACATAAGGAGTTAAGATATGAAAAAAATTGTATTCACACATTCTATAAATAGTATTGTAAGCAAATTTACATCATTATTTTTAGCAATATATTTTTTAAAGATTACAGATGGCAATTTTATCAGTGTTGTATTATATTACACATTAAAATACTCACTAAATGCTATATTTTCATTTTTGTCACTAAAATTCCTAAATAAAAACAATGTTTTGAAATTTTATCGTATAGGCTTATTTTCAAATGGTTTTTGTTTATTTGTTTTATTACTTTTAGGAAACAATGTAAAAGACTATATCTATCTATTTGCCGTACTCGATTGTGCAACTAGTTTGTTATATTGGTCAGCATATAAAATGATTTTGTATAATTTTAAAAATGATTCACAATTTAAAAAGATATTTTCATATAACAGCATGGTTACAAGCCTTATTTCTATTATATCAACAATTGGAATGGGATATATAATTGTAAATGCTTCTTATTCTGTATTATTTGTTATAATAATTACACTTGTTCTTATTGCTGTTATCACTTCATTTTATTTTGATAAATATACATTTAATATTAATCCTATAAAAATTTCAAATATGAAATATGCTTTTAAGGATAAACAAGCTAAAGAAATTTATAAAATTGTTTTTTTAGAAGGAATGGGATTTAGAGGCGGATTAGATACAACTGTTACATTTATTATATTTTTGACTTTAGGTTCGGAATCTAGTTTAGGAAATTTGAATGCACTATTTGGTTTACTTGGGCTTATTACATCCTTGTTAGTAAAAAAATATCTAAAAGAAGAATCTAATAAGAAAGCTTTTCTTATATCTGCTTTATCAATATTAATAGTAACGATTCCAATTATCTTCACCAATTCTTTTACAATGTTTATTATTTATAACATAGTATTTAATATAGCATATAAAATAACTCAAATATTAGTTGATACTGCTGTATTTAATATAAGTTCTAATCAAACATTAACAACTTACCAACTTGAATATACATACCTTAGTGAAGTAATTCATGGATTTGGTAAAGCTTTTAGCGAATTAATATTACTAATTCCTGTTGTATATGCTTTTAATATAAACAACTTAAGAATAGTTGCTGCAATTTTATCGTTTAGTATCATCCTTCAAATGATTGTTTATAATAAGTATTGTAAAAATTATTTAAAATAGTATTATTTTATTTTTTAGTCATTATATTAATATCCTCACACTGCTTTTAGCTTGTGAGGATATTAACTTTTATTTATTATAATACATTTATTTTTTTATCTTGCTTCTCCTCTATGTCTTTTTTTCTATATATCTTAGATAAAGCTAATCTATAAATTATACTTCTAGAATAGAAATCAATAAGATTTACTATACCAAAAATATATAATGAAAAAGAAGTATTTATAAATAATAGACATATTAGAAATCTTATTATAACTCCAATAGTAGATCCTATCAGTAATATATATGACTTTCCTTGAGTAATACATAATGTTTTATATGTTTCATATGGATATAGACCCAATATAGCAATTGAGTAAAATATAATATATGGAAAACATCTATATAATGGTAAACTTCCATGTGATATTAATAAATAAATAAACGCAAATACAAAATTTAATATGATAATTAATGGAAAGCAACTTTTCTTCATATTCATACAATTGCTATATTGTTCTTCATATGTTTTACCCTCAGGAACCTTAATCATTAAAGTTGCCTGATATGCATTTGTGATTATTTCTAAGGTCAAACATACAGAATAGCAAATAGTGTGTATTCCGTATTTTTCAGTTCCCATATAACTTGCAATTACTCCATATAATAATAAGAATATTCTAGATAATACTCTTTCTGAAGCATATGCCAAGCCATATTTAATTACATTTTTTAAAGACTCCTTACTTGGAAATTCAAATTTTAAATTTAGCTTATATAGCATATATACAATTGAAATGCACCAAGACACTATGGTTGCAATAAATAATAGTTTTAAATCTCTCGTAAATATATATGCCATAGCGTCTAATCCTATTAAAGATATATAATAAACAATTAAACTTTTTCTGTATAATTTTAACATTCCTTTAAGTCTTATTAACTCAAATATTCCATTTGCTAGCCTTCCAAATATTACATATACTGTATAAAAATTTAATAATATATATAACATTTCTCTTTGCATTTGGCTTAAATTAAATATATTTACTATCATACTTTTAGAAATAAAAACAATAACTCCCATTAGCAATCCAAATATGATATTAAACCATAAATATTGCCATTCATTCTTTCTTATTGTCCTATAAGTATATGTACCTATTTCTCCAAACGATTTAAATATTGAATCTATTAATAAGAAACTTCCAGTTACTATTATAGCGTCAACACTAATTAAATTATTAAAAGCTGAATCAATACTATCAGCTATACTCATAAATATAAAACTTACTAAAATTGATATAAATTCTTTCATTGGTTCGTCCCCTTTTACATTCAGCAAAATTATACTATAAACGACAAAAAATTACTATATATAAATATATTTTTTACTTTTTTAAATTTTGGTAAAGAACTTTATAATGTTATTTCCAATAAATATATTACCACCAAATTACGTCAAAATTACGTCAAATCGTAATAAAGGGATACAAGCAAATCGTTGTATCCCTTTATTATCATTGGAGCTCTTAGGCAGAATCGAACTGCCGACCTACGGGTTACGAATCCGTTGCTCTACCAACTGAGCTATAAGAGCATTAGCATTTGTAATTATACAATTTATTCAAAAAATTTTCAATACAAAAGACTGAAATTTTAGTAAATTTCAGTCTTTTACATTTTATTTAAACCTTTTTCCTTTTTTTCGTCCATTACCGCTTCTTTTACCCTTCTTTTGAAGCTCATCATCATTTTTTATCTTGCTATAATTTTCCTGTATTATAATGTTATTATTATAATCATTAAATCCCTCTTTTTTAGAGTTTTCCACATTATCTACTCCAACTTTAGGTGACTCATTTCCATTATAATCCTTTATCATTTTCTTTATAGAATCCTCATCTAAATTTCTTAAACTTTTTGGCAAAATATCTTTATCATATTTATTATCAGTATTATCATCTTCTTCATCATATTCTTTCTTGTTTTTCTTATGTTTTATAATCAATAACATTATAATTCCTAAAACCACAATAACAACTAAAGCCCTAAAAACCCATAATTTAATTTTAAGTTCTTTTACTGTTTTTCCAAATTCATTATCAACCGTATTTGAATCTATTACATTTTTATTTACATATATCTGATATGTTGCTACTTCATCACTTTTTGAATTTGTTACTAAAATTGTAATTATATTTTGTCCATTTTGCAAATTTTCATTTCCTATTATTTCAACCTTGTCACTAGTATTGTTTGTACTTGCTTTAATATCAAGATTTGATTGTTCTCCTTTAATACTAATTTCATATTTATATGTTGAACTCTCAAAGCTTGGCTCTAAATTTACTCCTTCAATCTCTAAATTTGAAAGTTCTAAATCTTTTGAGTTACTACTAGATTTAGCATCTAAATTTTCTGTAGTGTCCTGTTTTTCATTTTTAGACAATCTTTTTATATTTATTGTATATGTTTTAGTTGTTCCATCTTCTGCAGTTACTATAACATTTGCAGTATTTTGACCTTCTTGTAATTTTTTTATTCCAGTTCCTGTTAAACTTGCTTTGCTATCTTTTTTAGTTGCATATATTTCTACCTGAGTAACATTATTTGGAACTGTTACATCATATGATGTTTTGTTTTCTGAAAATCCTGTAAAATCATTTGGATTCATTCCTAAATTACTTAAATTTGCATTGCTTGATTTGGCTTTAGTTTTAGTTGTTGTGTTTGATGTATTAGATTTTTGTGCACTATTACTACTATTAGAACTTGTATTATTACTTGCAAATGTAAAACCTTGTAGTAATACAACAACAATTGTAATTACAAAAAAAATGTTAATTATTTTATTTTTTTTCACTATTATTGCTCCTTTATTTTTTATTAATGTCTTTTATTTTTTATACAATTTTTCTAAAACAAGAATAAACATGGCATGTGACCAACCAAGTCCAATTACCCAGTTTGGTTTTAATGTGTTATTATCTATTTGTTCTCCTAATAAAGAATGTTTTCCAGCAGTCTTTAAAACAAAGTCAAATGTTTCTTTAGCCTTTTTCTTCTCTCCTGTTTCTATATAATATAATGTCATCCAAAGATTTGCAATAACCCATGGTTCTCCTCCCATGTAATGGTCCCCTTCAAATCTTTTATAACCTCCTGTATATGTTCTTAAAGACATATTTATTCTTTCTATTGTATTTTGAATTTTCTTTTCTTTTGGCTTAAATACATTAAATGGAACTACTGTACCAATAAGGCTTATATCCATTTCTTTATCTTCTGTATTTCTTACATAACATTTTTGTTCTTCATCATAAAGATTTGTATTTATATATTTTTTAATCTCTACTAGCAATTTTTCTAATACTTTTTTATTTTTAGAAATTTTTTCCTCTTTCAATCTGTTATTTTCAAATCCTGAAACATCACTTCCAAGTACTTCATATATTTTTAACATTGAATCAAAAGCAGAATATATACTTGCTAAAGAATATAAATGTATTCCTTCGCACATTTCCCATAAATCATAGCTTACATGGTATTTATGTCCATTTTGCTTTACCATGTTTTCTATTTCTTCTTTAACCACATCTTTTTTATCATCTTCTGTTACATTAATTTCTAGCCAATCTTTAACATATTTTTTTAAGAAATCTACTGCTTTTTCGCACATTGGAAGAACAGATTTTAAAAATTTTTCAGACTTTGTATATTCATAATGGTTATATACCCCATATACTACACTTGCAGTTTCGTCTACTTGATAGCCCCAACATGGTGCAAGCTTACCATCTGTAAAAAATCTTTGCTCCCACATTCCATTTTTACTTTGTGTTTTTTTACAAAATACTTTATAAAATTTTTCAGTATCTTTTTCCATTTTTAAAATGTCTAAGGCATTTGCAATAAATACTGCATCTCTTGGCCAACAATATGCATATCTTCCACATTTAGTAAAATCTTCATCTATTTCTGGCGAAGCTATTATTCCCCCTGTTTCTGGATTTGAAAGTAATGGAAATAGCAAAATACTTCTTTTATATATTTCATAAATTTTTTCTTCGTATTTATTATCACTTTCTTTTAGTTCTAGCCCATTATGATTTTTTACATATTTTCTCCAGTAATTTTTTGTATCTAAATATTCCTTTTTTAAATCCAGTTTCTTTATTCTATCTATTTCTTCTTCCATTTCAGATACATTTTTATTTTCATCTATTAGTATACATATATATAATTCTTTTTTTGCATTTGGTTTAATTTGACCAATATCATAGCTTATGCTTGAATCTTTTGACATTCCTATATAATCTTTATCTTGTATTTCACATCTTTTTATTGTTTCTTTGCTTCCATTTATTTGATGGCTTAATAATTTTGCATCTTTTGCAAATGTAGATACAGCAAAGTCATGTGCATATTGTATCATTCCTCCGTCTGTTATTTTACATCCAACAAAGTTATTTTTATCTGACAATAATTCAGAATGTATATAAAATTCTATATTTAAATCTATTGTTCCTTCATTTAAAAAAGTATATTTTTTTATTAATACATTTTCTTTTAATGGTATATAGTCTGTTTGAAGTGTAATTAAATTAAAATACGTATTTGTTATTTCTGTGTTTAATATATTTGTGTCAGTATCATAATATTGTTTATAATTATTATTTATATCATCATGTAAATATATTAAGTCTGATTTATTTACTCTTACTCCTGTATGAAAAAAATTTATATATTGCTTGTTGTCTTTACTTGGAAAGTACAACCTTTGTAACTCTCCTTTTTGTGTATATGTTGCTAAAATATTTTTGTTGCCTATTATTGCTTCATTTAAATATTTGTTTTCCATTTCAATTTCCTTTCAAATCTTGCTTTTAAAATTTATTCTACCCTTCAACAACCTTTAGAATTTGTTTTTCTAATTCTTTAATTTTTTCATTAATTCTAAACACATCTTCATCCCTTAAGTCTGGATTTTGCATATCTTCTTTAACTGCTATATCCATGTCTTTTAATTCTTCTTTTACTTTTTCTAACCTACTAATTACTTCTGTTTTTAATGTTACTGGAATTTTTCTTTCTATTTTATTTGTCATTGTAATTTGGTCATTTAATTCATATGTTTCTCCATATTCTGGTGTTGTAACACTAATTCCTGTCTCATCTATTATTTTCTTTTCTAATACATCTTGTGATTCTTCTTCACCATGTACTAAAAAGATATGTTTTGGTTTTGTTATAAAAGAATATATAAAATTCATTAACCATTCTTGGTCTGCATGTCCTGAATAACCTTCAATATATTCAATTCTAGCATTTACAGCTATTTCTTCACCAAATATTTTTACTGTTTTGGCTCCATTTACTATGCTATAGCCTAATGTTCCTGGTGCTTGGTATCCAACAAAAAGTATTGTACTGTTTGGATTCCATAAATTATGTTTTAAATGATGTTTTATTCTTCCAACTTCACACATACCGCTTGCAGATATTATAATACTTGGTGTTGGATCTTCATTTAATGCTTTAGATTCATCTGTTGTCATTGTAAATTTAAGTCCAGGAAATTCTAGTGGATTGTCACCACTCATAATTTCTTTTTGTACATCTTCCTCAAACAAATCCATATTTTCTCTAAATACCTCTGTTGCAGATATTGCAAGTGGACTGTCTACATATACAGGAGCTTTCATTAATGTCTTATATTTTCTTTCAAAGTCTTCATCATCTGTATTTTCTTTTATTTTGTTTAGCTCATATAATATTTCTTGTGTTCTTCCAACTGCAAATGATGGTATTACTACTGTTCCTTGTTTATCTAGTGTTTCAGATACAACGTCTAAGAATATTTTTGCTTTTTCATCATTTCTTACATGTAATCTGCTACCATATGTTGATTCCATAACTAAATAATCTGCATCTTCAATCATTGTTGGTGAATCTAAAAGTGGAATATCATTATTTCCTAAATCTCCTGTAAATACAGTTTTTACTTCTTTTCCATCCTCTTTTACCCATAATTCTATTATACTAGACCCTAACATATGTCCTGCATCATTAAATCTTACATGTATATTTTCATCTATTTCTATAATTTCGTCATAATTTACTGCTTCAAATATTTCTAAACATCTTGCAGCTTCCTCTGCAGTATAAAGTGGTGGTCTTTCTGGTTCTCCTCTTCTTTTTCTTTTTCTGTTTTTCCATTCGCTTTCCATTTCTTGTATATGTCCACTATCAGGAAGCATTAAACTACATAAGTCACATGTAGCTTTATGTGCATATATTTTATTTCTAAAACCTTCATTATATAATTTTGGTATTCTTCCAGAATGGTCAATATGTGCATGTGTTAATAGCATAAAATCTATTTGTTTTGGATCAAAATCAAATTCGTTAAAATTTTCTTCTTCCATTTCCTTTTTACCTTGCCACATACCACAATCTACTAAAAATTTTTTTCCAACTGCTTCTACTAAGAAATTTGAACCTGTAACTGTTCTTGTTGCTCCTAAAAAAGTAATTTTCATAAATAACCTACCTTATTAATTTTATTTAGATTTTTAAGGCTTTACCTATAAACCTTTTATATAAATACTTTTGTACTTTTATTTAATTTTACATTTATATCATTTAAATTAATTTCTTCAATATTTCCAATTTCTACTTTTTCTTCAAAAATATTTTCATCAAATAATTGAATATAATATTTTTTATTTTCTTTTACTATTTTTATATATAAATCTTCTAAACTTATTATTCTAGTTTCAAATACATTTTTTATTATATCATAATTTAAATCCTCATTTTTTGAAAAATTAAAAATTACTTTTTGCTCTATTGATTTTTGTACTAATTTTTTTGAAACCTTTTTTAGTCTATTTTTTAAATCTTTTGATTCTAAAATTTTATCATTTTCATCAATAGGTATCATTAAATAATATCTAAATTGATATAATAAATTAACAATTTCGTTTTTTTCTTTTGATTTATCTATTTTTATTTCTAAACAATCTAAAAAACTTTTTTGCAATTTTAGTAATTCATTATTTATTTCTTGATTAATATCTTTAGTTCCTACAATTTTTAAGTAATTATATTTATTTTCTAAATCTTCTTTATATTGTATAAATTTTTGCGGATTTAATATGTCATTTATTTGTTCTAACTTAACAATTAAGTTTTGTCTTTCTTCTTTCATTATATTTGATAAAATTCTCATACTAAATATTTTTTTATTTAAAGGCAATAACTCATTGCGTTCAATATATTCTTTTTGTAATAGTTTTTTATCATTTATAATCTCATCAATTTGTTTTATTTGTTTATTTAGTTTTCTTTTTTCTCTTGTTTTTTCTTTTATAAATTCTTCTTTATTTTCTATTTGCTTTATCTTTTTTTCTATATCTTCTTTTTGCTGTTTTAGTTTTCTTCCTTCTATTTTATCAAATTTTAATTCTAAAAGAACTGATAAACAAATTATATAATCTATTATGTTTTTTGCATTTTTTCTACCATAAAGCTCTTCTAATTTGTTATTTGCAAGTTCAAAATAATCTATAATAAATTCTTTGTTTAAAATCCAATTCTTTAAAAATTCATATCCTAATAATATTTTTAAATTTTGATATATTAAATTATGTGGTATACTTTCAATTTCTTTTGTAACTGTTGTCCAAGAAAAACCATTAAAATCCCTTATTACCTCTACTGTATCTATATTATTTCCAACATTTATTAAATCTGATATTGTTTTATCAATTATAACATATTTGTCTTTTATTATTTTGTCTTTTTTACTTATTTTTGATATAGCATATAAAACTTTTCTTTCTATTGGATAAACTATAATAGTTTTATTTCTTTTATCTATTAAAAATGTCTTATTTCCCAATATTTCTTTTTCACTTGAATTCATTTTAACAATTTTTAGTGTATCACAATTATTTTTTATTGACTCTATAAAATTTGTTATATATTCTTCTTTTGGCATTACATTTTTCTTTACAGTTTCATAGTCTTTATATGATGCCTCTAATTTATATATAATATTTAGGAGAATGTTTTTTGCATTTTCTTCAAAATATTTTTTTTCCAAAACTTTTTCTAATTCATTATTATAGTCTTTTTTTACTATTTTTTCTAAAAAGTTTTCTTTTTTCTTTGGCAAAATAATTCTCCTTTCTTATTTTTATTTTTCTGTTTGTGTAGACATCTTTAATTCATTTAATTTTTCTAATGTCATTAATACTTCTCTTGGTTTGCTTCCTTGGTAACCTGAAATTACTCCTCTTTCTTCCATTTGGTCTATTATTCTTCCTGCCCTTGCATAACCTACTTTAAATTTTCTTTGTATAAATGAAGTTGATGCTTGTCCAGTTTCTACAACAGTTTCTATTGCATCCATTAAAAATGGATCTGTATCATCATCTTCATCTTTTTCCATTGCTATTTCTTTATCTGTTTTATTACTATTTTCTATTGTTTCTAAAATATCTTCACTATATGTAGCTGTTCCATTTTGTTTTATAAAGTCTACTATTTTTTCAACTTCCTCATCAGATACAAAGGCTCCTTGCACTCTTGCAGGCTTTGGTGCTCCTGCTGGGAAATATAGCATATCTCCTTTTCCAAGCAATTTTTCTGCCCCAACACTATCTAATATTGTTCTTGAATCTACTTGTGATGATACAGCAAATGCAATTCTTGAAGGCACATTTGCTTTAATAAGTCCTGTAATAACATCTACAGAAGGTCTTTGAGTTGCAATTACCAAATGCATTCCAGCAGCTCTTGCTTTTTGAGCTAAACGGCATATTGACTCTTCTACATCTTTTGCTGCTACCATCATTAAATCTGCAAGTTCATCTACTATAATTACTATTTGTGGTAACATTCCAACACCTTCATCTTTTTTTACAGCCTTATTGTACCCTTTTAAATCTCTAACGCCTTTTTTAGCAAATAGATTATATCTATTGTCCATTTCTTGTACAGCCCATGCAAGAGCTCCCGCAGCTTTTTTAGGATCTGTTACAACTGGTATTAAAAGATGTGGTATTCCATTATATACAGAAAGTTCTACAACCTTTGGATCTACCATTACAAGTTTAACTTCACTTGGTTTTGCCTTATATATAATACTTGTTATTATTGTATTTATACATACACTCTTCCCTGAACCAGTAGATCCTGCAATTAATACGTGTGGCATTTTTGCTATATCTGCTAACTGTGTATTTCCAGCTACATCTTTTCCAAGTGCAATTGTTAATTTTGATTCACTATTTTCAAATTCTTCACTTTCTAGTACTTCTCTTAAATGCACTGCTTGTTTTTCTTTATTTGGCACTTCTATTCCTACTGCTTGCTTTCCAGGAATTGGTGCTTCTATTCTTATTGTTTCTGCAGCTAAATTTAATGCAATATCATCTGCAAGATTTGCAATTTTACTTACTCTAACTCCTTCTGCCGGTTTTAATTCATATCTAGTAATTGCTGGCCCTACAGAAACATTTTCTACTTTTGCAGATACCCCAAAACTATATAATGTTTTTTGTAACTTTGTTGCTGTATCTGTTAGTGCTTTTGCTCCTCCCTTTATTCCTTTTTGACTTCCCTTACTTAGTAATTCTACTGGAGGATATTCATAATTTTCGTCTTCTACAGTTATTGTATGTTCTAATTGTAATACTTCTTTTGTTTTATCTTGTTTTTGTTCTTCCTCTTGTTTAAATAAGTTATTTTCTATTACATCTGGTTCTGGTTTTTTTGTTTTTTCCATTCCTAGTGGGATTAAGTCGTCTTTGTCATGTTTAAATTTCTTTAGTTTTTTTGGACTTTCCTCTTCTATAATATGCCCACCAAAATTAATTTGTATTTGTTCGTCTGGATTATTTTCTTGTTTTTGTTTTTTTAGTCTTGCCTCTTGTTTTGCTTTTGCTCTTTCCAGTTCTCTATTTTCTCTTTCTTGCATTCTAGATTCTTTTTCATGTAATTTTTCTTCTTTTTTATTTTCTTGCTTTTCTTGATGTTTTTCTACAATCATATTTATAAGTTCAGATACATTTACCCCAAATGTTGTAGCAGCTAAAATAATTGCAATTCCCATACATACAATTATTGTTCCTATATTTCCTATTAATTTTGCCATTGGAATTGCAAGTAGTGCTCCTAATGCTCCTCCACCTTTTCCTTGTGATCCATTATAATATGCATCTTTTAAAGATTCAGATATTTCTTTACTTGGAATTAGTTCTCCACTTGATATTTGTATAACACACATTATTACAGATATACTAATTAATAAAACACAAAATTTTATTAGTTTTGAGCTTACATATTCATTATCTGTACATGCAAGTTTTATTGCAACGCCTAATATTCCTATTGGTAATAAAAGTCTTGTTACCCCCATCATTCCACCTAAAATTTCATTTAATTTAACTCCTATTACTCCTGAATTTGTATATATTAAAAATCCTAGCAAAATACTAAGAACTATTAATATACATATTGTTAAATCTATATTTGACATATGTTTTGATTTTCTTGTGTTTCCTCTTGAATTGCTTTTTGTATATTTTCTTTTTTTTGCCATTATTATTCCCCCAACTTCTAAAATTTTTACTTCCTTTATCTTAAAAAGCCAGATTTCAAAAGTCTTTTATATCTTTTTGACTTCTGATTTCTGACTTTTGTATGGATTTTATTTTAGTTCTTTTCTACTATTTTGTATTGTCTTTAATGTATCTTCTAATGAAATTTCCATTAATTTTAGAGCTTCACCAATATTTGATTCTAATTTTTGCAATGTTTCTGTTAAAACATTTTCTGTTTTTTCTAACAAATTATCTGCATATTCTTTTGTTCCTCTAGAAATTTCCCTTGACATTTCATTTGCTGTTTCTATTATTTCTGTTTTTTGATCATATGCTTTTCTTGTTATTTCATGTTCATCAATCATTGCTATTATTCTATTTTCTGCTTCTTTTACAATTCCATCTGCTTCTTTTTGAGACTCTGCAAGTATTCTTTGTCTTTCTTCTTTTACCCATTTTGCTTGTTTTAATTCATCTGGCAATTTTAATCTTATTTCTTTAATTAAATCTAACATTTCCTCTTTATCCACAATTATTTTAGCAGAAAATGGTACATTTCTTCCTCTTTCTAATAAATCTTCTAAAGTCTCTAATAATGTAAATATTTCCATGGTTTAGCCCCTTTCTTCTTTTATCTTATAAAATATAAGATAAGCTCGCCCATATTTTCTTTTATCAAATTCTTCCAAACTTAAATTTTGGAATAAGTTTTCCACATTTTGTTCTTCATCTGTTTCTATAATTAATATTGAATCTTTTTTTAATAAGTTTTTTTCTAAAATTAATTTTGAAGCCTCATATGCATAATTTGTTTTATATGGTGGATCTAAATATATTATGTCTAGTTTTTCTTCTAATTTGTTTTTTATCATATCTTTAAAATCCATATTATACAATTTTACTTGATTAATTAATTTTGTTTTTTCTAAATTTTTATTTATTATATTTGCAGCTTCTTTAGATTTTTCACACATTATTACTTTGCTTGCGCCTCTGCTTGCAGCTTCAATTCCAATTGCTCCACTTCCAGCAAACAAATCTAAAAAAATACTGTCTTTTATTTCAAAATTTATTATATTAAATAATGACTCTTTTACTCTATCTAATGTTGGTCTTGTATTTTGTCCTTCTAGTGTATAAAGTTTTGTTCCTCTTAAATTTCCACTTATTACTCTCATAATAGTTTTCCTTTTTTATATTATATATTTTATTCTTTTTTTATATAAAGTCAATAGTATTAACGCAAATGTAACATACATTTAATGGTTCTGTAATATTTTAGTAATTTAAGTAATAATTGTCAAATTAAAAGTAAAATAATACAAAAAGACCATCACATTCATGATAGTCTTTAGTAAAAATTAATTATTATCTTTATTTACTTCTTTTAATAATTCTAATTGAGATATTAAAAGTGATTCCATTTTGGCTTTATATATATCAAATTGTTTTTTTATGTCGTCTAATGATTTTTGTTTTGTTAATATTTCATTATTTAGTTCGTTTACTTGTTTTTCAGCTGCTGCTCTAGCATCTGTTATTATTTGTTCTGATTTTTGTTTTGCTACATTTTTTACTTCTTCTGCTGTTTCTTGTGCCATTAATAATGTGTTTTGAAGTGTTGTTTCTATTGTTTTGTAATGTGCTAAACTTGCATTTAGTTCATCTACTTTACTTCTTAATTCTGATATTTCTTTATAATTTTTACTATAATCTACAGTTAAATCATCAAGAAAATCATCAACCTCTTCTACACTATATCCATTCATCATTTGTTTACCGAATTTTTTATTTTCTATATCTAATGGTGTTATCATCTTTATCCTCCTATGAATAGACTTTTATTTAGTTGACTCCATTGTTTTTTAGCCATGAAACAGAAAGTTTATTTTTTATTTCTTCTCTTGCCATTTCATTTGTTATTTCATAATTTGATGGTGCAACTAAAAATATTGAATTAGAAACTTTTTGAATATAGCCATCTAAAGCATATACTCCACCACTTATAAAATCAACTATTCTTCTAGCTACATCTTTATTAACATACTCAAGATTTACTATAACTGATTTTTTCTCTTTTAAGAAACTACATATTTCGTCAGATTGTTCAAATGTAGTTGGTTGAGAAATAACCATTCTTATAGGTTGTCCTTGTCCTGGCATTGTTACAACTTTATTATTGTTGTTTCTTCTTCCAAATATTTTTTTATCTTCTTCTAATTCTTCATCTTCATCTTCGTATACTTCTTCATCTTCGTATTCTTCTGGTTCTGCTGAATCCATTCCAAATAAATTCCAAACCTTATTCATTAGCGCTCCTGCCATAAAAAAACCTCCTAAAATTACTTCATTGTTTTTAACTGTTATAAGTATCTACTTTTTTTATTTTATTGTCAATACTTTTTAGTAAATGTAATTAAATTTTAATATTTTTGTAATATTTTTGTAATATTATTCTATTTTATCTAAATCTGGATTTAACATTATCTCATCATATATTGATATTTTTTTAAAATTGTTTATTTGTTTATCTGTATACCCTATTTTACGTAATTCATCTGTTGTATAATTCTCAATAATTGTATATTTTTCATTTTTAGCTTCTTTTTTATTTACAGTTCCTATTTTTATAGGAATTTTGCTTAAATACCCTGCTCTATTTCTAACTACATAATTTATGCCATCTTTTTGTGTTATTGCATCATTTGGAACTTTTAACCCTGAATAGCTTAACCAAATTAAATCAAATGATATTTTTCTGTAATTAATTAATTCTACTATTTCTTTTTTTACTTCTAACGAAATTAGGTATTCATCATTTTCTTCTTGCTTTATGTATGTAATTTGACTATCTATTTCTGAATTATTAGGTAATCTTAATTTTACTTTGTCTCCGAACTTTTGCTTCTTTTGCCTGATTAGAATTACTTATTGTAACTATATAACATGCAAAATTATCTATTATTTTTCCGCACTCATCATTTGTTGCAACTATTTTACCTGTTTTTAAATTTAAATTATTTAAATATTCCTTGCTTAGGCTTTCAATATTGTTTGGAGTTAGTGTTTCTTCTAAGCCATCTACCCTATAAGAAACTATACCACTTCTATTTGCTTTAATATACTCAGCACCAGAATTTAATTCACTTTCATATTTAGCTCTTTGTTCAATTAATTGCTTTAAATATGAACCTTGTTTGCTAGAGTCTCCTGCTATTTTAGCTTTTTTTGAAACTAATTCATTTATTTCTTTTTTATATTCTGCAATTTTTGACATATCTGTTAATTTGCTTATTTCTTTTGTTTTTTCATCTATTTTATTTTCTATTGTTTTTACCTCTGCAGAAAGTCCATCTGATGTAATTAAATTTTCGCTTTCTTTAAGAGCTGTTTGTATTTTTTCATCAAGCTCAGAAATTTTTTGCTTTAAATCTGTTTCATTTTGGCTATAATATCTAAATACAGACTCATTTTTAGCAGTTTTTTCACCTTCTGTTTTTATTTGTTCCATACCATTTTTATAATTCTCGCCTTTTACAACAGTCTCGTCTCTAATTATATAACCATTTAATGTTTCTTCTAAATATATTTTTCCCTGTTCAACTGTAAATAATTTGGTTGATTGAACTGTTAATAAAAATACGGTATAGAAAACATATAAAATAATCAGCAAAAGTGCTATATATATGATTATTTTTTTCTTTTTCTTTCCTTTTTCTTTTTTCAATTTATACCCTCCAAAATAATTTTTATATTATTTTGTATATCATTTTCTCCGTCTAACCATATTGTTTGTTTATTTTTTCTAAACCATGTAAGCTGTCTTTTTGCATATCTTCTTGTTTCCATTTTTATTTTTTCTACCATTTCTGAATAACTACATTTTCCTTCTAAAAAATCAACAACTTCTTTATAGCCAAGTCCCTGCATTGCAGTTGGAAACTTTTTATATTTTTCTTTTATTTGTTTTACTTCTTCTATAAGGCCATTTTCTAGCATTATATCTACTCTTTTATTTATTCTTTCATATAATTTTTCTCTATCCCAATTAATAGCAAATACTTTATAATCATATTCTACTGGATTTTTTCTTGACTCTTGTTCTTGCCAAGTTTTATTTTTTCCTGTAGCATGATATATTTCTAAAATTCTTAATATTCTTTTTTTGTCATTTGGGCTTATTTTTTTTACTGCCTCTTCATCTATTTTTTTTGCCATATTGTATAAGTTTTCTAGTCCCTCTTTATCTGCTTTTTCCTCTAATTGTTTTCTATAATTTTCATCAAACTTAATATCTTGGTATTCAATTTCATATATTAAGCTATCAACATATAAACCGTGTTCCGCCAACAATTATTGGTGTTTTTCCATTTTCTATAATTTCTTTTATTGCTTTTTTAGCATCTTTTTTATAATCTGCAACACTATATCTTTCATCTGGAGATACAAAATCCAACAAATAATGTTTTATACCTTGCATTTCTTCCTTAGTTGGTTTTGCTGTTCCTATATTCATATCTTTATATATTTGCATAGAATCGCTTGAAACTATTTGTCCATTTATTTTTTTTGCAAGTTCTATTGATAGCGCTGTCTTACCTGATGCTGTTGGGCCACATATAACTATTACTTTTGGTTTTGCCATTTTGTTTACTCCTTGTACAATATATTTATTATTTTAATGTTGCTTTATTATATACATTTAATATTCCATTTTGAATATCTTTTAAATACCCACATTCAAAAATAATTACAATTATAAATAGTATAAAAATTACTAAAAAACTTTTTTTTGCATCCTTGTAATCAATATCATTACATGATATCTTATTTAGTATTTTTGCAATAAATGGCATAATAATTAATCCATTTACCATTGTAAATAAAAGTACTAAAATTGTTTTTACATTTTCCATTGCTTCTTTTGAATTATATAATATATCACTTTTTGATATATTAAACACTATTAATGTTACAATATATATTAAGACAAATAATACTATCATTGTAATTATTTTTTTAATTTTTTCTATATCTCCTAAATTATGCCATGTCCAACTTATTAAAATTAAAAACATTGCAATCATTATGGTTATAATTATTGGCATAAATTTTTCTCCTATTTTCTAGCAAATTTTCTTTCTATATCATATTTTGTCATTTTTATTGCTGTTGGTCTTCCATGTGGACATGTAAATGGATTTGGAAGTGCTAATAATTTATTCATTAAACTATCAACTTCTTCTACAGATAAAGCCATATTTGCTTTAACTGCTGCTTTACATGCAACTGTCGCAATAAATTTTTCCTCTTTTTCTTGTTTTGCTGTTCTTGCTACTGTATTTATTTCATCTAATGTTTCTAAGAATAATTCTTTTGTGTCTAAATCTATACAAAATGTTGGAACACCTGTAAGTTTTATTGTGTTTTCTCCAAACTCTTCCAAAGAAAATCCTGCTTGATTAAACATTGCAAAGTTTTCTTTGGCAATTTCCATGTCTTTATGTGAAAGTGTTATTATATCTGGTAATAACAACATTTGGCAATCTTTATTTGTTTGGCTATAGTAATTTTGTTTAACTTTTTCATACATTATTCTTTCATGTGCTGCATGTTGATCTATTATATACATTTCCTTATCTATTTCGACAATTATGTATGTTTTAAATACAATTCCAATAAATTTGTATGCAGGTTTTTGGTATGTTCCTATGTTTTCAAACATTGAAACATTGTCTTTTACTATATCGACTGCATCTAAATTGTCTTGTTGTTCTTTTTCTTCTTTTGGTTTATCTTCTATTTTTGTACCAAATAATTTTTGGTACATTTCTTTAAATTCTGGTGTTATTTGACTTTGTTGTTCATCTAACTGATTTTTTAATTCTTTGAATTTTTTTGTTATTTCATAATTTGAATCTTCATTTTCTTTTTTTCCTTGCTCTTCATCATTTTGTTCATTAACTACTACATTTTCTTTAATATCATTATTATTGTCTTGGATTTTATTTTCTATAAAGTTATCATTATTTGTTTCTATTTTATTGGTTTCTTCTTTTAGAATATTATTTTCTTCTTGTTTTACTTCATTTATTTGTTTGTTTTCTATTGTTTGTTCTTCTTTATTTTCTGTATCATTATAAATATTAGGGTGAAGCTGTCTTAACAAAGACTCTACTTTTTCTTTGTTTTCTCCAAAGTATGTATAATTTACTCCAGTTGGAATTTTTTGTTCTACATTCTCTTTAGTCTCTTCCATAACCTTTAAGTCTTGTTTTTCTTCAACATTTTCTTTTTCTTGTTTTATTTTTTCTTGCATATTTTTCAATTGATTAAGAACATCAGATGTATCTACTAAGTTGTCAACTTTTTCTTCACTATTATTTTCTAATTTAGTTTCATTTTGTTTTTTGTCCATATACAAGTCTTCAATTATATTAGTTTTTATTTTACTTTCTTCATTTGTATAATTTTCTATTTGTTTACTTTTCTTTTTCCAACCAAATAGTCCTCCTGTTGAATGCTTTTCTTCTATAGATTTTAAATCATCAAAGCTTTGGATTTTATCATTATTTTGAATTATTATATTTGTTTTTTCTGTATTTGCAACTAAGTCATCTTTTAATAATGTGTCTTTTATTGTGTGATATATTGCTTGAAAAACTTTATTTTCTTCTTCAAACCTTACTTCTAATTTTGCTGGATGCACATTTACATCTACTTTTGCTGGGTTCATTTTTATATTTAATACAACAAATCCAAATTTACCAATTGGTATCATGCCTTTATATGCTTGCTCTGTTGCTGCTGATAATGTTTTATCTTTTATGTATCTTTTATTTACAAAAAATAATTGATTGCTTCTATTTGATCTTGCAATTTCAGGTTTTCCTATAACTCCTGTAATTTCAATATCCTCATAATTGTACTTTGTTTCTATTATTCCTTGTGCAATATCTTTTCCATAAATACTATATATTACACTTTTTATGTCTCCATTTCCTGATGTTTGGATTATTGTTTTTCCGTGAATTTATTAATTTAAATGAAATTCCTGGGTTAACTAATGCAATTCTTGTAATTACATCTTCTATATAGCCTGTTTCTGTATAATCCTTTTTTAAAAATTTATATCTTACTGGTGTATTGAAAAATAAATTATTTACTGTTATTGATGTTCCAACTTGACAGCCTACTTCTTCTTTTTCTAGTACATTTCCAGCTTCTACTACAATTTTATAGCCTACATCTTGTTCTTTAGTTTTTGAAACTAATTCTACATTTGCAATAGCTGCAATACTTGCTAATGCTTCTCCTCTAAATCCCATAGATGTTACTGTATCTAAATCGCTTGCATTTCTTATTTTACTTGTTGCATGTCTTTCAAATGCTATTTCTAAGTCATCTTTTGCAATTCCAGAACCATTGTCTGTTATTTTTATATATGATATTCCACCATTTCTAATTTCTACTGTTATTTTGTCTGCTCCTGCATCTATTGAGTTTTCTACCATTTCTTTTATTACTGATGCTGGTCTTTCTATAACCTCCCCTGCTGCTATTTGGTTTATTGTTAATTCGTCTAATAATACTATTTTTCCCATTAGATTTCCTCCAATTATCTTTTTGTATTTTATCTTAGTCATTATATCATAACTTTAAAATTTGTATAGATTTTTGGCAAAAATATTTTATTTTTTTAGTTTATTATTCTTTTAATATTGCAAAGCCAATATTTTCTCAAATTTTAGAAAAAAATAGTAGGAAAACAACATTTTTATTTGCCATTTTCCTACTATATTTTTTTACCATGTAAATTCCCCATTAATTTTTCATATGGTGGTGGTACTTTAAATGGATTTTCTTTAATAATTTCAATTGTCAAAATTCAACAACTTTATAATTTGACTATTCATGTTTTGCCTAGTATAATATATAAAACAAAAAGCAAGGAGAATTACTATGAATTCATACTATTTAAACAAATTAGAATACAATAAAATTTTAGAAATACTATCAAATTTTTGTACAACATTTATTGGTAAAAGACTTTGCCTAGAGCTATTACCATCTAATGATAAAAATAAAGTAAAACAAATGTTGCAAGAAACAAGTGAAGCAACAAGTATTTTATATAAAGCTGGAAATGCGCCTATTTATGATATAACAGACATTACAATATATTTAAAATTACTTGAATCAGATGGAGTTTTAACAGCAAAAGCTCTTTTAGATTTAGCTAATATATTAAAAAATGCAAATGAATTAAAAAAATATTTTAGTCAAAATTTTATAGACCAATCTAATTATGTAATTTTAGCCAATTATTTTAATATGTTATATACAAATGAAGATTTATATAATAATGTTTTTAAATCAATACTAGATGAAAATACAGTTTCAGATGATGCATCTTCTACTTTAAAAACTATTCGTAAAAATCAAAGAAAATTAGAGCAAAACATAAAATCATCTTTAAATAACATTTTGCACTCATCAACATATTCAAAATATTTACAAGAAAATGTAGTTACAATTAGAAACGATAGATATGTTTTGCCTGTAAAAGAAGAATATAGAGCTCAAATTAAAGGTTTTGTACATGATATTTCAAGTACTGGTTCTACAGTATTTATAGAACCTTTGTCAATTTTTGAACTTAATAATGAACTTAACAATCTAAAAATTGAAGAAAAAATTGAAATTGAAAAAATTCTTAAAAACTTGTCACAAAGTTTTACTCCATATACCCAAAATTTAAAATTAGACCAAGAAACAATTGGTTTACTTGACTTTGTTTTTGCAAAAGCAAAATATTCTAAAACAATATATGGTATTACACCTATTATAAATGAAAATAAACAAATTAATTTAAAAAATGCAAGGCATCCTTTAATAGATATAAAACAGGTTGTTCCAATTAATATAGAAATTGGTTCAAAATACTCTTCTTTAATTATTACAGGTCCAAATACCGGAGGTAAAACTGTAACCTTAAAAACTGTTGGTCTTATTACAGTTATGGCATGTAGTGGGCTTAACATTCCTGCTGATGATGGGTCAGAAATATTTGTTTTTGATAATGTTTTTGCAGATATTGGTGATGACCAAAGTATTAGCAACTCTTTAAGTACCTTTTCTTCACATATGGTAAACATTGTAGATATAATAAATACATCTACTTCTAATTCTTTAATTTTGGTAGATGAACTTGGTTCTGGAACAGATCCTTTAGAAGGAGCAAATTTAGCTATTAGTATTTTAGAATATTTTTATAGTAAAAATTGTATAACAATTGCTACAACACATTATCAGGAATTAAAAAAATATGCTTTAGTAAATACTGGCTTTGAAAATGCTTCTGTTGATTTTGATATAAATACATTATCTCCTACATATAAGCTTTTAATTGGTGTTCCAGGTAAGAGTAATGCATTTGAAATTAGCAAAAAATTAGGGTTAAATTCTAAAATAATAAATAAAGCAAAATCACTTTTAAATAAAGAGGATGTAAAATTTGAAGAATTATTAAAAAATATTTATGATGAAAAAATAGAAATTGAAAAACAAAAAAATGAAATATCAAAAGAATTAGAAAAAGTATCAAGTCTTAGAACATCTTTAGCTAAAGAAGATGAAGAGAAAAAACAAAAAGCAGAAAACTTAATAAATAACGCAAAAATTGAAGCTAGAAATATTTTAATAAGTGCTAAAGAAGAAGCAAGCAAAGCCTTAAAGCTTATAAATTCCTCTTCATATAAAGATATAAACAATATAAGAAATGATTTGAACAATAAAATTAAAAATAATTCTATTAATTACAATAATTCTACAATAGATATTATCCCTTTAGATGCTACTAAAATTAAACCTGGTTTAAATGTTTTTGTTTCTAATTTAAACCAAGAACGGTACTGTAGTTTCTAATATTTCAAAATCTAATGAAGTGCAAGTACAAGTAGGTAGTTTAAAGATGAATGTAAATATTAAGTTTTTGTCAAAATCTAAAAATTCAAAACCTACTCAAAAAATAGCTTATAATTTTAATAGTTTTTCTAAGTCTAAAAATATTAATACTGAAATTAATGTTATTGGTGAGACTGTATCAGACGCTGTTTTACTTATTGATAAGTTTTTAGATGATTGTAGCTTAGCAAAACTTTCTACTGTTCGAATTATACATGGTAAGGGAACTGGAAAATTAAAAAATGGAATTCACACTTTTTTAAAAACTAATCCACATGTTAAAAGCTTCCGAATGGGAACTTTTGGTGAAGGTGAAATGGGAGTTACTGTGGTCGAATTAAAATAAATAAGAGCGAAAATTTTCGCTCTTATTTTAGGTTTTCTTTAAGAGATTTAACGAATTCCAGCATTTTTAAATTTTTTTGAAATTGTAATGTTATACCAACCACATAGTTTTCTCCTAATTCAAGCTCTGGATAATCCTCTATTTCTTGAACATAACCATCTAACTTCTCAGCTATTTCCATTACTTTAAAAATCATCCTAATACATTCTGTGTGAATATCAGGTTCTTCTGATGCAGTTGATACCATCACTTTCATTAATGGTATATAATCATTTGTCCGTTTTGTTCTTAATCGAATCGACCCATTCATGTTAATCCCTCCAAAAAATTAGATATATATATTATAGCATGGTTTACAATAATAATCAAATATATTTTTCAACTAAAATAACCGTTCTTCCACTTCTAGTTGTTCCTGTAAATTCTTTTATTATAAATCTTCCTTTTCCCCTTATTGTAATAATGTCATTTTGTTTTATTTGCTTAGATGCTTTTATTTCATTTTTTCCATTAACAAATACTCTTTGTGCTTCCATTATTTGCACAGCCTTACTTCTTGAAGTTTTAGCTAAGTCTGATACAATATTGTCTAGTCTTAATGATGGAACAATTATTTTTACTTCTTCTATTTTTATTTCTTGTTTTCTTATTTTACTTATCTCATCTACAATAATTTTGCTATTTTGAAATCTTGTAAGTGATCCCAACTCTGTTTTTAGTGTATTTGCAAAATCAACAAAAGTTATAATATCTGCCCCATTATTAAACACCAAAATATCTCCTACTTTTTCCCTTTTTAGTCCAAGTTTTACTATTCCACCTAAATAATTTCTATGCGCATATTTTCCATTCATTTCTTCTGGTAATTCAATTCTTACTATACTTAAAATTTTATTATAATTTTTTTCTAACATTTCCATATTATATTTTTCCGGATAAATTATTAATGCTTTTCTTTCTGCATTATCAAAACCACCATAAAATATATAATTTTTATAATTATTCTTTTTTAAGAAACTTTCTACACATGAAATTTGATACATATCCAAAAAATCTGTATATTCAATTTTTTGCCTTGTTTGTGAAAATTTTATTTTATCTAATACTTGTGCTATTAAAATTTTATCTTCTTGTCTTTTATACTCACTTAAAATTTCTTGTTTTTCCATAGTATTCCTTTCTTATATATTTTTTAATATATCATTTTTTATTGTTATAGAATCTAATCCATATATTTTTTCTAGCTCTTCTACTTTTCCATGTTTTATAAATTCGTCAGGATATGCATATTGTTTAAATTTTACACCTTCAATTTTTTCATCTATAATTAACTCTTTTACTGTAGTTCCTAATCCATTTATTTTTGTTCCATCTTCAATAGTAACTATATTTTTAGTTTTTAATATTGATTCTTTAACTGTTTTTACATCAAATGGTTTTAAAAACCTAGCATTTATAACATCTGCTTCTATATTACTTTTCTTTAATTCATGTGCAATTTCTACTGCCCTTTCTACCATTTTTCCAATTGCAACAATTGTTAAGTCTGCTCCTTTTTCCAGTATTTGTGCTTTTCCCAATTTAATTTCTTCATGGCTATTTATTTTTGTTTTTCCTTCTCCACCTCTTGGATATCTTATTATTACTGGTTTATTTAGGGTTACCGCAAATTCTAACATATCTTCCAATTCTTTAAAATCCATTGGTGCCATAATCGTTAAATTGGGAACTAATCTAAAAAATGCTAAATCTAATGTTCCTTGATGTGTTTCTCCATCTTGCCCTACTAGTCCTGCTCTATCAACACACATAATTACTGGTAAATTTTGAATTGCCACATCATGTATTACTTGATCATATGCCCTTTGATAAAATGATGAATAAATTGGAACAACTGGTATTATACCTTCTTTTGCCATTCCTGCTGCAAGTGTTATTGCATGTTGTTCTGCAATTCCTATATCAAAAAATCTATTTGGAAACTCTTCTTTAAATTTTGTAAGTCCTGTACCATCCTTCATTGACGCTGTTATTGCAACTATTTTTTCATTTTTCTTTGCAAGTTTTACTAATTTTTCTCCAAAAACTTTTGAATAATCAGCACTTTTCTTAACCTTACTTTTCCCTGTATTTATATCAAATGGCGCTGTTGCATGAAATTTGTCTGGATTTTCTTCTGCTATTTTATACCCTTTTCCTTTTTTGGTTAAAACATGTATTAATACAGGACCTTCTACTTTTTTACTTAATGTAAGTATATTTTCTAGCTGTTCTATATTATGCCCATCTACCGGTCCCAAATATGTAAAACCTATATCTTCAAAAAACATTTTTGGTATAATTAATTGTTTTATACTCCTTTTTACTTTTTGAATTACTTTTACTGTCGTTTTTCCGACAATTGGAATATTATTCACAAATTTTTTTATATAATTATTTGATTTTGTATATGTTTTTTTAGTTCTAAGTTTACTTAAAAATCTATTTATTCCTCCAACATTTGGAGATATACTCATTTCATTATCATTTAATATTACTTTTATTCTTGTTTTACTAGCCCCTGCATCATTTAATGCTTCTAAAGCCATTCCTCCTGTTAGAGCTCCGATCTCCAATAACTGCAATTACTGAATTATCATTGCCTTTTATATCTCTTGCCCTTGCCATTCCAAGTGCTGCAGATATTGATGTACTACTATGTCCTGTATTAAAGCAATCTGTTTCAGACTCATTTGTTTTTGGAAAACCTGCTATTCCCCCTAATGTTCTTATTTTTTTTAATTCTTCTTTTCTTCCATTAATTATTTTATGTACATAGGTTTGATGTCCAACATCCCAAACAACCTTATCTGTTGGTATGTCAAATACTACATTTAATGCAATAGTTAGTTCTACAACCCCCAAGTTTGATGCCAAATGTCCGCCATTTTTTGATACAATATCTAATATATATTTTCTTATTTCTTGTGCTAATATTTCTTTTTCTTTTAAATTTAATTTTTTTACATCCTGTGATGAATTTATTTTTTCTAACATTTTATTTTCACCTAATTATTTTGTTTTTCTTTTACAACTATGTAACAATTTTATCACATTTATGTTACATTTTCCACTACTTTGTTGTATTTTTATAATTATTTTGTTATAATTATTTAGTAAAATAATAATTTATTTAATAAGGAGATAAAAAAATGAAGAAAAAAATTTTAAGTATCTTATTTTTAGTATTAATTTTAATAGCTAATTTTTCATTTGCATCATATAGTACTGTAAAAATGGAAGTAGTTGAAGAACCTATTTGTGAAATAAAATTTGGACAAAATTCAAAATTTCAAAAACAACTTATTTCTAAGGATTTAAATAACAAAGAAGTTACAATTGAGTTAAAAGTAACTAATGAAGATGAGGTTGCAAAACCTACAGGAGAATTAGTTTTATTGCTTGATAATTCACATAGTACAGATAGCATGACTAATCAAGGCGCAACAAGAAGAAGTCAAATTCAAAATTCAGCAAAAACATTAATTACAAATTTATTGAAAGATAACTCAGCATTAAAAATAAGTGTTGTGACATTTGCTTCTTTAAATACTTCTAATTATAGTGAAGAAGGAACAATTAAAGATGCTAATGTACTTTGTTCTCTTACAAATGATGCTACTAAAATAACTAATAGTTTAACTAATATTCCTCAAAATGGACCTAGAACAAATCTTGAAGCAGGATTAGAATTAGCTTATAAACAATTTTCAAATGAAAAAAATAATAAATATATAATCGTTTTAACAGATGGTATTCCAAACCTTTCACTTTTTGAATCTACAGCAACAACAGAAAATAAACAATTATATTCAGATTATTCAATTAATAGAACAAAAAACAAATTAAAGGAAATAACAAAAAATGATGTTACTTTAATTACTATGCTTACAGGAATTGACACACCAGATACAATAGTAAGTGGAACAACAAAAACATATTCTGATATAATTAAAGAAGTTTTTGGAACTGCCCAAACTCCAACCTCTGGAATGTTTTATTACATATCTGATGACGATATAGAAAAAACAATAACAACAGATATTTATAACAGTTTAATGCCAACAAACAATACTTTTAAAGATATTGTAATTGAAGATTATTTTCCAGACGAAATCGTTAAAAACTTTGATTTTGCATATGTAAAAAATGCAAATATTGGAAATATCTCTACCAAAATAGATGAAAAGACTAATAAAATAACATGGACAATACCTGAACTAGAATATGGAAAAACTGCTGTTGTACAATATAAATTAAAATTAAAACAAGACTTTGATAGTTCTATAGTTGATAAAATTTTAAACACAAACCAAAAAATTGATATGAAATATAAAGATTTTAATGATAAAGAGCAAAACGAAACTTCTAATATTACACCAAAATTAAGACTTACAGAACCAAAAGAAGCTCCACAAGATTTACCAAAAGCAGGTAATACATCTTTTGCCTTATTTATTACAATTATATCAGGTGCTTCAATATTTTTCTTAATTAAATTTGTACATATTTCTAAAAAAATGAAATAAATAAAATTTTAATAAATTAAAAGTCCCTTAAATTTCTTAAGGGGCTTTATTTTGTTTAATTAAATAATTCATTTTCTATATTTAATAATCTATTATATTTAGCAACTCTATCTGTTCTACATGGTGCTCCTGTTTTTATTTGTCCGGCATTTACTGCAACTGCTATGTCTGCTATTGTTGTATCTTCTGTTTCACCTGATCTATGTGAAATTATTGTTTTATAGCCGTTTTTTTGTGCCATTAAAATGGTATCTAATGTTTCAGTTAATGTTCCTATTTGATTTAGTTTTATTAATATGCAATTTGCAATATTATTATTTATTCCCCTTTGCAATCTTTTTGGATTTGTAACAAATAAATCATCACCTACAAGCTGAACTTTATTTCCGATCTTTTGGGTTAAAATTTTCCAACTTTCCCAATCTTCTTCTGCCAAACCGTCTTCTACAGATACTATTGGATATTTTTCACATAAATTTTCTATATATTCTATCATTTCTTCTTTACTTTTTAAAATATTAGTTTTCCAAAAATAATAGCCATCTTTTCCCTCTTTTTTAGCCGCTTCATACATTTCAGTGCTTGCAATATCTAATGCTAAAACAATATCTTTTTTTGGAACATAACCTGCTTTTTTTATTGCTTCTATTATTAAATCTAGCGCTTCTTCCTCACTTTGTAGTGTTGGTGCAAAGCCTCCTTCATCTCCAACAGCTACCATGTATCCTTTTTCTTTTAGCACCTTTTTTAGAGTTTGGTATACTTCTGCTCCCCTTTTTAATCGTTCACTAAATGTTATATCTCCTATTGGCATTATCATAAATTCTTGTATATTTATATTATTATCTGAGTGTTTTCCTCCATTTAATATATTCATCATAGGAACAGGTAATACATTTGCATTTATTCCTCCAATGTAGTTATATAATTCCATTCCTAAAGAATTTGCTGCCGCTTTACAACATGCAAGTGATACACCAAGTATTGCATTTGCTCCAAGATTTGATTTATTTGGTGTATCATCTAATTTTAAAAGTTCTTCGTCAATTTTTCTTTGATCATAAACATTCATATCTATTAATTTTTTTGAGATTTTTTTGTTGACATTTTCTACTGCCTTTTGTACACCTTTTCCAAAAAATCTATCTTTTTCACCATCTCTTAATTCTACAGCTTCAAAGCTCCCTGTAGATGCTCCAGATGGTACAATTGCCATGCCTGAAAAGCCCCCATCAACTACAACTTCTACTTGTACTGTTGGATTTCCTCTGGAATCTAATACCTCTAAAGCATTTACATCTTTTATTGCTAAAAAATCTTTCATACTATTCCCTCCTTATTATTTATTATAGTATGTTCCATTTTTTAACAATTTATTCTTTATGATACTTTTTTATTTCTTAACTGGGTTGCATATTTTATTGTCACATCATTTACTTTTCCTGATGAAATTCTTGCTATTTCCTCTATAACTTCTTTTTCTTGCAACAATTTTACATTTGTATTTGTTCTTTCATTTGTTATTTTTTTACTAATAAAATAATTATAATCTGCTGCAGCTGCTATATTTGGCAAATGTGATATACACAATACTTGATGAAATTTTGAAATTAAATTCAATTTTTCTGCAACAGCATTTGCTGCATTACCACTAATTCCTGTGTCTATTTCGTCAAATATCATTACTGGTGTTTTATCTGTATCTGACAATACCTTTTTTATTGCAAGCATTATTCTTGACATTTCTCCTCCAGATGCTATTTTTATTAGTTCTTTTTCGTCTTCTCCTAAATTTGTAGAAATTAAAAATTCTACCTTGTCTTTTCCTTCTTTATTAAAGTTTTCTTGTTTTTCTACTTTTACATTTATTTTTGCATTTTTCATTTCTAAATCTTTTAATTCTAAATTTATTGATTCACTTAATTTTTGTGCCTGCTTAACTCTTATTTTATTTATTTGTTCTGACATTTCTTCCATTTCATTTTGTATTTGTTCTAATTCACTTTTTAATTTATTATTATAATCTTCTAAATTTTCTATATGTTGTATTTCTTCTTGTATATCTTTTTTATATTCTAATATTTCCTTTATTGTGTTTCCATATTTTCTTTTTAATGAATTTATTAAGTCTAATCTTTCTTCTGTTTTATTTCTTTCTTGTTCATCAAAATATATATCTTCCTTATAGTTGCTTATATCTCTTGCCAATTCTTGCAATTCATAATAAATTCCTTTTAAATTTGATGATACTTTTTCATAATTTTTATCTATAGTTTCTATTTTTTCTAAGGCTCTTATTGCAATACTTAAGCTATCTATACTACTATTTTGTATTGCTTCATCTGCTTTATTTAAATTATTTGATATTTTTTCTGAATTTAACATTATTTTTCTTTTTTCTTCTAATATTTCTTCTTCATTTTCTGTTAAATTTGCTTCTTCAATTTCGCTTATTTGGTATCTTAATAAATCTAATTTTCTCTCTCTTTCTTTTTCATCTCCATAATTTGCCTTTAGTTCTATATTTATTTCATTAAATCTTTGGTATTTTTCATAATATTTGCTTTTTATCTCTATTATTTTATCTCCTATAAATGAATCCAAATACATTAGATGTGTCTTACTTTCTAATAATGTTTGATTATCATTTTGTCCATGTATTTCTATATATCTTTTCATAAAATCTTTAAGTTCATTTACTGTAACCATTCTTCCATTTATTTTGCACATATTTCTTCCATTTGCCCATATCTGTCTTGATACTATTATATTTCCATCTATTGCTTCTTTGCTATTTGGTTCATACATACATATTTCGATATATGATGTATTTTCTCCTTTTCTTATCATTTCTTTGGAGAATCTACCTCCTGATATTATTCCTATAGAATCTATTATTAATGTTTTTCCTGCTCCTGTTTCACCTGTTAATACATTTAACCCTTGATTTAAATCTATACTTAAATCATCAATTATTCCTATATTTTTTATGTGTAAAGTTGTTATCATATTTTACCTCCAAAAAAATGTTCTGTATGCATTATACAAATAGAACATTTTTTTGTCAATAGTTTTTGCAAACATTTTTTTGTTTTATTTTACAATCTAAATATATATTCCGTGAAGGGCAAGTGAGGACCATTATTCCCAAACTGAATTTGCCACTCTTAAAAAATTTTTACTTGTAATTTGTTCAATATTTTCTTTACTATAACCTTCTTTTTCTAATTCAATAATAATTTTATTAATATCCTTTACACTTCTTATATCTTCTAGTTTATTTTCTTCTTCTACGCCATCAAAATCACTTCCAAAACCCACATAATCAATTCCAACTAATTCTACAATATGGTTTATATGTTTTATTATATCTTTTACAGTTGCCTTAGAATTTGTTGTTAAAAATGGTTTACAAAAGCATATTCCTATAATTCCCTGCCTTTTAGCAATTTGTTTTATTTGATTGTCACTTAAATTTCTTTTATGATTACAAACTGTATATGCACATGAATGGCTTGCAATTATTGGATCTTTTGTATTTTCTAGTGTATCATAAAAACTTTTTTTAGACATATGTGACACATCTATTAATATATGTTTTTTTTCTAATTTTTTTATATATTGTTTTCCTAAATTTGTTAATCCTTTGTCATTTGTTGTATGTGCTCCACAGGCTAATTCGTTGTCATCATTCCATACTGTTCCCATCATTCTAATTTTCTTTTTATATAAAATATCGATATTATCTAAATTCCCTGATATTGCACTTCCATTTTCTATTGTTAAAAATATTCCTGTTTTTGTTTTCAATTCTTTACTCTTTAAATCTTTTTTGCTTTTTATTATAAATATCTTATCTTTTTCTTCTTCATATATGTTATAAAAATTATCTATTATACTAATTGCCCTATTAAATCCTCCATTTTGTTTATTGTATTTGGGGTTTACAAATGTTCCGTAAAGCTTGTATGTACGGTAAATTTTGCATTGTTTCTTCTATATTTACCGAAAGTTTTTTACTTGTTAATTTTAGCTTTTCATCTTTTGCTCTTTGAATTGTGTCTGAATGCAAATCAATTATCATTATTTTCCTCCTTACATAAAAAAGAACATATAAATTATATGTTCTTTACATTATATTCACTATTTTAAAAATTTATTTTTTTATCTATTATATATTCTGGTCTTCTTTTGGTTTCGTCATATATTCTTGCTATATATTCTGAAATTATCCATATTGACAATAATTGTACTCCACTAAATAGTGTTATTGCAACCATTATTGAAGTCCACCCGTGGAGTTAACTGATTTAAGTTACACGCATATGATATTAATGAATATATTAATATTATAATAGATATTATAATTGTTATAATTCCTAATCCCCCCACTATTTTTAATGGCTTCGTTGAAAAACTCACAATACCATCTGATGCTAATTTTAACATCTTTTTTAATGGATATTTTGTTTTTCCAGCTTTTCTTTCTTGTCTTTCATATTCATATGCATATTGCTTATAGCCTACCCAACTAAATAAGCCCCTTAAAAATTTATTATGTTCTGGCAAATTATTTATTGTATCTACTACTTTTCTATCTACAAGCCTAAAGTCTCCTGTATCTTTTGGAATATCTACATCTGACAATGCATTTAGTGTATTGTAAAACATTTTTGCTGTCATTAACTTAAATAATGACTCTCCTTTTCTAGCCTTTCTTTTTCCATATATTACTTCATTTCCATCTTCCCACAATTTTAACATATCTGGTATTAATTCCGGCGGATCTTGCAAATCTGCATCCATTATGACAATTGCATCTCCTGTTACATATTTTATTCCAGCTGTTACTGCTGCTTGATGACCAAAGTTTCTAGAAAAAGATAGTATTTTTACATTTTTATCTTCTTTTGCAATTTCTTCTAATATTAATTGTGTGTTATCTTTACTTCCGTCATTTATAAATATTATTTCATATTCATAATTATTTAATTGTTTTATTACCTCATTTATTCTTTTATAACACATATTAGCTATTTCATGTTCATTATACATTGGTATTACTATAGATATCTTTTTCATTGTACCTCCTAAAAGCTTTCTATTTTTCACTTTTTTTCTTAAAGATTACTAATTTACTAAGTACATAATTTAATATAACTACCATTATCTGTGTAACAATTTTTGCAATTACGTCATTTATATTAAGAACTTTTACCATTAAGGCAAATGTTCCAACATCACATAAAATTCCTGATAGTACTCTACACGCAAAAAATGACATCATTTCTTTTATAAATTCTTTTACTGTTTTTGTTTTACTTTCAAATACAAATATTTTGTTTGTTATATATGCAAATAAAACCGCACAAAACCACGAAAGTCCGCTACTTACAACTTCATCTATATGAAATAATTTTGCAAATATAAAATATGAAGCAAAATTTACTGCCATTGTGAATGCACCAAAAATCAAATAATTTATTACTTCTTTGTACTCTAAATATAGTCCAAATATTGTATTTACATTTATATGTTTTATATCTACATCTTTTAGTTTTATTTTTTCCACATTCTTCATACCTATTTTATTCCTTTCATTTTAATGCCATTTTTATAATTGCTCAGCAAAACCTTTTTGTAATTTATTAAAAATTAAATATCCTATTATACATGCAACGATAGAAACAGCTATTAAAATTAATAATGGAACTACATCTATCATGGTTTGATTATAAAATATATCTCTATATGCATTAATTACATATGTCATTGGATTAATATTTAACATCCACTTAAAATTATCTGGTATTGCTTCTGCTGCATATACAATTGGTGTTGCATAAAACAATAATTGTAGTACTACTCCAATTAGATGTTGCAAGTCTCTTACATAAACAGATATACTAGACACAATAAATGATATTGCAATTAATAATAAATATTGTGCAAGTAAAACTAGTGGATAAAAAATAATATATTTACTTATTCCAATCCCACCAAATACTACAAAACCTATTATAATAAGTGTTGAAATTAAAAATGTTACAGCCTCACTAGTTACAATTGATATTGGTAATATTTCTCTTGGAAAATAAACTTTTTTTATTATATTACCATTTTCCACCATAGTAAATGCTGCTCTAGATATTGCTGATGAGAAAAATGTCCATGGAATTAATCCACAACAAATAAATATAGCATAATTTTCTTTTGTGTTTTTCAAAATTAATTGAAATACTACAGCATAAACTACAATTTGCAATAGTGGATTTAAAAATGACCACAATACTCCTAAAAATGAATTTTTATATTTACCTCTTATTTCCTTTTTTACATTTGTTTTTAATAATTCTCTATAATTATATAAATTTTTAAATACCTTTAGCATTTATAACTCCTCTATTCTTTTAGTATAAAACCTAAAATTTTTATTATTTATTTTTTATTATTTTTTTTATTACTTTCATAATCCCTGTTACCTGTAAAAATTTTATCATTCCTCTCCAAAGTGGATTTTTCCATAGTTTTTCTTTTAATTTTGTCATTTTATAATTATGCAATTCTATATTTTCTGAATCCATTCCACCACTTTGTGGAAAATAATTTCTTATATCTAATTGATTGTACATAACTATATATTGTTTATACAAATCTTTATTAACCACACTTTGAGGATTTATTTTTGAACCTTTTTTAGCAAAATTTTCAAAGTCATCTTCAAATATTTTTACCATATTATTTACAGTGTAACCATTTAATATTTTATTCCTACAATTATTTTTTAAATTATTATCACTTAATACTTCTTCAATTGCTATAACATATCTATTAATTTCTTCGTCTTTATAGTTTCTATCAAAACATCCTGTATCTGCAGTTTGTATATTTTGTACAACTCTACCACATGTTGCATCAACAAGTTCTTTTTGCCCACCTACATCAGCAGTAACTACTGGTGTTCCCATTGCTAATGACTCATATGTTGTAATTGTAAGTCCTTCTACTAATGAGCATATTACACTAACATCTGCAACTTTATAAAATGGCTTTACATTACTTTGCATACCAAAAAAGATTATATTTTCCTCTAGTCCATCTTTTTTGGCACTTTCTTTCATCTCTTTTAATTGTGGCCCATCACCAACGACTAATAATATTAAATTTTTATTTTTTTCTAATAATTTTTTGAAAACTTTTACCATAAAAATTGGTCTTTTTTCTTCTGATATTCTACATAAAAACAATATTACTTGTTTTCCTTTTATTTTGTTTAAATTATTTGCTAGGTCATTATTATCTGTTATATTTATTTTGTTACTATCAAATTCTTCTTCATCTACTCCTATATACACAGTTTTTACATTATCTATACTTCTTCCCATATTGTCTTTCATAGATTGTCTTAAAACCTGTGTACATGTATATGTTTTATCCAAAAATCCATCAATTGCTACAGAATCTCTTGGATATTCTCCATTTCTCCAGCTTCTATTTTCACTGTGCAAATAATCCAAAAATACTACATTAGGATATTCTGATTTTAACCAAGGTATAACATAAAATCCAAAATAACTATTTGATTGAAATACTATGTCTATATTTCTTGATTTCATTATATAATGAATAAATGCCGGCCAATCTTGTCTGTTAAGAAAGCTTGTAAGGTCAAAGACTTCTGCATATTTTTCAAACTTTTGTCTCCATACATAATCAGAATTTTCTGTTGTTACAATAGTTATATCAAATTTATTTTTGTCTAATCTAGATATTAAGTCTAAATTAAATTTATCTGCTCCCCCAACTTTAAACCAAGGAAATATGAATAGTAACCTTATTTTTTCTCCTTTATTGTTAATTGGTTTTCTATCCCAATTAAATATATAAGGATAAGAATCATAATTTGATTTAGTTGTTGTTGGAAATTGAATTGCATATACCTTTTCTTTTATTTTTTTGGCTTGTTTTCTTATTTCTTCTCTAGCATGCTCATCTCTTTTTTTATCTTTATTTATAGAGTCTAATACTCCACCTTCTTTTTTCTTTCTATACCAAAATCCATAATAATTCATCCTAATAGGAAAATAACCCTTTTCCAACATTCTAAGCCATAAATGCCAATCTTCATGAACGTCATCATCTACTGCTCCATAACCTCCAACATCTAATAATGCTTCTTTTCTTATTAAAGAACATACTGATATAATGTTTTCTTTTTTCTCAACATCACAATCAAATATTTGCTTCCATAAGAATTCTTGTCCATCAAAATTTACTAAATCTGCATATACCCATGAAGCTTTAGGGTTTGTTTTTAATGTCCAATAACAGCATTCCAACATTGTTTTATCTATTGCATCATCTGCATCAATAATGAATATTAAATCACATTGAGCTTTTGAAATAGCATAGTCTCTTGTTAATATTCTTCCTCTATTCTTTTCATTAAAAATTTTTATTCTACTATCTAAATTTGCAATTTCTTCCAATGTTTCTTTAGTGCCATCTTCAGTACTACCGTCATTTATAATAATCCATTCCCAATATGGAAATGTTTGATTAATTATTGAATTTGCTGTTTCTCTTATATATTTTTTACAATTATAGTACCCTGTAATTATACTAATAATTGGCCTTCCATCATTAATATATTTATTTGAATTTAATTTTTTACCAGGCATCATACTATAGTCAAAATATTTTTCTTCTTCATCCATATATAGTTAAGTCTCCTTTATCTTGTTTCATTAATATATTTTTCCACAACATCATTTGTATTCCCATCCATTTTAATTTTTCCGTCTTTTAGCCATATTGTTCTATCACATAGTTTTTTTACTGAATCCATACTATGGGTAACAAATACCATTGTTTTTCCTTCATTTTTTAATTCCAACATTTTATTAAAACATTTATTTTGAAAATGCTCATCTCCTACAGATAAAATTTCATCAATTAACAAAATATCTGCATCTACATTAATTGCAACAGAAAACGCAAGTCTCATGTACATCCCAGAAGAATATGTTCTAACTGGGTTATCTATAAAATGTTCTAATTCTGAAAATTCTATTATATTATCTAATCTTTCATCAATTTCTTTTTTTGTAAGCCCAAATATTGACGCATTAAAATATATATTTTCTCTTCCTGAAAAATCGGAATGGAAACCTGCTCCCAATTCAAGTAATGATGTTAATTTTCCATTTGTAGTAATTCTTCCCTTATTAGGATATATTATTTTAGTCATTAATTTTAATAAAGTTGATTTTCCACTTCCATTTGTTCCTATTAATGCTACAACCTCACCTTTTTTTATTTTTGCATTAATTCCACTTAGTACTTCTCTTTTTTCTTTTCTATTTCTTGAAAACAAAAATAATAATTTTTCTTTTATTGTATTTGCTTTGTCCAAATAAACATTAAATGTTTTATAAACATTATCCACTATTATACTGTATTCATCTTGATTTTCTTTCATTTTTAATGTCCATTCCTTTCATTTTTTCTTATTATATCATAATTTTTCTTTTATGTTTTTTTTATCTCAAAATTTTACTAAAATAATTGTCTTTATCAGGTGACACAAAATTTTTTATAAGTTTCTCACATTCCTTATTTTCAAATTGATTAAATGTAATATAGGTATCATTAAATGAAATAAATTTGTTATTTCTCCAATTTTCCATTGTATATGTAATACTTCTATAAAATTCATTAAAATTGGTACAAAATGCAATTGCAAGTATTACACATAATATTGCTACTCTAATTTTAGAAGAATTTTTATTATCTATAAACTTTATTATTTCTAAATATAATAATATCAATATTGGTATTGTTGCTCTATTTCCCAAATCAAGGCCTTTTCCCAAATAAAAAGTTGGAACTATTGCAAATAATGCAAAATAAGCTAAAATTCTTTTTTTGTTTTCTTTATTAATTATTATACTATATATTCCAAATTCTAAAATTACAAATAACAAATAACCAATAAGTATATTTAACAAGTTTCCATTATTATAAGCTTTTATAAATACAGAACCTTTTTCATTCTCATTTTGTAAAAACATTAATCCTATTGGAATTACTGATATTACTCCAATAATGTTTTGAATAGAAAATAATTTTTTTATTCTTTCAAAATTTATAGTATTATTAAAATCAAAACCAAATATAATAAATAAGATACATATTAATATTAACCCTAAACATGGAAAGGGTGCAAATGGTAATAGTAAAGCTATCATTAATCCTAAATTTTCATATGATTTATCATTTACTAAAAGCATTGTTATTAGCCAAGCAGGAAGTGATTGATTAAATACCCAAAATAATTGTGTTACAAATGTTGACATACAAAACATACCATTGGCAGTATCTATATGAGTAGCACCTAATATTTCTCCTCCCTGACCTGACCACATATTAATTATAAATTTAGTTATAATATCTAAACCACCAAAACATATAAATACTAAAAAATATTTTATTTTTACCTTATTCATTTTTCTATATACTAAATAAAAAAATAATGTAGTTCCCAAAAATTGCCATAATAATAAAAACATATTTGCCGCTTCAAATCCCAACAACTTTCCAACAGTTGCTCCTGGTAACCAATATGTAAAGTAATAACTTAAAAATCCTTTTTCAGTTCCAATTTGAGCTTTCTCATATTCCATTGAAGAATAATCATATTTTACAGGCCAATCTTTATCAATAAGATCATGCAAAACAGTATTTCTATATCTATAATCCCAATTTTGATAAAATAATCCTCCTGCTCCAGATAATATATTAAATATAAGTAGCCCTAACATTATAATTGCAATTTTCTTTATATTAAATATTTGCTTATACTCATCTAATGTCTTATATTTAATTTTTCTTATAACCAATATTAATGCAATAGTTAAACAAAAAAAACAAGGAACTGATATATACCATTTAAACCAAAATATCAATAACATAGCTATAGGAATTGCTAACATCATATATGTACATATTATTAAAGTTAAATCTATTTTTTTATATTTTTTTAAAATTTTATCATCATTTATTTTTGATTCCATTTTTCGATTTTTCCTCCATTTTTTACAATATAGCTATTTTGTGATATTTCAGCTAAATATTTGTCCGAAATAGAATCTGAATAAAAATTTTCTATTTTAAATTCGTTTGTTATATGTTTTTTTAACCTTTTTACTTTTTCTTCTCCATAGCAATTTTTGCTTTCAAATCTTCCACTTTTTTTATTTACTTTTGTTGCAATTAATTCAAAATTATTCATTTGTATTACCATACTTTGCAATAAGAATTCCGGCGAAGCTGAAATTATATATTTTTTATTTTCATTTTGCTTTATAATTTCATATCTAACTTTATTTTTATTTTTTTTCCAAAATTCTATTATATAATCATCAATATTATTAATTCCATTAAGAAATATAAAAAATTTTTCTTTAAATTTTTCCTTATTAACAAGTTTTAATTTATACTTAATATAATACAATAATTGAATTGGAAAATATCTTAATAATAGCAAATTCTTTTTTATACAATATAAATAAAAATCTATTGTACTATCACCATTATATATTGTCTTATCAAAATCATATACATCAATATTCATTTTTTTCCTTTCTTAGTAAATCTAATTTATAATAAATACATTATTGAAAATACACTTATTGCATATAATGCAACAATAAGCAATAATATTTTATCTTTAAATAATACATCAACTGGATCTCCATAAGAATCTCCTTCAACATCAAGACTATATTTCATTAATATTATCATAACAATAGGAACAGTCCAAACCATTAAATTTGTTCCCATTCTTTGAATTGTAGCACTATCTACACACCATAAAGCATAAAAAACAATTGATAATGTTAAACATACATACATATTTTTGTCAAGAAATTCTTTGCTATATCTTTTTAAAACTTCCCTTGATTTATCTCCTTGTTTTTTTATTTCATTTCTTCTTTTTCCCAAGCCCATATAAAATGATCCTGATATTACAGTTAAATATAACCAATTAGATACTTCAATATTAGTTATAGCAGAACCATACAATATTCTTATTAAAAATCCTGATACCAAAATAACAATATCAATTACAGGCTTGTTTTTTAATCCAAATGAATATGCAATATTTAATAATATATATAAACTTAGTAAAATCATTGACATTACTAAATTTTGTATTGTCATATTACATGTTACAAAAATAATTGTATTTAATAAATATGCTATTAACAGCATTACAATTGCCAATATAATAGCCTCTTTTTGTGATACAGTTCCTGCTGGCAATGGCCTTTTTCTTTTTATTGGATGTTTTCTATCATTTTCAATATCTCTAATATCATTAATAATATATACAACTGATGCCACAAAACTAAATGCTATAAAACCAATTATAGAAATTATTAGTTTTTCAATATTAAAAATATTCCCACTAAAAATTAATGGTAAAAATATTAAGACATTTTTAAAATAATGTTTTACTCTTATTAATTTTATATATTCTTTTATCTTATTCATTTTAATTTCCCTTCAATTAGTATAATATTTGATAATTATATGCATAATGCTCTTTTGTTTTATCATTTTTAATTAGTTTATATTTAATTTCATAGTCTCTTAAATTAAATATAATTCCATAATAATTGTTTTCATTTAAAGAAATTTCAACTTTTTTATTGTCTTTTGGTATTTCTTTTAATTCATATATACTAGTTTCTACCTTTTTTGAATTTTCTATATCTTGTGTTCTCCAATATATAAAAGTAGCTATATTTACCATTGATAATATAAAAATTGTTATTCCAATTATATTTATAATAATCTTTTTTACTTTGCTTTGATTAATATTAGCACAATAATACAAGCCAAATATAGTAATTATTGGTATTAAATACATTTGTGGTGAATATCTTGCCCACCATGCCTCTGCCATACAAAATGTTGTTATCAGCACTCCAAATACAATTATTACTAAATACTTAAAAATTTCTTTATTTGCATTAAATATTTTTATTATTAAATATATAAAACAAATGGCACAAATAACTAGAATTCCACTAAAAAATATTCCATAACCACCTATTCTAGTATCAGGTATTGATAAATTATTAATTTCATTATCATTAAAAGAAAATGGTATTTTTAATTTTGGATCTTCACCAGATGAATATGTTATATTTTCCGAATTAGAAAATGTAGCTTCAAAAAGTTTTACAAATCTATTCTTTTCTCCAAAAGATTTTGGTTGCATAGTAGTAATTATATCGACCTTATCTTCACCTATAATTGGATATAATGGATTTTTATGATCTATTATATTTTTAACATAAGTAGATGCTCCAACAACGCCTAATCCAACTATTACTATTACAATAAAATTTACAGTTATCTTTAAAAAATTTTGTTTTAATGTATTTTCTTTTGCGTATTGTATCAACCAACCAATATAGAATACTATAGAAAAAATTGCTGCAAGATAAATTCCTGTAAATTTAATATTCATACAAAGTATAATTTCAGCAGCTAATCCCAGCCATTTTTCTTTATTAGATAGTTTTGTGTATTTTTTATCTGTAATCATTATTAAAAATAATATTATTCCATATAATAATAATCCCATTATTCCATCTACATAGTATGTAAAGATTTGAGCAAGAACTATAGGATTAATAGCTAAAGTAATAGAAATTATAGCTGCTTGCCATTTTTTTAAAAACCTATCTGAAAAATATGAATATGTAATACATGTTAATGATATAGCTAGTAGCACTGTTAAAACTTTTCCAGATTCAATATTATTAGTTATTGCATATATAGATGCTGCAAAATTCCATGTTACTTTTGGATAATGGTCAATCCATAAAAACTGTCCTTTATCTTCTATTTCAGTATCATTTTTTTTGCAAAATTCTTCACTTTCTTCATATAGAGGATTCCATCCTTCTTTTATAAGTCCTATAGCAGTTTTATGATAAAAGTTGCCATCACATGAAGTGTCAAATGTTTTACCAACTAAAAAAGTAGATATAATTGCTATTAGTATAGTAATTATTATACTAAAAACATAAAATACCACATTATCTTTTTTTATTCTTTTTTTATTAAATAATATAAAAATTAAAATAGTTATAATACAGGCACATATTACATTTCCAACAGACATTGGTATATTAGTAATTTGAAATACAGTTGTTACTAATATATCATTTATAATAAATGCTATCAATAAAATTCCTATATTTAAAATGCATCTTTTTATTATATTTTCGTTATTATTTTTTTCCATCTTTTCCCCAATCTATATCATATATTATTATATAACCATTGCTCAAATTCAGTAAATTGGCCATTAGATTTTTCTTTTATTTCATTTATTTTTTTTAATCTTGCCTTTTTAAAATCACTCTTTTTAAGTCTTGTCTCAAAATTAATATCTTCAATATTATCTGCTTTTTTAAATATTCTATAATCATCAATTGTATTTTTTGTTTTCTTACTATAAAACAAATTATACACCTTTTGTCTTAAAATTGTAGATAAAATCATTGAATGATATCTTGTACATACCATATAATTAATTTTACTATATTTTTTTATAAATTCTTCTATATTCCCTTTATATTGCAAAATTTCAACATTATTTAAGTATTTTTTAGGAACCATACTTAAAATTGTATCAATTGCTTTTTCATCCTGCTCAAATTCACAAAAAGATATCAATGAAACTTTATAATTCCTTTTTGAAAATTTAATAATTATTCTTTTTATATAATCATTATAAATATCTGTTTTCTGCTTTAAATTTTCTCTTATTAATAAATTTATTACCGAAATCCCAATACTTTTTTTCTCTTTTTTTTCAATTATGTCCCTGTAGTCGTAAGAAAATGCAATATCTGGTGCATATGATACACTTGAAATATCTTTAAATTTATCATATGATTCAAAATCTCTAAAACAAATCCCTTGGCATAATTTTAAATTTTCTTTTATTTGTTGAAGGTATTCATTTGTTTTATATGGTCCAAAGTTACATGTCATATAAAAAAATGGTTTTCCATTTTCTTTAACTTTTTTTATAAATTTATTAAACTCTTTTGCTTCATGTTTTCCATACTCTGACTCTATAAATATAGAACCACCAACATAGACAAATGCATCAAATTCATTTACATTTATTTTATCAACTTCTCTTGCTTCATTTAAAATAATAACATTATGCAAATTTTCAAACGCTTTTTTATATTTTGGTTCTTGTATTTGAATATAAAATTCAATATTTTTATATCTATTGGCTAAAATATATACAAATAAATCATCCCCAAAATTTGCCTTAGAATATGTAAATAACAATACCTTCTTTTTTTCCATATATTCCTCTTTCTTTTACTTTATATATCTCATTAACATTGTTGCCGCTTCTGCTCTTGTTGCATTTGAATGTGGTTCTATTGTTTTATAACCCTCTTTTGTATTATTTCCTAATATTATTTTATTTGCAACAGCCCATTTTACTGCATCTTCTGCATATTGTGACACTGATTTATAATCTTTAAAATCTGTTAAATCAGTAGTAATCTCATTATTTTTTCCTTTATATTTATCATATCTATTTAATATTAATGCTAAATCCTGTCTTGTTATTAAATCATTTGGTCCAAATAATAAAGTTCCTCCATAGCCTGTTACAATTTTCTTTGATTCCGCCCACTTTATTGCCTCTGTATAATATTGGCTATTTTCAACATCTGTAAATTTATTTTTTAGCAATTCAGTGTTTGGCTTATTTTCCAATCGCCATATAATTGTTACTAATTGACCTCGTGTTAGATTTTCTAGTGGCATAAAATGTGTATTTGTAAAACCTGTTATAATTTTTTTCTCATATGTATATTTTACAGCATCATAATACCAATCGGATTTAGATACATCAACAAATGGAATTGCCTGTCCATTTCCTGTTACTGTTACAGTACAACTTGCAGTCTTTTTTCCATCTTGTGATGTTGCCGTTATTACTGCAGTTCCACTTTTTAAACCTCTTATTTCGCCTTCCCATACTCTTACTATGTCAGGATTTGATGATTTCCATGTAACTTGTTTATTAGTAGCATTAGATGGATTATATTCTACTATTAATTTTTGTTTTTCATCTATTTCTAAACTAATATTTGACTTATTTAACTTTATACCTTTTAATTCAACATCTGTACATTTTTTTAGATTGTAAGCTTCTGCAATCCCTGTTGCATCCGCAATTCCAATATTTTTTAGTTTGGCATTTGTATTTATAAATTCACAATCTTGGTTATTACTTATATAGCAATGTTCTACCAAAATAGAACGAATTCCATAATCCATTGAATATCTTATAATACCATAATAGTCCTTTACAACACCACTAGGATACCATTCATTATTTTTTCCTGATCGTGTTGATACACCTCTATTATTTATTCCAAGTCCTTGCAATTTATTTAATATTTTTTCTCCAATTTCCTTACTTCTTTGGTAATACTCATTTTTTGTTTTATCTTGTGTTACCCAAATTTCTGCTCCTCTCGATGATGTTGAGCCTGAATTTATATGTAAACTTACAACCAAATCAGCATTGTACATTTTAGCAAAATCTGCCCTTTCTTTTATAGTAGGACAATTGGCATATCTTGTCAAATACACTTTTACACCTTTATATTTTTCTAGTTCAGCTTTTGCATATATTGCAATTTGGTAATTTACTTTTGCTTCCTGTAAACCATAGGTACTATTAGAAGCCCCAGGATCACCTCCACCATGTCCTGGGTCTAATACAATTACCATATTTCCATTACTATCAGCTGCCATTACTTGTGTATTTAGTATTACAATAGCTAACATCATTAAAATCCCAATTATTATCCATTGTATTTTTTTCAATTTATTCCTCCATACATTAATTAAATTTATTTATATATCTTTGTATCATTGTTACTGCCTCTGCTCTTGTTGTATTTGAATGTGGATCTATTGTTTTACTTCCATTTGCTAAATTATTTCCAAATATTATTTCATTTCCAATTGCCCATTTAACTGCCTCTTTTGCATATTCAGACACGTTTTTATAATCTTTAAAGCTAGTTAAATCATCATTTTTTGAACTATTTTTTCCTTTATATTTAGCATATCTATTTAATATAATTGCAAGATCTTGTCTTATTATTGGATCATTTGGTCCAAATTTTGTTGTTCCACCATAACCAGTTATAATTCCTTTTGATGCTGACCATTTTATTGCTTCTGTATAATATTGTCCATTTTCAACATCAGTAAATTTATTTTTTAATGATTTGGTATCTGGTGTATTTTCTAATCTCCATAATATTGTTATTAATTGTCCTCTAGTAATATTTTCTAGAGCCATAAAATGTGTATTATCGTATCCTGTAACAATATTATTTTCATATGAAAATTTTACTGCCTCATAAAACCAATCAGATTTTGATACATCAATAAATGGTATTGATTTTCCTTCTCCTGTTACTGTAATTTTACAACTTGCAGTTTTTTCTCCATCTTGTGATGTTACAGTTATTATTGATGTTCCCTTTTTTAGCCCTCTTATTTCGCCATTCCAAACTCTTGCAACTTCAGGATTTGATGATTGCCAAGTTACATTTTTATTTGTAGCATTAGTTGGGTTGTAATAAACCTCTAATTTGCATTTTTCATCTATTTCTAAAGTAACATCAGTTTTACTTAATGAAATACTCTTTACAGAGCCTTCTTGTGGCATAGAATTAGATGTTGGCATGTCCTTATATACTGGTATAATAAATGTTATTTTTTCATTTAAACAATTTTTGTACAATTTATATGTAGAATATGATTGTGATGTTGGGTCCATTATATTTGTCATATATTGATGTGCAAACATATCTTTTGAACTTACTGTTTGGGTTTGTCCAACATTTAAAATTTTAGTTCCAACAACATCCCATTTATTAAAATATGCTGTATTTTGGCCTGCTTCAATGTAATATTTTCCAATTTGTTTTGCCCCATCTATAATTGCTTTGTATTGACTATTCCAACTTTTGCTTTTTGCATATGAAAGTCCATTTGCAATTGGATCTCCAGTATCATCCGCTCCAAAATTAAAGAAATTATAATATCCTTCATAGCCAGGATATATTCCATACACCGAGTTGCTTCCTTTTGAGCCTACTTCTTGAATAATCTTACTTTTTATATAAAACGCACTAATATTTGACTCTTGTGCTGCTTTTATTATAATTTGTGAATATGACATTGTTATTGTATTTCCATTAAAATCTTTACATGTAATTGTGTTATCTAAAAATGTTCCTTTTACAGAATTTTGTATCGCACTCAAAGTTTGAACTTCAGAATTATAAGAAGTTTCTACAAATTGAAATATTTGTGTTTCATTTAAAAAATTTCTTGGATCTATATAATACTTAACAATTTCATCTGATGCACACGCCCAACCATTTTCAGAAAAACCACAGCTATTCTTCCATGTTGAAGGAGAACTAACTGGTACCCTATTTTTATGTATATTTCCGCTTTGTTCTTGTGTAATTAAATCATTCCATGAAATTCCTGTATTATATGCCTGAAATATCCAATTAGGATATTTTTCTGCTAGCTTTTTCAACTTTGATTGATATGAATCAGGGAACTGATTTATTCCTTTTTTTAAGCTTTGAGAATATGTAGATGCCGCTTCTACATTAAAAAAATTTGCACTCCAGCCTACTATTATTAATATAAATATTATTATAAAACTTATTATTTTTTTTATCATTATAGCACCTGCTCTCTTCTTTTGAATTTACATTTTTAGTATAACATTTTAGTATTTCTAAGTCAAGAAAAAACCTTAAAATATGGAGTATAAAGGGCATTAATTTTATTTTTTCTTTTTTCTTATCATGTATATAATAAATGCAATAATTAATACACCAACAACTATTCCAATAACTATAAAAGTACTATTATAATTGTTCTGTTCTTTTTCATTTTCTTTATTTAAATTTACATTTTCTTCATCTAATATTTCATCTTTACTTTCATCATTTTCGTTATTTTCGTCAATCTCATTACTTACCTCTTCTGTTTTTTCTGTATTTGATTCTAAACCACCTTCGTTTTCTTCTTCATCTTCAGAATTTCCATCTTTAATCTTTTTTGCAATTACTTTATATTCTTTATTAGTAATACCATTTTCAGCTGTAACCTTTATTGTAACAACATGATACATACTACTAAAATCACTGTTATTTAACACTTGTACTGTTGCTTTTTCATTCTCTGGTATTGCTTCAATGTTAAGATTATTAATACTGTCTTCATATGTAATTAAATACTCTACATCCTTACTGTTAAAAGCTGGATTTAAACCATATCCTTTTACTTCTAAACTCTTCAAATTAGCATTGGCTAAATCCTTATTTCCCTTTGTAATATGTAAAAAATAAGACTTTGACGTTTTTTTATCTTCTGCTGTTACTTTAATTTCTATATCATTATTTCCGTCTTTTAATTTTGTATTTCCTTTAATCTCAACTTGTGCATTCGGATCATCAGGTATTGCCTGTATATTTATGCTTTCTTTATCTGTTGCAAATACATAATCAGCAATAAACTGGTCAAATTCCTGATTCATTGTTTCTCCATCTATTAATATCTCTCTTAATAATGGATTATTATTTCTTGTTTCAGCTTTAACAAATGTTGGTTGCATAAAAATTATTAAACTAATCATTAGTATTTTTATTAACTTACTTATTTTCATTTTTTTCCTCCCATAATTTAAATTTTTTTAACATCAAATTTCATCTTAGTTTTTATTCTTCCAGGCACATACAATAAACAATATAAAATTTTATTTTTTGTAGACATTATTTTATTTAAAGACTTTTTGGCATTAATTAATTTTCCAAATAAAATATAATGTTTAATTACATATAACCTTTTAGAGAATTTAACGCCTTTCATATCTTTTTCAAGTATTTCTTGAAAATACTTATAATAGCCATAAGGATTATTTTTAAATTGTTTTATAATATTTTTACTATAGCCGTCTTTTTGATATTCACAAATCATAATTGGCTTATTTATGCATATCATTTTATATTTTACATCCATTTTATGATACATTCTTGCTTCTGTAACAAATTTTTCATTATGTTCTAGTTCATGTTTATATTTTTTTCTCACATCTGCAAAAAATACCAAAGCCTTTTCACCATTTTCCCCCTCTTTAAAATATAAATCAAACATTGTTGTTTTTTCATTTTTAAATAAATTTCCCATATTGTTTCCATTTTGATCATATTTTAAAAAGCACAATGCATAAATATCACTTTTATCACATTTTTGATATTCATTTTTTATAATATCAAATGCATCTTCTGTAAAATAGTCATCAGAATCACACTCTATAATTAAGTCTCCATTTGCCTCTTTAACTAACTTATTTATTGCTAACATTTTTCCTTGGTTTTCTTGATAAAAATATTTTATTTCTATTTTATTTTCATCTTTAAAATCTTTTACAATATTTTTTGTATCATCTTTTGAGCCATCATCAATAATTAACCATTGTACATCTACATTATAATTACTGTTTTGAATTAAACTATTATATAATTTTTTTAGTAAATTTCCTCTATTATATGTTGATGTTAATACCGATATTTTCAATTTATTCACCTACTAATTTTACTATCTTATCTATTATTTTGCTATTATCATACATGCAATCTTGAGTAATTTTCTCACTTAACTTCTTATCTTTTATTATTTGTTTTAACCCATCATAAATTTTTTCTTCATCATTTTCTAAAACAATGCTTTTTCCATATTTATTTACTGCTTCTCTTGCTGCAGTATCAGTTATTATTATTGGTTTGTTTAAGATTTTTGCCTCTTCTAAAACCATTCCATAACCTTCAAAATAAGAAAGCAAACAAAAATAATCACAGTTTTTTATATAAGGATATGGATTTTCTTTTTTTCCAAGCAAGAAAAAAGTATCTTGCACTTTTTTTTCATTTATTAATGTTTGAAGTTTATTTTCTTCTGGTCCCTCTCCTATAACATAAAAACTAATTTTAAATCCATCTTTTATAAGTTTTTCATGTACATTAATAATTCTGTCAATCGCTTTTTGTGGCACTAATCTTGCAACAGTTACAAAATTAATTGTATTTTTGTTAAATTCATAATCTTGATTTTTCTTTGCCTTTTCCAATACTTTTTCTTTATCCAAATAATTATATATAACCTCTTTTTTTACTGGCTCTAAATAATTATTTCTTATTTCATCTTTGTAAACTTCTCTAAATTTTTTCATATTATCTATGCTTACAAATACTAATGTTTCATATTTGCAATAAATTTTTTTGTCTATATATCTTTTTAATTTTGATTTTATACCATTTCCATATACCTTAGATATATCATTATGTATCCATGCAATTTTTCTAGTTTTTTTATTTTTCACACTAAATAATCTTGTAATTGGTCCTTCTAAAAAAGCAATTTCTACATCATAATCTTCTTTTATAAACTTTTTATAAATTTTTCTTTTTCCTAATAAAACTTTTAATGGTATAGTAAAATGTTTTTTTATGTTTGACAATTCTTTATATGAAACATTATACAAGCTTTTTAATTTTACTTTAGAATTTAATTCTTTTTCTAATTCACCATTAGCATATATTGTAAATATAGTTATGTCATATTTTTCACATAATTTGTTTGCCAAGTCTACTAAAACCCTTTCGGCCCCACCAAGTGTTAAACTTGTTATTCCAAATAATATCTTTTTCATCTATTACTCCTTTTTTATAACCTTCATCTTATTTATTAGAATTGTATAAATAACTATAATTATCATCATTGTTGATGAATTAAAAAATGTATACCCTGAAAAAAATGATAATGCAAATGTAAATCCGCTTCCGTAATAGCAACATTATAAACTCGTCATCTATTTTCTTCCTATATTTAAATGCAAAATATATGCCATAAATAAAAATACTTAAAAATGGTACAAAATACAAAGTAAAACCAAACAATCCAAAATTAAATAAAAATGCTGGTATTTCCATTTCTAATACAAGTTCTCTAAAGTTTGCCATATAACCATTTCCAAATAATATAAGCCATATATTTTTTTGATTTTTAACTAAAGAAATATTATATATTAATTGCTGCATTCTTTGGTCATTATTTGAAACATTTAAAGAGTTTGCTATATTGTATAAATCAAGTATAGACTCTTTTTGGCTTTGGCTCATATACCCATTTTCTAATTGATTATTATCTATTTTATTTTTTATATCTAATAAATCTCCTGTTATATGGGAATTTTGTTCTAAAGATGCATCTACTATATTATCTTCTATTTGCTTTAAGTGTTTTCTTCTTTCTAATGTTGTTGAACCAAAAATAACAACCAATAATGCAATTGCTACAATTGAAATACTTGCTATAATTACTAATTTTTTATTTACTTTTTTATTTTTCAATAAGCCATACAATATCTCTACTATAATATAAAGAGATAAAACTAATATAAAACCAAATAATCCAACTCTTGTCCCAATTAAAAAAGTTAAAAATATTCCATTTAAAATAAGTAGTGGTACTGCAATTTTTCTATATTTTTTATCTTTTATATAACCAATATAAATAAATATAGATAAAATTAAAATTGCCCCTATACTATTTCCTGATTCAAACCAACCTTTATAGCCCATTTTTTCTTCTAAATATGTATTAGATGAAGTGTTTGTAAATATTGATATAAATATTGAAATTATATAAATAGATACTGCATATAATACACTTTTCTTTAATTTATCTGTATTTTTTTCTTTAAATACATCTATATAAATAAATAAGTTCAATATCATAAAAGAATAATTTATTATATATTGTGCTTCATGGACAATATTACTATAACTACTTCCAGTTTTTACTTTTTGAAATAGATATAAATGTATACCTCCATATACCGCATATAATAAAAATGTTAAAAAACTATATAACTTAAACTTTTTATTTTTTGTGAAAAATAAATAAATTATAACAACTATAGAAATAATTGGTCTTACAAATGTTGATGGTGAAAAATTAATATTGAATATATTTCTATATAAAAAGCTTACCATGTCTAAAACAGGACATAGCACAATAAATAAACACAAAATATTTTCTATACTAAATCTTTTTATTTTTTCCATTTATATACTCCTAAATATAAAACAATAAATTTTATATGTAAATTTATTTACTGATTTTATATACCTGTCTTTCATTGATTTATTTTTGTTTAATATTTTATTTTTTTTCCACTTAGGAAAATTTTTGTTTAAATTTTCCCATGTTAAATTTAAAATTTCTTTTCTAGTCTTTTTTTCTTTTATTTTAACCATTCTTAGCAATGAACTACATAGCAAATATCTTGTATATACATATTCAAGTTCATTTTTATACTCTTCATAAATTTCAAGTTCTTTATAATATTTTATAACATTATTTAAAACAACAAAAATTTCCTTTGTTCTTTCATTTTGCATATTTGATATAGAATTTTGTCTTTGAATATAATGAATACATGGCTCTTCTAAAAATGATATATTTTCCAAATATGGTATTAACTTATATGTAAATTCTACATCCTCATATCTGTAACCTTTTGGAAATTGGATTTTACTTTTTTCAATAACTTGTCTTTTTATTAGTTTATTCCATGCTACAACCCTAATTTTTTCTATCATTTCATGTTTACCGCTATATTTTTTTCCAATATCTATTTTTATTTTTTTGGGATATTCCCATATAAAATTGCATTCTACCATATCACTGTTTTCTTTTTTTGCTAAATTATACATGTTTTCATATGTATCTAATTCAACATAGTCATCAGAATCTAAAAATGCAATATATTCTCCTATAGCATATGGTATTCCATAATTTCTTGCATCTGATAATCCACCATTTTCTTTTTTTAGATATTTTATTTTCTGTGGATATCTGCTCAAAAAACTTTTTATAATGTTTTCTGAGTTATCTTTACTTCCATCATTTACAATTATTATTTCTATATCTTCCAATGTCTGATTTACCAGTGAATTTAAACATTTCTCAATGTAATCTTCAACATTATATACTGGTACTATTACACTAACTTTGGTCATATATTTTACCTCATTTTTAAATATAAATTTATATTAAATTTTAATAATTCCCTCTTTATAAATTGCTTTATGTTTCTTGGTTTAATATTTTTATACATTTTCCTTTTTTTTATTTCTTTTATATATATTTTTTTATCTTTTGTTTGTAAATCTCTTAATTTTAATACTATAGCATTTGTATAATATATTTTTAAATTTTCTTTAGTTCTTTTTTCTAAATTCATCTTTTTCATAGTTTCTATTGCATTATCATAATGAAATAATACGTCATCCATTTTTTTTAATGTTTTATCATAATCATCGTTTCTCATTAAACTATTTGTAGATTGTATATATGAATATAAACAATCTGGTATTGAAACAACACTTTTAGCACTTACAATAACTAGTGGAATAAGTCCAAAATCTTCATGATATGTTCCATTAAATTTAAAATTATTTTCCGTAAATAACTCTTTTTTTATTATATATACACATGGAGAATCAATTAAAACATCTTTACAATATAATTTATTAAACGCTTCCTGTCCAGTTATTTTTTCAAAACAAGGTCCATCAACTTTTTCTAGAATTTTTTCATATTCATCAACTCTTTGTAATTTAAACTTAATCAAGTCTACATTTTCATTTATATATGGCATTACTCTTTCAATTAATCTAGTATCTATATAATCATCTGAATCTACAAAAAAAATGTAATCTGAATTTGCCTTTTTTATACCAAAATTTCTAGCCTTAGCAACCCCTTCATTAATTTTATAATAGTATTTTATTATATTGTTATATTTTATTTTGAACTCATTTACAACTTGTTCACAATTATCTGTTTAACCATCATTTACTATAATAATTTCTATATCTTTTATTGTTTGATTAACTAATGAATCTAAGCACTTATGCAATTTACTTGAAGTATTATAAACTGGAACTATTATACTTACTTTACTCATTATTATTCCTTTCAAAAAATTTTTTCTAATTTTTCTATAATATCATTATTATATTTATCAGCATCAAAACTTTCTTTTATCTCATAACCATTTTTAATCATTTCTTTCATTTTTTCATATATATCATCTATTTGTTTTGAAGTAATATAACCATATTTTCCTTCTATATCTTTATAATCTGATACTTTTGTTGTTATAATCGGTTTATTTAATATAAAACTTTCTAAAAATACAACTGGATACCCTTCATAATCTGATGTTAATATTACACAATCAGATATTTTAAAATATGGATATGGATTTTTTTGTGGACCTACAAAAATAATATTATTTTCTAATTTTTTGTCCTTAACCATTTTTCTATATAATGTATTATCTTTTCCATCTCCAACAAATAATACTTTAAAATTCAAATCATCCTGTTTTAATTTCTGCACAGCCTCTATTATTCTGGTTAATTTTTTTTGTTTTTCATCATGTCTTCCAACATTTAAAAATGTAAAACATTTATTATCTTTTTTTATTTCTATCTCTTCTTCTGATAATTTTAAAATTTCTTTATTATTAACAATATTGTTACATTCAATTGTCTTTTCTTTCATTTGTGGAAATATATCTAAAAAACTATTCTTTCCTTCTTCAGAAACAAATATAATATTTTTAAATTGCTCTACTTTTATACTTTTAAAAAAATCCTTTACTTTTTGCCTGTCATTATCAAATAATGTTAAATAATCAGCATGTCCCCATAATGTATTATTTTTTGAAGCCACTTTACTAACAAATATTGATGGTTTAGAATATGTTGCAAACGCTGCAGAAAAATCATATTTGTTTTTATATTTTATAATAAATTGAATCCTATGTATAAAATTTGTAATTTTTCTTACAATTAAGTTTTTCTTTTCACTTGGTGTATATTCAATTAATTTTATATTTTTATTTAATTCATTAAGGAATATTCCCTGTTTTTTTTCTAATACAACAGTAATGTCATATCCCCTATTTTGTAATACATTCACTAAATTCACTAATGCTTTTTCAATTCCTCCAACATCTAAAGAATATGCAGCAAATAATAATTTTTTCATATAAATCCTCTTTATTTAATTATTTTCTATAAAATTTTCTATTATATCTATTATGTTTTTTGTATTACTTTCAAACTTTTTAGGTTTAAAATCATTTATTTCTTTTATAGCATCTTTTAATTCACAAACATCTTTTATTCCCTTTATAAAGCCTTGTCCATCAAATGTTTGGACTATTTGTAATTGATGATCATTAACATGTTCACCATATTTATGATATCTTGGAACAGCAATAACCTTTTTTCCCATCTTTAATGCTGTTACAATTGACCCGAACACCACCATGTGTAATTACATAACTTGATTCTTTTATTAACTTGTTTAATCTTTGATTAGAAATAAGTTTAAAAATTTCCATATCTTTTGATTTAAAATTAGTTCCTCCAGATTGAACTACAACTTTTTCATTTATTATTTTTTCATCTATACATTTTTGAACTTCTTCTAATAATCTATAAAAACTATTATTTTGAGTTCCTAGTGTTACAAGTATCATTAATAAATTGAACCTCCTAATTTTGCCTTTGGATAAAGCTCTAGCATTTCCTTCCACTGTACAATAAACAAATCAGCAAATTTATAAATTATCTTTCCTGTAGCTGTTTTTGTATTTCTATTTGCAAATGTTTCTATATATATTATTTTACTTCCAAATATTTTTCCAATAATACACATTGGACCTGCAGTATGTGTTCCTGTGGTAACAATATACTTAGGCCTTATTTTTACATATAAAATCAAAGTTAATATACAATTGTATATGAATTGAAATATATATTTAAATAAATGTGCTCTTGTTCCATATACTAAATATGATATTTTATCTTTATATTCTTGCTTATATTCTTTGGTTACCTCATCTTTTTCTGTCACAATATGATAGTCATATTTTTTAAATAATGGCTTTAACTGCATTAATTCGTTAAAATGTCCACCTGTACTTGATATAAACATTACTTTTTTCATTTACTCCTCCATTAGCCCTTATTCTTTTTGCTTATTCTATCATGTTATATTATAATTTTCAACAATTTTTTCTATTCTAAATAAAAAAAGACAAAGGTTTTGTATTAAATTTTATAAAAACAAAATCTTTGTCTTTTATCTATTGTTTCATTTGTTTAATCATCCATATTTTTTTAGAATATTCTAACATATATTCATCACACAAGCTTGAAGTCATATATTCATTATTTTGATCCGATAATTTCTTTATTGTTAATAATCTATCTAATATAATTTGCATATCTTGCATTACATTAGTAAATACATCATCTTCACATATTTTTTCATTTTCAGCCTCTGAAATTTTTGAAATTTGCAAATAGTCTTTCATTGTTCCCAATGGTTGATAACCAAGAGATAAAATATGTTCTGCAATTTCATCTATCTGCTCGTTTACTTCATTATAATACTCTTCCAACTTAGAATGTATTGTAAAAAAATTCTTTCCTTTTATATTCCAGTGGTAATTTTGTAATTTTCTATAAAATACATTTAAATCTGATAATAGTTCATTTAAATTTTTAATAATCTCATCCATAAAATCAATCTCCTTTTTTATTATTTATATAAATTTTTTCCAATATTAATTTTTTTATACATTTATAAATAATAATTTATAGTAAAAACAGCAGTATTTACATAAAATATTGATTTTTTACAAATTAAGGTGTATAATTAATATGATGCGCATATCGGCGCTGAACGTATTTTAAATTTTGGGAGGAATTCAAAATGTTTGGAAATTTTAACAGTTTAATTGCAGAAAAAAGCATCAAGACCAAAATCAGCACATGGCTTGAGCGGCTTCCAATTACTTACAAAGTTTTTTCGGAAACTACTCTGCCAGAAATGTTGCAGCTTGATTCACCCTTAACGGTAGTAAACTCTTTGGATAAAGAATCTTTTAGAGTTTTCTCGCCTGATGGAAGGGAAACAAGGATTGCCTTGCTGAAAGAAGATAATGACTATGATCTCAATCACATAGTATCAAAATCAGAAGAGCGTTTTTTCACATTTGAGTTAGGCGAAATTCATTTAAGAATGCTTCGCCTTAGGTATTTTGGCTATATCGTAGAAGAGGTAAAAACTCATCCAGATATTGCTGAGGTAACTTGGCAGATACCAAAGAATGGCCATTATTTAAAAATAAGTCACTCTTTACCAACAGCTTATAAGGAGCACTACACAGAGTTGGAAGGAACAATTGCGACCATGCTCAATAAGAATAATGAGCAAACCAATGTCTTGGAACTTTACAAAAAATATACCAAGTTCTTTATGGAGCTTGGAGGTGCTCCCACTTTTATGGAGGTATCTTACATCAAAAAGCCATCAGATTCAGATGGAAATGTAACAGAAGCAGGAAACGAAGAGAAAATTCTTAATAAGATAAGAGCCTGCAACGGCGAAGTTCTCGAATATCAGGTAACTGATGAAGAAGGAGTTTATAATCGTACCTATTCTGGATCGTGGATTTTTACAAGTGAGGACAAAGAAATTGTTTACAACGCTGGAACAAAAAAGTATTCTTATAACTTAAAGGATCTTTTAGGTTCAGACATTAACGATTTTAACTTGGCTGAGCTTACAGATTCACGGCTGGAAAAAATAGGGCGTGATCTTCTTCCTGCCTTTAAGAAGTAAAGTATTCCCAAAAAACCCTAGTCTTATTTGACTGGGGTTTTCTTTTTTTTATAAAAAAATAAGAGTTTAAGCAAATACTCAAACTCTATATTTTGGCTCCTCTTGTTGGACTCGAACCAACGACCTATCGGTTAACAGCCGAGCGCTCTACCAACTGAGCTAAAGAGGAATATATAAATCTGGCAACAACTTATCTTTCCAGCAGGGTAACCCGCAAGTATTTTCAGCACATTTAGGCTTGACTTCTGTGTTCGGAATGGGAACAGGTATTACCCTAAATGTCATAATCACCAGAAAATTGATAACTAATTATTTAACACTTTTGAATTATATACTAAATTTTTTTATTTTGCAAGTGTTTTTTATATTTTTTCCAATTTTTTTTATTTTATTCAAGCACACTCAAAAATACATAGATGAAATTTAAGTTTTAGGGTTTAATCTTTAAAATTGTGGTTAAGCCCTCGATTTATTAGTATTGGTCAGCTACATGCATTACTGCACTTACACCTCCAACCTATCTCCACATAGTCTTTGTGGAATCTTACTACCTTACGGTATGGGATATCTTATCTTGGGGTGGGCTTCACACTTAGATGCTTTCAGCGTTTATCCCTTCCCTACTTAGCTACTCAGCCGTGCCATTGGTATGACAACTGATACACCATTGGTAAGTTCAACCTGGTCCTCTCGTACTAAGGTCAACTCCCCTCAAATATCCTGCGCCTGCGACAGATAAGGACCGAACTGTCTCACGACGTTCTGAACCCAGCTCGCGTACCACTTTAATGGGCGAACAGCCCAACCCTTGGAACGTACTTCCGCTCCAGGATGTGATGAGCCGACATCGAGGTGCCAAACCTCCCCGTCGATGTGAACTCTTGGGGGAGATAAGCCTGTTATCCCCAGGGTAACTTTTGTCCGTTGAGCGACGGCATTTCCACTCACTACCGCCGGATCACTAAGACCTACTTTCGTATCTGGTCGACTTGTCAGTCTCTCAGTTAAGCTTCCTTCTGCCTTTGCACTCTCTTGCGCGATTTCTGTCCGCGCTGAGGAAACCTTTGCGCGCCTCCGTTACTCTTTTGGAGGCGACCGCCCCAGTCAAACTGCCCGCCTGACATTGTCCCCTAGCCAGTTCATGACTACAGGTTAGAATTCCAATAACTTAAGGGTGGTATCCCAACGTCTGCTCCACAAATGCTGGCGCACTTGCTTCTTTGCATCCCACCTATCCTGTACATAAATTATCGAAACCCAGTATCAAGCTACAGTAAAGCTCCATGGGGTCTTTCTGTCTTGTCGCAGGTAACTAGCATCTTCACTAGTACTACAATTTCGCCGAGTACATTGTCGAGACAGCGCCCAAATCATTACGCCTTTCGTGCGGGTCAGAACTTACCTGACAAGGAATTTCGCTACCTTAGGACCGTTATAGTTACGGCCGCCGTTCACTGGGGCTTTGGTTCTATGCTTCATACTTCTGTACTTACATTTTCCCTTAACCTTCCAGCACTGGGCAGGCGTCAGCTCCTATACTTCATCTTTCGATTTAGCAGAAACCTGTGTTTTTGTTAAACAGTTGCTTGGGCCTCTTCTCTGCGGCCTATTTTTACATAGGCACCCCTTCTCCCTAAGTTACGGGGTTGGTTTGCCGAGTTCCTTAACAATGCTTCTCTCGCTCATCTTAGGATCCTCTCCTCATCTACCTGTGTCGGTTTGCGGTACGGGTACCTCTATACAATATCTACAAGCTTTTCTCGCCAGTGTGCTTCTTGGAAATTCGTTACTTTAATTTTCACTATATCTTTCGATACGAGTCTTTCCTCTTCCTCGCTTTCCTTCCACTCCTGTGTCCCTTGCATCTTTTAAGTATTTCGGTAGTGCAGGAATTTCTACCTGCTGTCCATCGGCTACGCCTTTCGGCCTCACCTTAGGTCCCGACTTACCCTGGGCGGACGAACCTTCCCCAGGAAACCTTAGACTTTCGATGGCATGGATTCTCACCATGCTTTCGCTACTTATTCCGGCATTCTCTCTTCTGCTTCGTCCACATGTCCTTTCGATCACACTTCTTCCTACAACAGAATGCTCCTCTACCACTCATGATTACTCATGAATCCGCAATTTCGGTGTATAGTTTAGCCCCGGTAATTTTCCGCGCAACTTCACTCGACCAGTGAGCTATTACGCACTCTTTAAATGAATGGCTGCTTCTAAGCCAACATCCTGGTTGTTTACGCAAAATCACATCGTTTTCCACTTAACTATATCTTTGGGACCTTAATTGACGATCTGGGCTCTTTCCCTTTTGACCACGGAACTTAGCTCCCGCAGTCTGACTCCTGTTTTTACGTATATGGTATTCGGAGTTTGATAGAGTTCAGTAACCTGGTTTGGCCCCTAGCTCCTTCAGTGCTCTACCCCCATATACTACTTAACAAGGCTAGTCCTAAAACTATTTCGAGGAGAACCAGCTATCTCCGAGTTCGATTGGAATTTCTCCGCTATCCACAGTTCATCCCGAAGCTTTTTAACGCTTATGAGTTCGGACCTCCACTTGATTTTACTCAAGCTTCATCCTGACCATGGATAGGTCACTCGGTTTCGGGTCTATTTCATATGACTTTTTCGCCCTTTTCAGACTCGATTTCTCTTCGACTTCGTACCTTAAGTACTTAATCTTGCCATATAAAATAACTCGCCGGACCGTTCTACAAAAAGTACGATATCGCACCTTAACGTGCTCTATCTGCTTGTAAACATAGGGTTTCAGGTTCTTTTTCACTCCCCTCCCGGGGTTCTTTTCACCTTTCCCTCACGGTACTGCTTCACTATCGGTCACCAAGTAGTATTTAGCCTTTGGGGGTGGTCCCCCAATCTTCATACGAGATTTCACGTGTCTCGCACTACTCCGGATACTACCATGTCAATTGATTTTTCGCATACTAGACTTTCACTATCTTTGGTCTGTCTTTCCAAACAATTCTGCTAAATCTCTTGAATCAATTATGTAGTCCATAACCCCAGATGAATTACTTCTTCTGGTTTAGGCTCTTCCTATTTCGCTCGCCACTACTTTAGGAATCGAGTTTTCTTTCTTTTCCTGTGGGTACTTAGATGTTTCAGTTCCCCACGTTCCCCTCTATACACTACTTTACTCATGTATAGATAGGCCGTCTTTTTCCACGACCTGAGTTCCCTCATTCGGACATCTGTGATTAAATGGATATTTGCTCCTACTCACAGCTTTTCGCAGCTTATCACGTCCTTCATCGGCTCTTGGTGCCAAGGCATTCACCCTACGCTCTTAGTAGCTTAACCTTTTTACTTAATTTCTTAAGTCTGGTTTTTAAGTAAATCCTAAAACTTTTTTTACTAGATTCTCTAGTTTACCTTATTTCATCTATATATTTTTCAATGTGCTTTATAAGTTTCATTTTATATAGAAACTTATATGGTGGGCTCAAATGGAATCGAACCATCGACCTCACGCTTATCAGGCGTGCGCTCTAACCATCTGAGCTATGAGCCCATATTTTAGAGTCATCAATAGTCATCTTCTGTTTAATGAGCCTTACTCTGTTTTTAATGTACAATCAACCTTAATTAGTTGTAAAAGTACATTGAAAAATAAACAGTAAATCCTTTAAAGTTTCTCCTTAGAAAGGAGGTGATCCAGCCGCACCTTCCGATACGGCTACCTTGTTACGACTTC
>OIBA01000021.1_pt1 | contig 83821 bp, 62 predicted proteins | sample 1580931 | NCBI WGS metagenome assembly OIBA01 (sample SAMEA3882548, study PRJEB24775) | human gut metagenome | biome: human-associated habitat; feature: intestine environment; material: feces | place: Netherlands | collected 2009/2010
GTCAAAGGCGCGAGCGTAGCGGTCGAGCGCGCGCTGCGCCGCCTTGTCGCCATCCGCGATCCACTCAAAGACGCGGCGGCCGTCCACCGGAGAACCCTCAGGCAGGCCCTTCTCGGCAACGGCAGCATCGCGGAGCGCACGCCAACCGCCCGAACCCGCAAAGGAGTTTTCCATGCTCGCGGCAGTCGTGACATCGTTGCGCAAGAAGCTGAACTCGCCTGCAAAGCAGTGCGCGCCGCGCAGGACCTTGCCGTCGATGACGATACCGCCGCCGATGCCCGTGCCAATAGCGAGCACCACGCCAAAACGCGTCCCGCGCAGGGCGCCAGCCGCATACTCACCGAGAGCACAGCACTTACCGTCGTTATTGACGGCAACCGGCACCCCCAGCGCCTCGCGCATGAGCTTTCCCAGTGGGCAGCCGTCCATAAACGTGAGCGCACCGCCGCGATGGATCGTTCCCGTGACGTCTCCCTCGTAGATACCGCCAGGTGCGCTCACGCCTACGGCGCTCACGCGCTCACGGTACGGCTCGACAAGCCCGATCAGCGCCGAAACCGTCTCCTCAGCCGTGGTAAAGCCCGTCGGCAGGCTCCCGCGCTCGCGGATAGAAAAATCCTCGCCCAGCACAGCCCATTTAACGGCCGTACCGCCCACATCGATTCCAAAGAACTCCTGCATATTCGCCCCTCACACGCCATAGCCCCGGACGCGCATCGCCGCGACCACCACAGGAGCCGCCCCCCCTTATGATGGTCATGCGGCAAATCGCGCCCGGAGCCGATTATCTCTCTGTTTTACGCCTCTACTTTGGTCAGACGAAGCAACATATCGTCGACGTAGGTCTCACCGCGGGTCACATAACCGCCACGCAAACCGCCCTCCCAAAGAACGTCCCCAATTACCACTCATTTAAGTACGTCCCCAATGAGTGCAACGGAATGGCTCCCCCTTGACAGCTTAAAGCTGTCATGCACGAACCATTCCGTCGCAGCCTCATGAAAGGGACTGGGTTGTAAATGTTGGAGAAGAGCCGTTAGCGCCCGGGGGTCAGGATCACCAGCGCGTCGTGCTCAAAGGGATGTTGAGCCACGCGCACGGTGCCGTCACCGTTGTCGCGGACGGGCAGCTTGGCGATGCGCTTGTCCTCCATGTCGAGGACCGTCGCCGTCCAGCCGCGCGCGCCGTCGAGCTTAAACTTGAGCGCTGTGGTACGTGGCAGGTACGTAACGACACGATCGCCAACGCGCGCCACACGAATGGCCTCACGCGCGTCGTCGAGAAGCTCCTGCGCCGGAACCACGTCAAGTGCGTCGTCGCCAGCCGTAGCACCCAGCCCGGCAAGCACATGCTCAATCGCGCCAAAGTCCCAAACGCCCGCAAACTGCAGACACTCCTGCCAGCGGAACGGCATATCGAAGCCCTCGCCCAGCACCGAGCCCTGGCTCTTGCTGGTCTGCCAATTCCAAACACCGTGCGCGCCATAGGTCACACCCGCGCTGGCGCCGGCAAGGATCGACGACCACACGCTCGCGCGGCAATCCTGCGCGGTGAAGCGCCAGTACACATTGCGCGACGCACCCATCTGCTCGTAACAGGGCTCGGAGTTGACCATCGGCTTTTTGGGATAGTTGGCGGTAAAGTCCTGCGGCAGGCGCCAGGCCTCGGGCTGGCCCTCGTAGTTGTGGCCGGGCTGGAACATGTAAAAGTCCAGGCGGTCCAGGTACTGTGACGGAATGGTGCGGTTGCCGCGGTTGATATGCATGGTGCGCAACGCCTCGGGCGCGCGCTTGACGACTTCGTCGAGGGCGTCCTCGTAGTAGGCAATCGCCTCGTCGCTGGTAAAGTCGGTATCGCCCGTCACCACGTAGACGGGGTCAAACTCGCCCAGGTTCTCGACGACGCGGGCAACGTGGGCACGGACCTCCTCGCGCGGCATAACCTCGGCACCGCAATGCTCGGCAATCTTGGCACCCCAGGTACCGGGCACGTAGTTGCACCACATAAGCACGAGTGCCGGACGAATGCCGTGCTCGACAGCAGCGCGGCACATGACAGCAGCGCGGTCCCAGTACGCTTGGTTGGGACGGGACCAATCAAAATGCACGCCGTCCTCGCTGGCATAGGGCCAAATACCCAGATCGGGGCAGCAGCGATCCCACTGCGGCAGCGTGTTGATCTGCAGCACGTTCATGCCCTGCTCGGCGCGGCGGGCCAGATAGTAGTCCCAATCGGCCTCGGCGATGCTCGTAAACGCACTCCAGCACGTATCGGCAAACCAAAAGAACGGCTTGTCCTCGCACAAAAAGCCATCCTGGCGACCGTTGACAGTCAGTTTTCCCAAACTCATCTGCATGTCCTTTCGTTTGATAAAGGAGTTGCGAACCGGCAGATTCTTTCGCGGTAACCTTGGCACAAAAGCCTCCGTCGTTTAGCAAGCCCTTGCGGGCGGGCATCTCCCGTCCCAATCAGTCTACCTTGCAGGAAAGGCCCCGTCGGGCTTGCGCCTGACGGGGCCCTGTCGTGTAGGTAAGGTCGCATGTGACCGAATGGCTTGGCCTTAGGCCTCCATCTCGGCGAGCTCCTCTTTGGAGAAGCCAGTGGCAAAGACGACGGCAGCGGCGATGACAAAGGAGATCGCCATACCGACGATAGCCCAGACGGTGTTCATCTGGCCACCCTGCAGGTAGTTGGTGAAGACCAGGAAGTTGGAGGCACCGCCGGCCAGGTAGTAGGTAACACCCATGAGGCCGGAGAACACAGCGCCGATGGCACCGCCGATAAACATACCGAGCATGGTGCGACGGAAGCGCATGAGGATACCGAAGAGCGCAGGCTCGGTGACGCCGCCGGCGATGGCGGAGATGACGTAACCCAGGGCAAGACCCTTCTCGTCGGGGTTCTTCATCTTGAGGAAGGCACCGAAGGCGCAGCCCCAGACAGCGGCCATAGCGCAGTTGGTAGAAACGAAGACGAAGGGATCGTAGCCGGCGGCGATGATCTGGACCTGAGCGAGCAGGATGACGGGCATGTGCATGCCGCAGACCACGAAGAGCTGCCAGAAGGCGCCGAGGATGGCCATGACGATCAGGATACCGATACCGCCAAGGTCAGCAAGGCCAAAGAGGGCGTTGGCGATGAGGTTGCCGAGCTCGTTGCCGATCGGGGCAAGAACGATGAAGGCGATGGGGATCGTGACAATCATGGTGCAGAACGGCGTGAAGACCGTGGACAGCACGTCAGGCATGACCTTCTTAAAGAACTTCTCGACAAAGTACAGGACGGGCACCGAGAGGATGATCGGCAGGACGGACTGCTGGTAGTTGGCAGCGGCGATCTGGATGCCGTAGACGGAGATGATTCCGCCACCCTCCTGAGTCGCGACACTCACGACGGACGGGGCCATGAGAGCGCCGCCGAGGAGCATGCCCAGAACCGGAGAGGCGCCGAGCTTCTTAGCAGCGGCATAGCCCAGGTAGATGGGGATAAAGGTAAACGTGGCCTCGTACAGGGTGGTATAGAGGAACGTGTAGGTCGGATCGGTATCGGAGAGAACGCCGAGCATGGTGGGACCGAGGACCGCAGCGATGGTGCGGAACAAACCGCCGGCCATGAGCAACGGAATCAGCTGGGTCATGGAGCCCGACAGATAGTCGAGGATGATATTGGGCAGGTTCTTGAGCTCGAACTTCTCCTTAGGAGCGTCGAGGTTCTCGTCGACCGCGGCACCCTGCTTGACGCCGGACATGGCAACGAACTCGGCGAGCACCTTGGGCACGTTCTGGCCGATGATGACCTGGAGCTGGCTGCCGGCGAACTGGCAACCCAGTACACCCTTGACCTTCTTGATCTTCTCCACGTCGGCCTTGCTGTTATCCTTGAGCGTCAGACGCAGGCGCGTCATGCAGTTGGTGGCGACGGCAACATTCTCCGCACCGCCCACGAGCTCGAGGACATCGGTGGCAATCTGTTTGTTATCTACTGCCATGGGACCCCTCCCCATATCATCGTGTGTCTACCCGTTTGGACGTAGGCACGCCTTTGGCCCGGCGGCTATAACCCCTTACGGCTGCCGAGCCCTTGGATACGCTGTCGTAAACAATCTGTTTGCTGAACGTTTACCGCACTTAGTTTACACGCAGCGTTGAATTTGTGGCAGTTTTGCCGTTTGCAGTCCGGTGAACGGTAGGAAATCGGGGGTGAACGTAATTGAATGCCAAGGCATTACATATAGTGTCGTTTATTTATAGATGGCCGTCTACGTGGGATTTTATATAATCTGGCACCCAAATGCCTTGTTGACTTATCAACAAAAGCCCTGCTAGATAGTGGTAAACGAATGTTTAATAGTTCATTGAGCGTTTGATGTGACCGTTTACCGAGTTCATCTGCTTATTCTCTAATTCTGCTTTACACTAAACATGTTTAGATTGTATTGCCGCACACGTTTAGCTCTCGCGGCACAAGGGAGGCAGCTCATGGAACTCAAATCGTGCACCTACGCAACCGTCACCACCTTGGGTGACTTTGGCCCCTGGATCAGCAAGGTCGTTCTCGACCTACCCTGCACCGTGCGCGCCAACGATGTCGATGCGAACGCTTTCCATATATATGTAGAGCGTCACGAGCGCACGGGTGAGGTCCTGATGCGCAAGGAGCACGGCGCCGACCATGCCGCGCCCTCCGTGGGTTACATCGACGTTCTCGCCGCGTATCCGTGTGACGAGAACGGCCGCAAGCTCGCCGTGGGCACCCATGTGGCACTCGAGGTCGCCGAGCAGCGCCTGACCAAAAAGATCGAAGGCGGCGTCATGGGCTCGCGCATGCTCGATGACCAGCTGCACGTCACGCAGCTCGCGGCTCTTCCCGGCAACGACGGCGACGACCCCACCTGCGGCCTGGTCTTCGATACCTGTCGCGGCGACATCTGCCCCGCGCTCAAGGGCTGGAGCAATGCCGTGCAAAAGACTGCCATTGATGGCATCGCGCTCGAGTACGGCTTCTTTGAGCCCAGCTTTAAAGCCGAGGACTCGGCCTGCTTCAATCCCTTCGCGCCCGAGGCCACGGTCGTGCCCCAAAAGGCCCCGCTCGTGGTGTACCTGCACGGCGCCGGTGAAGGCAAGGGTGCCACGCAGGGCGAAGGCGCCACGCGCGCCTATGTCGGCAACCGCGTGACAGCCATTAGCCAGGCGCAAATCCAGCGCTACTTTGGCGGCTTTGCCTGGGTGCTCGTGCCGCAGTCTCCCACGTTTTGGATGGACAACGGCGTCGAGCAGCTCGGTCGCTCCAACCAGAGCATCTACTCCCCCGTGCTCAAGGCGCTCATCGATGAGTTTGTCGCCGAGCATGCCGAGCGTATCGACACCGACCGCATCGTGGTTGCCGGCCTTTCCAACGGCGGCTTTATGACCCTGCGCCTGTGCGCCGACTGCCCCGATTTCTTCGCCGCGGGCCTTCCCTGCTGTGCCCCGTGGTACAACGCCACGGACGAGGACGTAGCCGCGCTCGCCAAGACGCCGCTGTGGTTTACGCACTCCAAGGGCGATGAGCTCGTGTCGCCGCAGCAGACCGTGCTGCCGCTCACGGCACGCCTGCGTGACGCCGGAGCCAACGTGCACCTCACCTACTTTAGCCATGTCGAGGACCTGACCGGCGTGTATCGCGAGGCCGATGGCTCGCCCAAGAAGACGTTCAACCACGGCGTGTGGATCCACCAATTCAACGACCTGTGTTATCAAGACTTCGACGGGGGCAACGTACTCATCGACGACGAGCCGGTGGGCTGCTGGGAGTGGTCGGCCAGAGTTTCGAGGTAGCCATCTCATCGGGGGCCCTGACCTTTAGTTTTGTAAACGTCCTCGCGCCTGAGCCCCGCTTATCCTGCTCCTTCGGAGCATCGGATAAACGGGGCCCGCGCTGCGGAATGTTTACAAAACTAAAGTTCAGGGCCCCTAAGTTAACGTTGTTCGAAACGCTGGACGAACGCTTCCGGCGGGCCGCCGGATTGACGGCGATGGGGGCGTGGGTCCCGTCTTGCCTTGCGCGTAACTGGCTGAATTGATTTTGATTGGAGCTGTTCCTATGTCCCAAGAGCTAACTCGGGTGATTGTTACTACTGATATGGAAGTCGATGATATGAACTCGCTCATTCATTTGGCTCTGTATCTCAATGTGCTTGATGTTCAGGCTGTGGTGTATACGGCTTCGCAGTATCACTTTCTTGGGGATGGGGTTCATACGCTGGGCGAGGTGAATTCGCATTGGCGGACTAAGGGGCGTCGCTCTTACGAGTGGGCTGTTGTGCCTCATGAGCCCGATCCGCTGGCCGGCGAGCTTCGTGAGTATCGTCCGTTTCCCGAGCATTGGATTGAGAGTCTCTGGAGTAATGAATATACCCAGGCTTGGCCGCAGTTGCAGGCGAATGCGGACGCTGCCGGTGAGCCGCCGTATCCCACGCCTGCCCAGATGATCGAGCGCACCTTTGTGGGAAATGTTGCCTTTGAGGGTGATGTGACTGAGGAAACTGAGGGGTCTCGCGTAATTGCGCAGGCGATTTTGGACGACGACCCGCGTACGTTATGGCTGCTCAGCTGGGGCGGCATGAACACCATTGTTCGCGCCCTCATGAGCATTGCCGAGCGTTATCGCGCCACGCCCGAATGGCCCGCTGTGCAGCAGCGGGTCTATCAGAAGGTGCGCGTGATGGGCGTTGCCGATGGCATAGGACAGGACAACTCATGGCTCGACCATGGGCGCGAGCTCTTTCCCGAGCTCATCTTTTGGTGCGTGCCTTATATGTATGGCGGCTATGTCGACGCCAAGATGGCTCAGCCCGATACGCTGCCACTGTTTAAGGCTCCTTGGCCCGAGCAGAATCTCACGCAGGGCAACGGCCCCCTCATGGCGCGCTATATGCTCTATGGCGACGGTAAGGTCTACGAAAACGAACCCGAGCGATTCCAGTTTGGCAAGCATGCCCATCTGGATTGGGGCCTAGAGGGCATGCCCGCGATGCAGTTTGAGCGCGGCGACTTTATGGCCGAAGGCGACAGCATGACCTATATTCCGCTGCTGCCGTTTGGCCTGCGCGGTATCGACGACCGCGGCTTCGACACGCTGCTCGGCCGTATGTTCCTCGACGGTCACCCCGACTCGGACGCGCCCGCCGGTTTTGCCGCCATCGGCACGCCCGCGAGCAGCAACCTCAATCCTTACCTGCGCGCCTATCAGGAAGACTTTGCCGCCCGCGCGCAATGGTGCGCCCATGATCCGGCGTCTTGTTCGCATCCGGCACATGTTGTCGAGGTCACGGCCGACCGCAGCGCGACAGCCAGCGAGCGCGTCGCCCTTGCAGCGACCATCGTCGACTCCGACGGCAAGGGCTTTGATGCACATTGGGATGTCGCCGTGGACCCGTCGAGCTATGTAGGCGCGCAGGATCTTTCGCTGTGGCAGGAATGTACGGTGAGCACCGCTTTTGTCGTGCCCGCCGACGCGCAGCCCGGCGACCGCTTTGTGCTCACCCTTACCGTGCAGACGCGCGCCGAGCGCCCCTGCACCCGCTACGCCCAGGTTGCCGTGACCGTGGCATAGCAAGGACGGCGCCCACATTCGGCAGCCGCCACATTCGACATGGAGTCTCCCCAACTGCCACTCATTTAAGTACGTCCCCAATGAGTGGCCGAAGAGTGTCCCCAGCGACTAGTCAAAAATGGGCCATCTGTCCCAGTTGTGGAGACTCGTTGAGCCGTCTGGGTATCGTGAAAGATTGCGCGCTCACCCATCATCAAAAGTGACACACGCTACCTGTTGATGGGAGGCAACCATGGGCTTCTTTGACAAGATGTTCGAGAAGAAAGAGTGCGCGATTTGCGGTACCGAGCTGGGACTTTTGGGAAAGACCAAAATCAACGAAGGCTACCTGTGCAAAGAGTGCGCCGGCAAGCTCTCCCCCTACTTCCACGGCTATCGCTCCAGCACCGCGGACGATATCCGCGAGCAACTCGCCTACCGCGAGGCCAATGCCGAGCGCCTGGCGTCGTTCAACCCCACGCGCACGCTCTCTGCCGGGCGCACCAACATCATGCTCGACGAGGACGCGGGCCTGCTGATCATTACCTCGCAGAGCCGCTGGCGCGACGCCAATCCCGACATCATCGAGTTCTCACAGGTACTCGGCTGCGATATGGATATCGACGAGCATCGCACCGAAATCTATCGCGAGACCAAGGACGGCGAGCGAGAGAGCTACAACCCGCCGCGCTACGACCTGGATTACGACTTCAATCTGACCATCCACGTCAACACGCCGTACTTTACCGAGATCAACCTGCGCGTGAACGACTCCACCATCGACCAGCGCGGTTCCATCGAATACCGCGAGGCCAAGCGCCAGGCAACCGAGGTCCGCGACGCGCTGGTGCAGCTGCGCCAGGAAACGCGCGACAACGTCGTTGCCGCCAAGGCCCCCAAGACCGCGGTCACCTGCCCCTTCTGCGGTGCAACCACCATTCCCGATGCCAGCGGGCGCTGCGAATACTGCGGTGGCGCCATCGGCGCTTAGCCTCCGGCACGGAAAGGACCGATCATGGCCTTCGAGAGTGTCAACTATCAGTGCCCCGCGTGTGGCGGCCCCCTTCACTTTGCCAGTGCCGAGCAAAAGCTCGTCTGCGACTACTGCGATTCGCGTTTTGAAGTCGAAGAAGTCGAGGCCCTCTATCGCGAACGCCAGGACAAGGCAGATGCCAAAGCCGATGCCGCAGCCGCGGCCCCCAAGCCTGCTGTCGACGATGCCGTGCAGAAGCTGGCTCAAAACGCCGGCTACATCTGCTCGTCGTGCGGTGCCGAGCTGGTCTCGGACGGCACCGTCGCCGTTACCACCTGCCCATACTGCGGCAACTCTGCCGTGGCACCCGGCCAGCTCTCGGGCGATTTCTCGCCCGACCTGGTGATTCCGTTTAAGCTCGGGCGCGACGATGTCATGGCCGCGCTCAAGGAGCACTACAGGGGCAAGATCTTGCTGCCCAAGAGCTTTGTCACCGGCAACCACATCGACGAGGTCCAAGGCGTCTACGTGCCGTTTTGGCTCTACGGTGCCCGCGTTGACGGCGAAGTGTACTTTGACGCGACCAACGAGACCGTGACCGAGGAATCCGACCGCACCGTCACGACCACCGACCACTACGATGCCTATCGCAAGGGCAATATCTCGTTTAAGCGCGTGCCCGTCGACGGATCGTCCAAGATGCCCGACGGCCACATGGACGCCATCGAGCCGTTTGACTACGACGCGCTGCGCCCGTTTTCGGTCGCGTATATGCCCGGCTACATCGCCAACCGCTACGACGAGGATTGCGAAACCTGCAAGGCGCGCGCCGAGCGTCGTATGGAAGAAAGTACGATCTCGGCCCTGCGCGAGACCGTCGTCGACGAGTATGACGACGCCACGGTCGAAAGCAAGCAGCTCGACTACACCTGGGAAGACAGTGACTACGCCCTGTTCCCCGTGTGGATGCTTTCCACCTCGTGGAACGGCAAGAGCTACCTGTTTGCCATGAACGGCCAGACCGGTCGCATGGTCGGCGAGCTTCCCTGCTCCAAGCCCAAGCTCGCTATCGCCTCGGTACTGTTCTTTGTGATCGGATTTGTCCTCTCCCAGATCCTCTTCATGGGTGAGAACGCCTTCGATCCGGACTACCTCGCCTTTGATGTCGAGGGCATCCTCATCAACATCGTCGCGCCGCTGATCATCGTAATCATCGCGGACGTGTTGCTGGTAGGCCAGCTCAAGACGGCCAACGAGGCAACCCACGCCGATTACTACTGCGGAGAGCTCGACCTGACCGAGAAGCACGACACCTTCAGCCACACCGAGACCACCGTTGTCATGAAGGACAACAAGGACGATTAGCCGTCCTGACCAATACCACCCGGCCTTTGACGAGAAAGGAAGATTACCATGGGACTCTTGAAAGCTGGATTGGGAGCCGCCGGCGGCGTCATGGCCGACCAGTGGAAGGAATTTATCTATTGCGAATCGATGCCCGCTGACGTCTTGGCCTGCAAGGGCAGCAAGCGCACCGGCGGTCGCAGCTCCAACACACGCGGCGAGGACAACGTCATCTCCAACGGCTCCGTCATCGCCGTTAACGATGGCCAGGGCATGCTCGTGGTGCAAAACGGCAAGATTATCGAAGTCGCACTGGAGCCTGGTGAGTTTGTCTTTGACACTGGCAGCGAGCCGAGCGTCTTTAGCGGTAACCTGGGCGACTCCATCAAGGAGACGTTCGCCAATATCGGCAGCCGCTTTACCTTTGGCGGCGACGCGGGCAAGGACCAGCGCGTCTATTTCATCAACACCAAGGAGATCATCGGCAACAAGTACGGCACCGCCTCGCCCGTGCCCTTCCGCGTGGTCGATAACAACATTGGCCTGGATGTCGACATTTCCGTGCGCTGCAACGGCGAGTATTCGTACCGTATCACCAACCCGCTGCTGTTCTACACCAACGTGTGCGGCAACGTGACCGATAGCTATACGCGCGACAAGATCGACAGCCAGCTTAAATCCGAGCTGCTCACCGCCCTGCAGCCCGCCTTTGCCAAGATCTCGGAGATGGGTATCCGCTACAGTGCCATTCCCGGTCACACCACCGAGCTCGCCCGCGCGCTCAACGAGGTCCTCTCCGCTGACTGGCGCGATCTGCGCGGTGTCGAGATCGTGAGCTTTGGCGTCAACTCCATCGCCGCTTCGCAAGAAGACGAGCAGATGATCAAGGACCTGCAGAAAGCCGCGGTCATGCGTGATCCCACCATGGCGGCCGCCAACATCGCCAGCGCCCAGAGCGACGCGATGCGCGCCGCGGCGGCCAACCCCAACGGCGCGATGGCCGGCTTTATGGGCATGGGCATGGCGGGCGGCATGGGCGGCATGAACGCCAGCCAGCTGTTCGCCGCCGGCCAGGCACAGCAGCAGGCCGCCCCGCAGCCAGCTCCGGCACCCGCCCCCACACCGGCTCCTGCCGCTGTCCCCGCGGCCGGTGCATGGACCTGCAGCTGCGGTGCCACCAACACCGGCAAGTTCTGCTCCGAGTGCGGTAGTCCCGCACCCGCCCCCCACACTGGCCAAGTGGTTCTGCCCCAACTGCGGCAGCGAAAACGGCGGCAAGTTCTGCAGCAACTGCGGAACGCCCCGGCCCTAGCCCCTCTATCTGGTAATTGACGGGGGATCCGCCACCCCCGCATTTGCTTCTATGGGTTTCGTTCGATAAAGGAGGACACCATGAAGACAACGTTCAAAAAGTCCGTACTCGCATTTCTGACATGCGTCCTGGCGCTCGCCTTTGCCCTGACGGGCTGCAGCGGCGGGGGCAAAGACCCCAAGGCCAACTTCGTCGGCAGCTGGGAACTCTCGGGTGGAACCTTGGAGGGCGAAGAGCTGACCGATGAGTACATGAAGATGCTCGAGGATTGGGGTGTCCACTGCGTCCTGATTCTCGATGAGGACGGCACAGGCGCCCTCGACCTGTTCCTTGAAGTCATGGACCTTAAATGGGAGGCAAAGGACGCCACCACTGTAACCATCACCGCCGAAGACGAGTCGCATGACATGAAGCTCAAGGACGGCAAACTCATCCTCGAAGAAGATGACGGCAATCTTGTCTTTACCAAGTCCGACAAGGACCTGTCCGGTACGGTGAAGAAGGATCGCGAGGCGGCCGAGAAGGAAGAGGAGATCGATGAGGCCGTCGAAGACGACGATGTCCAGAGTGCCGAAATCTCCCCCGCCGTCACCGTCGCCGATGACGATCTGTGCACCATCACCATCACCGAGAAGTTCAAGGACGACTGGGGCGACATCGGCTTTGTCGTCAACATCACCAACAAGAGCGACAAGGACCTGACCTTCTACGCTCCTTCCGGCAAGACCAACGTCAACGGCACCATGAAGGAACCCTGGTTCTCGGCTCACCTGATGCCCGGCACCAACGCCACCGAGGAATTCACCTTCTCGAAGGGCACGCTCGATAGCCTTGACGACCTCGTCAACACGACCATCGGCATCGACGCCTACCTGACCGATTCCTACGAGGACGTCGCCTCCTACAGCGCAACCATCGCGTAGCGGCACGTAACATCAGCCGCGGATTGGCGGACACATCCGCGCACACCAGGCGGGGCCGTAGGAGTTGATCCTGCGGCCCCGCCGCTTTATGCCGATACGCAACGAGCGTTAGCGCTCCATGTTGGGAACGATACTGCCTTCGGTCACCGCATGCACGGCAAGACGCATGATGTTATCGTAGCCGGTCTTGCTCAGGATCTCCGAAATGCGGCGCTTGATGGTGCCCTCACTCATAAACAGCTCGGCCGCAATCTCGCGACGGCTCTTGCCCTCGCAGGCGAGGCGCAAAATCGACAGCTCGACATCGTCGAGTGCCGCCGTGCCCGAAAAAATGCTCTCGGGCGGCTTGGGAAACGTGCAATAGCCCGCCAGCGTGGAGCGCATCACGGCGAACAGCTCGTCGATACCGACGTTCTTGTACACAAAGCTATCGACGCCCGCCTCGCGGGCCTGATCGACAAAGGTGATCTCGGGCATGCCGGTCATGATAATGATGCGACACTCGGGCAGCCGCTCCTTGATGCGCGCCGCCGCCACGATGCCGTTTGAATCGTGTTCGGTGCACACATCCATCAGTATCATGTCCGGGCGCTCCTTGAGCGCGGCACCCAAGGCCTCGGAGGCATCGGCGATGGCGGAAACAACGGTCATATCGGGCTGGTCGCCAACGGAGCGCGCCAGGCTCTCGCGCAGGATGGCCTGGTCTTCGACTATAAGGACGCGGATCATGAGTTTCTCCTTTGGGACGTGTCGCTGGCGTTAAGCGGAATGGATACCGCAAGCGTAAAGGGCGGGGCGGCGTGGACCTCTAGGCTGCCACCCAGATCTTGCGCGGCATGCCTCATACCTGGGATACCCGTTCCCTCGCGATACGATACGGGGGCCGGAGACCCGTCGTTAGAAATCGTCATGCGTGCGACGACGTCAGCATCCGTCCCCTCCTGCCACAGGCGCACATGGACCCGATGCGCCTGCGCATGCTTGGTGGCATTGGTCGAGGCCTCGCGAATAATCTGCAAAAATGCGGCGGCGACACGCGCGTCCTCAGGCAGCGCACCCTCAACATCGATCTGCACACTCACCAGGCCAAAAGCATGGACGATATCACCCAGCTGCTCTGCAGGCTCGCTGGCACCGCCACTGCGCAGGTCGACGGCGATTGAGCGCAGCAACGGGTCAATCTGCTCGAGCGACTCATCGTCCAGACGTCCCTCCTCCAAATAGCGATGGAGGATGGACAGGCGCTGCCCGATCACGTCGTGCACGCGGGCACGCATGCGCAGGTAGGCCGCATTGTCGGCAACTTTTTTGACTTCTTCGATCTGGGTCTGGAGTTCTTTGCCCGCAAGCTCAAGCAGGTGATTGGCTTGCGCCAGGCGGTCGTGGGCATGCGCATACTCCGTCACATCCAGTCCAATAATGCGCTCAAAGAGGCGGCCCGAAACCATAACCTCGTCGTGCACAAATAGGCGAATCTCGGCGGGAGAAATCTCGACCACCGCGCGAGCCTCACCAAAACGGTCCAAGTTAATCCGCACACGATTCCTACTGCTTTCGGGCATTTGCATGCTGAGTTTGCGAAGGTCGTTCCACGTACTGCTCATATCGCCCAGGTCGGTGGGCATATGGAGCTCTACGAGGTTTTTGCGCATGCAGCGGTTCATGAGCAGCGGACGGCCCCTCGGGTCCAGATACAGGATGCCCACGGGGATCACGTTGATGGTTTCAATCGTCGAGAACGCGGTGATATCCTCCTGGCGGTTACGGACGTCCATCAAGAGCGCCGCGATGGAACGGAACAGGAAGAACGCTCCCTCTGCGATAAGGACAACGGTCCACGCCGAGCCCATGGCAAAAACCACCGGCGGTGTAACGGCGACAACAAGCAGCAGCTCGACCAGCATGACGAGGCGACGATAGTGCACCATAAGTACCACGCCGTAGGCAAAGATCGCGGCATTGAGCCACAACGCTCCGCCCATTGCCCTGGCGCAAACGTCAAGCGGTGCCACCAAATACGAGCCAGACGACGCGAATAAGATGAGCGCCGAAATCATCAGGTGAAGCACAAGGCTCGCCTCGTAGACGCAAATCACATTACGGTTATAGGACGAGCGGCGCGATGCGATGAGCGGGACGTGGATCGTCTGCAGGCACGCAGCCAGGGCAAAGACAACATCGAGCGCAACGATTTGGGGAAGGATGAGCGAAATCTGCATCGTCACTCACCCGCCCTCGGCATCAAGACGATCATGCGCAGCTGACCGGGCTCGCCCTCAAGGCGGTATGCCACGTTTCGCCCTTGCAGAGCGCCTTCGAGCTCTTGCGCAGCGGGCGTCTGCGAAAGATCTTCATCATCGTTGGAAAAAAGCGTGGCGCGCAGCTCGACACTGCATCGGTCATGGTCGCCCAAGTGATACATAAGCGCCGGATGGTCGGTGGCGTAGGCAAAAAACGCAAAGTCATACACGCAGTCGTACAGGGCGCTTACCGTACTGGCGTGCAACGGGCGCCGTATGGCGATAATCGAGGCGCAATCGATATCGATGGTGCGCAGGTCGCTTGCGAGCTCGTTGGCGATGAGCTGAATGCGATCGCGATCAAAACCGCTCTCCCCGTGCTGTGCCAACGTGAGCGACCCCTTGCGCTTGCAATAGGCGACGAGCATCTTGGCGCGCTGCAGCATGCGGTAACGCTCGTGCGAAGACGCTTCGTCGGTCAACGGCGGCAGCGAGCTCAGCAGGTCGTACATCCCTTCGAGCGCGCGGGCAAGTGCTTGGTCCACGTCTTGGGCAAGCAAGGTCTCTGCCTCTTGATCTGCCAAATGCGTCTTAAGGTCGTAGTCGGCGGCGAGCAGCTCGTTTTGACGCTGCAGCTCCATGCGACGATGTGCCAGCTCACGATTAAGCTCGTTGAGCTCCGACACGTCTTGGGCAAGCAGGGCCGATCCGCCCAGCAGCGGAAAGGCACGGTACATCACATTGGGATCGGACGCCACGGCAAAGGCATGGGCGCGGCCGTGCTCCTGGACCCGCAACTCCTCGCGCACGCCTACCGGCATTGGCTTTGACACCGGCGTGGCATAGACTTCCTGCAGGTCGCGCGTTAGAACTTTGAGGTCGAGCGGCAAGGTGTCGAAGATGCCGGCGATGTCGTGATACGACGGAATGACACCGCAATCGAGACAGATTTCCATCGCCACCACGCACAGGACGCAATAGACGAGCGAAAAGTTGAGCCTCCATGCCCAGGGCACGCGCAACGCATATGAGATGGCAAAGAATGCGCCACCCAGCAACACGAGCGCCGCCGTGCCCGAAAAACGCTGGATGCAAAAGGACGAGGACCGGCCCACCAGGATAAAAAAGGCCACGAAGTCAAAGGCCGTCCACGCGAGGACGGCGAAATAACCCCAGCCGTACGTGTAATCGTTGCTCCAGGTGTCGCTTGTACGGTCAAAGCGGAAGACCTGCTGGTGAAAATCGTTGGTGAGCACAAATCCGATAAGCAGGATGGCCACAATCCACAGCGCAGCGCAGTAGCGGCGACCCAGGCGGTGTTGCTCCAGGCCCGCAAGGCGCAGACCACACAACTGGTAGAGCAGCGGAATGAGCGTCATGGGCACGTAGTACAGGTACCACAGCACGGTGGCATAGAACGTCGTGAACGACTTGTACTTGAGAATGACTTCGATCATCCACAGGGCGCAGATGGTGGCGACGGCAACAAGGCGGCGGCGCAACACATAGTCCAAACAGCGCAGATAGACCGATACGCCCCAAATTGAAAATACAATTGCGGCGACAAGCAGCGGGAGAGAGCTCGAATGGACGAGCGCATCCACGACCTCTTCGGACACCTCGCTATAGGCGGGCACGGCGTTAGAAAGTTTGGGGTCGAAGGCGAACAACGCCGGCAAGACTACCAAAAGCATGAGGAACAGCGCGGTGATGGCGCCGGCGATAGCAAAGACGCGGTGACGGTACACCTGATGTGTTATACCAACAAGGAATCGCGGCATGGCGAAGAGCCTGCCGCCCCTGGGATCCGCCACGGGTGCGGATCGGGCGGCCGCGTGGCCGATATGTCGCTCGCGGGTACCCATAGTGCTTTTAGTGTACCGACAGACGGATCGAAAAAGCGGGCCGCATGTCCCAAAATCCGCAGACGGCAAGGCGCCCAGCGAACATTAACTGCTCGCCGGGCGCCTTGGTTAGGAGGCTATGAAGTTGAGTGTCTCAGCTTCCTTAGGACAGGTCCTCACCATTCGTTTCAATGACATGCTTGTACCAGTCGAAGCTCTTCTTCTTGGAGCGCTTGAGGGTGCCGTTGCCGGCATCGTCGCGGTCGACGTAGATAAAGCCGTAGCGCTTGGACATCTCGCCCGTGCCGGCAGACACCAGGTCGATCGGGCCCCAGGTGGTGTAGCCCAGCAGGTCAACGCCGTCCTCGGTCACCGCGTCGCGCATCGCAGCGATATGCTGGCGCAGGTAGTCGATACGGTAGTCGTCGTTGATGGAGCCATCCTCCTCGACAACATCCTTGGCGCCTAGGCCGTTCTCGACCACAAACAGCGGCTTCTGATAACGGTCGTACAGGTCGTTGAGCGTAATACGGAAGCCCAGCGGATCGATGGCCCAGCCCCACTGGCTCTCCTGCAGGTAGGGATTCTTGGCGCCGGCGAAGGCATTGCCCTGGGTGCGCTCGACATCGGGGTTATCGGCACCAGCGGAGCAACGGGTGCTGTAATAGCTAAAGCTGATGAAGTCGACGGTGTTGGCGGCCAGGATCTCGCGGTCCTCGTCCGTCATGCCCACATCGATGCCCAGGCGCTCGAGCTTCTTGACGGCATAGGCCGGGTAGTAGCCGCGGCTCTGGACGTCGACGAAGAAGTAGTTGTCCTGGTTGTCGAGCTGCGCCTGGCGCACATCGCCCGGACGGCAGCTGTAGGGATAGTAGCTACCTGCGGCAAGCATGCAGCCGATCTTGATCTCGGGGTCGATCTCGTGGGCAATCTTGGTTGCCCAAGCGCTGGCGACGAGCTCGTTGTGGGCGGCCAGGTACTCGACGGCCTCCCTGTTCTCGCCCCCCTCAAAGACCAGACCGGCACCCATAAACGGCAGGTGCAGAATCATATTGATCTCGTTGAAGGTGAGCCAGTACTTCACCAGACCCTTGTAGCGGGTGAAGATCGTGGTCGCGAGATTCTTGTAGAAGTCGATGAGCTTGCGGTTGCGCCAGCCGCCGTACTCCTTGATGAGGTGAATCGGGCAGTCAAAGTGCGTGATGGTCACGAGCGGCTCGATACCGTGCGCCTGACACTCGCGGAATACGTCCTCGTAGAAGGCCAGGCCGGCCTCGTTGGGCTCGGTCTCGTCACCGTTGGGGAAGATGCGGGTCCAAGCCAGGCTCATACGGAAGGTCTTAAAGCCCATCTCGGCAAAGAGAGCAATATCCTCCTTGTAGTGGTGATAGAAATCGATGCCGGTCTGCGCGGGATAGTAATAGCCGTCCTCGAAGTCGAGCATCTTGCGCTGGCCGGAGACCACCGCATAGCGCTCGGGGCCGTGCGGAGCCACGTCCACGTTGGCAAGGCCGCGGCCGTCCACGTTGTAGGCGCCCTCGCACTGGTTGGCAGCCGTCGCGCCGCCCCACAGGAAGTCATTACGGAAAGCCATACATCAATCCTTTCGCACGCTGTTGTCATAGGCTCAGTATCCCTGCAAACAACGCGTCGCTCAACGGCAATGGAGCAGGCAGATACTTCTTTTCGCGCACAGGTGCCCGGCAGCTGCCCCGTCTGACACTTTTTGATACCCGCCTGTCCAAGCCGCCACAAAGGAGACAGGCACCTTTGTGGCGGCTTGGACCCGGTTTGTCTCGATCTGTAACAGTTAGGCCGCCAAAACCGGGCCCGGTGTTACAGATTGAGATTGTTCGGCCTGTCCCCTGCAGTTTATCTCGATCCGTAACAGGTAGAGACGATTTAGCCCGCTAGATGTTACAGATTGAGACGGAAGATTCTAGTCGCAGGCGATGTCGAGGTTTTTGCCGATAAGACCTACGTAGCCGCCCTCGGCAGCTTTGGGACTGTCGGCGTGACATAGGACCCACTTGTCGGCCTTCCAGTAGCAGTAGCTGTCACCGGCGGCAGGCATGTCGGATGCAGCCTCGGGGCGCGGGCCGTTGGTGCCCGCCGGCAGCGCCACCATCACCTGGAAGCCGCCGTCGTCGACCATGCAGGGCGTGTAGTGGAGCGTGGTGTTGAAGACCTCAACAACCGTACCCGCCGGCACGCGGAACGCCTTGACGCACGCGGTGTCGAGCTTGCCGCCCTCGATCTCCCAACGATGCGCCACGAGCAGGATAAAGTCGCGTGCACCCAGGTTGAACTCGCTCGCGCGGTGATACTCCAGGCAGTTGAGTCGTGTATTGTGCCCGTTGCACCAGCCCAGCTGGAAGGGACGACCGCCAAACATGAGAAAGCCCAGTTTATCGACATCCTTGACGCCCTCGAGCTCCGGCGCGCTTGCTACGTACTTGCTGCCCTCGGGAATGGGCGTGGCTGAGAGCGCCTCGAGCACGGGCGACGTGAGCACGGACGGAACGTCATCCCAAACGTTGCCATAGGATTTGAACTCGGGATCGTTGACAGAGTAGATATGCATGTTCACTCCTGTTCGCGAATGTGACTATACGAACATTCTAGAACAAACATGAGCGATTTTGAACGCTCGCCCCGACCAATCAACAAAAAGGCGCCCCCGCATAAGCGAAGGCGCCCAATCCGTGCGTTTTAGGCGATAAAGCCCTTACGCCTGCTGATAGTGCAGGTGCTTCTCGTCGATATCGGCCAGGTCGCGGTCGAGGTAGCGGCGCGCGAGCCAGTTAGCCATGGGAAGGTTCTGGTCCAGGTAGTTGCCGCACTCCTCGGGAGCGGCACCGGGGACATCGCCCTCAAAGTCGGCGACAAACTCGAACAGCTCACGCACGAGCGGCAGGATCTCCTCGCTCGTCACCTCGCCAAATACGACGAGGTAAAAGCCCGTGCGGCAGCCCATGGGGCCAAAGTAGACAATGCGGCTCGACCACTCGGCATGATTGCGCAAGAACGTTGCACCCAGGTGCTCGATGGTGTGGCACTCGGCCGTGTTCATGACCGGCTCCTTGTTGGGCGTGGTCAGGCGCAGGTCAAAGGTGGTGACGGCGGCGCCGGTCGCCGGATCGCGGTCGATGCGGCTCACATACACGCCGGGCTCGAGCAGCAGATGGTCAACGGAAAAGCTCGCGATGCACTCCATAGCAGATCCTCTCGGTAGTCAATTTGGAACGGGGCTCTTTTAGCTGGTTCGAATGGTCGCACCAATCATACCAGTCAAAAAAGCCCCGTCCCAAATAAGCTACCTGGGACGAGGACCAATGATTTTTTAATCCCCGTCCCAGAAAAATCATGCTAGGCAGTGTATGCAATTGTTGATTTGACGGCGTGACGCCAGCCGGCAATCTTTTTGGCGCGCTCGTCGGCGGGCATCACGGGCTCCACGATGCCGCGGGCCCCGTAGACGTCGACGACATCACGCGCGTACATGCCCAGCGCAATGCCGCAGGCCCAAGCCGCACCCAGGCCGCTCATCTCGTCGTTGCTCGCGATGCGGATGGGCGAGCCAACCAAGTCGCTCTCAAACTGCATCAGATACGCGTCGCGCGTGGGACCGCCGTCAACGCGAAGCTCGGCCAGCGCCGTACCCGAATCCTCGATCATCGCATCAATCACGTCAAAGATTTGATAGGCGATCGACTCGTCCGCAGCCTTCACAAACTCCGCGCGACCCGTGGTGCGCGTCATGCCAAAGACGCAGCCCTCGGCATCACTCGCCCAATGCGGCGCGCCCAAGCCGGTAAACGCCGGCACAAAGTAGACGTGGCTCGCCGGATTGGCGGCGTAGCACAGGTCGGTAACCTCCTCGGGGTTATTGATGAACTCAAGATCATCGCGCAGCCACGTCTTGACGGCGCCGGCGTAGCTCACGTTGCCCTCGAGCACGTACTCAGTCACGCCGTCCATACGCCATGCGAGCGAACTCGAAAGCCCGTGCGAGCTGGCAACGAACTCGTCGCCGACGTTCATCATGACCGAGCTACCGGTACCATAGGTCGCCTTGGCCATGCCGCGACTGTGGCAGCCCTGCGCGAACAAGGCCGCGTGGCTGTCGCCGAGCACGCCGTGAATGGGCACGGGTGCCGGCAAAAAGCCGCCCAGGTCCGTCATGCCGAACAGACCATCGGAATCGGTCACCCGTGGCAGGCAGGCCACGTCGACGCCAAAGGCCTCGCACACCGGCTCGCTCCAGCAGCCACGGCGCAGGTCGAATAGCTGCGTGCGGCTGGCATTGGACCAGTCGCAGCGAAACTCCGCGCCGCCTGTGAGCGTCCAGACCACCCAGGCATCGATGGTGCCCAGACACAGCTCGCCCGCTGCGGCAGCCTCGGCGGCGGCCGGAACGTTCGCGAGGATCCAGGCCATCTTGCCCGCAGGGTAGTAGGGCGATAGCACCAGGCCCGTCGTGTCACGCACCAGCTCGGCCACGCCCTCACGCGCGGCCAGCTCGTCGCATAGCTCGCGGGCGCGGGCGCACTGCCACACCACGGCGTCGCACAGCGGCTCGCCCGTCGCGCGGTTCCAGGCAACGGTGGTCTCGCGCTGGTTGGAGATGCCGATGCCGGCGACGTCGGCCGGATCGACCCCGGTCTCCTCCACCACGGCACGCGCCACGGCCAGCACATTGGTGGCAATCTCGGCCGGATCATGGCTCACCCAGCCGGCTTCGTTGACAATCTGGCGATGCGAGCGGTCGGCACGATGAATCAGATGGCCGCCCTCGTCCACCAGCAGCGCCTTGGTGCCCTGCGTGGATTGATCGATTCCGATGATGTATTTGCTCATGTACTCTCCCATTCCTTCCGCCAAATCAAAGACAGCCTGGCGGACAAGGAGCGAGCGGCCGTCAAGTGCCGCAGATTGCCGTGAAAGAGGAGCGCCGCGTACTTTGTGTACGCAAGCGACGGTTTGAACGACAAGGTGCGGTGCTTGGCGGCCGCGCAGCGTCTGTGTCTACTAGTTGCCGAGGAACTCGGCGACGGTCTTGGCGATTCCGGCACCCGTCAGGCCGTAGTGTGCGAAGACCTCGGGGCTCGTGCCGGTGATGACCGGCGCGTCGGGCAGGGAGAGGCACTTGACCGGACGCGGGCAATGCTCGCCCACCACCTGCGCAACCATAGAGCCCAGGCCGCCGAAGGGGCTGTGCTCCTCGACGGTCACGACGGCGCTCGTGGCACCGGCGGCCTCAATCACAGCCTCGGCGTCAAGCGGCTTGACGCAATACATGTCGAGCACCGTTGCCGAGATGCCCTGCTCGGCCAGCAGGTCGGCGGCGTCCACGGCATGGCGGACCATCTCGCCGGTGGCGACGAGCGTCACATCGGTGCCGCGACGCACCCAGGTGGCACGGTCCATCTGGAACGGGCACTCGTCCTCGGTGTACACGTCCTCGACCGGATTGCGGCCCACGCGGATGTAGGCCGGCTTGTTGTCGGCGACCAGGGCCCGCACGAGTTCGGCGGTCTGGAAGCGATCGCTCGGCAGATACACGCGCATGTTGGGAATCGCGCTCATGGCGGCGATATCCTGCGCGGAGTGATGGCTCATGCCCAAGGCGCCGTAGGACACGCCGCCCGAGATGCCGATGAGCTTGACGTTGGTATTGGAGTACGAGACGTCGACCTTGCACTGCTCATACGAGCGCGTGGTCACAAAGGACGCCGGCGAGGCGGCCCAGGCCTTCTTGCCGCACGAAGCCATGCCGGCGGCGATGCTCACCAGGTCCTGCTCGGCAATGCCGACCTCGACGGACTGCTGGGGATACTGATCAAAGAACGGCGTGAGCGATGCGGAGCCGCGGGAATCGGAGCACAGGACGACGAGGTCTTTATCGGTCTTCGCGGCCTCGAGCAGCGTGTCGCAGATAACCTTGCGATTGGCGATCTTGTTAGCCATTGATGGCCTCCTTATGGGCAGCGAAATCGGCGATGATCTGGGCATATTCCTCATCGTTGGGCAGGTGATGGTGCCAGCTGGCCTTGTCCTCCATGACGGACGAGCCGTAGCCCTTCACCGTGTTGAGGATGATGACCGTGGGCTTACCCTTGGTCTCGGCAGCAAGCGTCAGCGCAGCGTCGATGGCCTGGACGTCGTTGCCCGGAATGGAAAGCACGTTCCAGCCGAAGGCGGCCCAGCGCTCCTCCTGCGAGTCCTGCTTCATGACGTCCTCGGTGCTGCCACTGATCTGCAAGCGGTTGCGGTCCACGAGCGCGCACAGGTTATCGAGCTGGTAGTTGCCGCCGCTCATGGCGCCCTCCCAGACCGAGCCCTCGGCAAGCTCGCCATCGCCCATGATGGTGTAGACACGGTAGTCGCGGCCGTCCATCTTGCCGGCGAGCGCCATGCCCACGGCCACGGGCAGGCCGTGCCCCAGCGAGCCCGAGTTCATCTCAATGCCCTTGAGCTTGTTGTTGGGGTGGCCGATGTAGGGGCTGCCGAACTTGGAGAAGCGGGCCTTGACGTCGTCGAGGTCAAGATAGCCCTCGTGGCAGAGCACCGCGTAGTAGGCTTCCATGGCGTGACCCTTGGAAAGTACGAAACGGTCGCGGTTGGGATCGTCGACGGTCTCGGGCGAAATGTTGAGGTGGTTGGCATAGAGGGTCATGAGGGCGTCAATCACCGACATGTCGCCGCCGATGTGGCCGCCGGCGCCAGCCATGATGATGTCGACGCAATCGCGGCGGAGATCCCAGCGCAGGGACTCAAGCTCTTCGATAGTTGCCATTTCTACTCTCCTCGCAGGTAGGCTTTAACGTCTTCTTCAATGGGGTCGTATAAATCAGGGGCAATGCCGAGGTACTTGCACGCCTCGTAGAGCACCGGCACCACGTTGGCGTGGATAGCGACGCAGTGGTGGATGTAGGGGCCCTCGACGATCTTGGCCTCGAGGCGCTTGAGGTTGTCGACCTCGACCCACAGATAGGTGCCCATGCCGGCCGGGCCGTCGATGCCGTGGGCGTTGCCCAGCAGCAGCGAGTACTCGCCGTTGTCGCCGTCAAAGCGGGCAAGGGTGAGGTCGCCGTGCTTGGCCTCGGCCGTCAGCGCACCGGGGTGGTCGAAAGCCAGCGGATAGGTGAGTTTGGGCTTGACGGCCGCGCAGCTGCAGGGCCAGGGGCCGCAGTGCTGCAGCAACTCACCGTTCTCATTGTCGGGATGGCGCACGGTCCAGTCGGCGAACATGCCGCGGTGACGGCCCAGGTCGGCGGCCTCGACCATCAGCGCGGTAATGGCGCCGTGGATATCGGTCTCGCATACGATAGGGATGCCCATCTCGTTGAGGACGGCGTTGGCGGCGCAGGGCATAATGCCCAGCTCGTCCTGCAGAGCGTTCCAGCACTGAATGGCACCAGCATTGCAGCCATACTTCTCGACCAGGCGCTTCATGGCGATGGCAAGACCGGCGACCGCGGGGACCTTGTCCTCAGGGATGCGGATCTCAAAGCTGTCGTTGATGTGGGCCAGCATGGCGGCCATGGCCTGCTCGTCGGTCTGGGCGTCGCGCACGGCCTGGACAAGCTCGGTCATGGGGATAGGCGAAAGCTGGATGTTGAACTTCTCGAGCAGCTCGCCCTCGTTGCACATGGTCGACCAGAAGTCGAACGGACGGGTGGCCATCTGCAGGATGCGGGTGTGCTTGAAGGTCTTGACCACGTTGCAAACGGCCAAAAAGTCCCAAACGCCGCGCTCGAACTCGGGGTCGGTCAGGCGACAGTTGGTCATGTAGGTGAAGGGAACCTGGAAGCGGCGCAGGACCTTGCCGGTGGCGAACAGGCCGCACTGGCTATCGCGCAGGCGTGTGCCGTCGGGCTCGGGGCGCTCGTCGCGCGGACCCCACAGCAGTACGGGTAGACCGAGCTCGCGGGCAAGGCGAGCGCAAACGTACTCGGTGCCAAAGTTGGCGTGGCACAGCATAATGCCATCGACGCCCTCGGCGCGGAATTTCTTGACGATGGGCTCGATATGGCTGTCGTCGAACAGCAGGCCCTCTTCATTGATGTCGTCGATATCCACGATGTCGACGCCAATCTCGCGCAGGCGATCAGCCGTCAGGCCGCGATACTTGATTGCGTCCGGCGCGCTAAAGATACTGCGGCGCGTGGGCACAAAGCCGAGCTTGATCTTGTCCATGTACGTCCTCCCCTAATCACATGTTCAGTAAACAGACGCATGTTTCGTTTTGTTCTGTTTACTAAGTGTTTTACTCTACTGTTTAGAAGTTTAACGCGAAATACCCGTAGACGGTAGAGAAATCAGCCTAAACGGTATGTAAACAAACTGAACATACAAGGGCATCAAAAAGAGGGCCCAAAGGACCCTCTCTTAGTAGCGTTATGTATGGCTGCCTTAGCGAGCTTTGCCTCCCTACGGCCCAGTGTTGCCTTTGCCTAGATCTCACGCACGCTTTGGCGCTCGACAAAATAGGTCGACACGGCCGTCTTGCAGGTATAGCTCTTGGGATTGCGGATGTTGCCCACCAGGCGGCGCACCGCGATCTCGCCCACCTCGTGCTTGGGAACGTGCACCGTGGTGAGCGGCGGATTGGAGAAGGCGCCCAAAGACAGATCGTCAAAGCCGATGATTGAGACATCCTCGGGGACACGTATGCCGTGCTCGTTCAGCGCGCGCATGGCGCCTACGGCGAGCACGTCGTTTTCGGCAAAGAAAGCCGTCGGCAGGTCGTCGCGCGAGACGCTGTCGAGCCATGCGCCCATGTCGCGATAAGCACCTTCGAGCGTGGTGCCCAGTGTGACGCGCCATGTCGGGTTGGCCTCAAGGTCCGCATCCTCAAGCGCTTGGCGATAGCCGCGCTCGCGATCCTTAAAGTTGCGGATGCGAAGGTCGCCTGCCAGATAGCCGATTTGCTTGTGACCCTTCTCGATAAGGTAGTCCACGGCGCGCAGCACCGAGTCGGTGTTGGCAATGACTACGGCATCGAAGTACTGACGATCGCTCCAGCCATCGAGCACGATCAAGTGGGCGGCAGCGTTGGCGAACAAGGCATAGTCTTCCTCACCCAGTTCGGTACCCATCAGCACGATAGCGGCGGATGGATCGGCGATCAGGCCCTCGACCTGCGGACGCACGGCGTCCAAGTCGCTAAAGTCGAGCGAGACAAAGCTCGTGCTCATACCGTGACGGCGCGCCTGGCGCTCCACGCCCTCAATGACCGCAGGATGGAAGGTGCTCTCGTCCAGAATGGCGCCCGTCTTGCGCGCAAGCACGAACTGAATGCTCTCGAGCTGCGTCGACTGCTGATAGCCCAGCGACTGTGCGCACTCCAGGATGACCTTGGCGGTCTCCTCACTCACGCTGCGCTTGCGGTTGAGCGCGTTGGACACGGTCGCAGGCGAAAAACCGGTGATGCGGCTGATCTCGCGAACACTTGCTTTGGCCATTGTTCCCCCTAGCAACGGCCGTGGCGGAGCATCGCAACTCGATAGCTCGGCAAATAAACGACCGCAAATTCAATCTAAACAGAGTAGTAAATGTTTATTAGCTAGTTTAGCCTGTTGTCAAGCGAAGTGGCACGACTATTCCCCCAACGGGCGCATTTGTCCATCTTAACGTTATTACGCAAGGTCTTCGCCATTGCTTGCTATTACGCGTCGGTACCATTCGAAGCTTTTCTTTTTACGTCTCTCAAACGAGCCCGCACCGCTATCGTCTCGATCGACATAGATAAACCCGTAGCGCTTACGCATCTGTCCTGTGGCGACCGAAACCAAATCGATCGGGCCCCAACAGGTATATCCCATGAGTTCCACCCCGTCGAGCTCGACGGTCTCCCTCATCGCCTCGATGTGGGCCCGCAGGTATTCAACTCGATAGTCGTCTTCTATTTCACCCGAATCTTCCGGCACATCAGGAGCACCCAAACCGTTTTCGACGATGAACAGCGGCTTTTGATAGCGATCCCAGATTTCATTCATGGTGACGCGCAGCCCTTTGGGGTCGATAAACCTCCCCCAAGGCTCCTGTTTTAGATACGGATTAGGCGCCGAGCGAAGAAGGTTCGAATCGAACTGACCTTCCGCATGCGCTTTTGCGACGCGCGTCGAGTAATACGAAAACGAGACGAAATCGACCAGGTTTGCAGCCAGTACTTCGCGGTCATCATCCCGATAGGGCACCTCAAAACCATGGCGGGCGTATTCCTTGAGAACATAGCTCGGGTACGCACCGCGCACCTGGACGTCGGTAAACATGTAATGGCTGCGATTCTCAGCCTGCGCAGCCAGCACATCGTCCGGATCACATGTAGCCGGATAGAAGACACCTGCGTTGAGCATGCAACCGATCTTCGCCCCAGGGCACAGTTCATGACACGCCCCGACCGCACGGGCGCTCGCAACCAATACATGGTGCACGGCCGTGTGAACCGTTGCATAGCGATTCTCCCCTTGCTCGAAGATGATCCCCGCCGCCATAAAGCACGCCTGCGTCATGATGTTGATCTCGTTAAAGGTCAGCCAATAATTGACCAATCCCCGATAGCGCTCGAACACGGTACGCGAATATCGCTCGAACAGGTCGACCAACCTGCGATCGCGCCATCCGCCATACGCATCGACGAGATGCATGGGGACATCATAGTGGTTGAGCGTCACCAAAGGCTCAATGTCATGCGCGCGACACGTCCTAAAAACATCCTCGTAAAAGGCAAGGCCTTCTTCATTGGGCTCGGCTTCGTCTCCTTTGGGAAAAATGCGGCTCCAGGCGATTGATAAGCGCAGGCATTTAAAACCCATCTGGGCAAACAGTTCAATATCCTGCTTGTACCTATGGTAAAAATCAATGCCCTTGCGAGCGGGATAGAAGCTGTCGGGTGCCAACGCACGCGGATCAAGGTCTCCCCGCATGACGTCCATGCGTTGATCGCCAAACGGCAGCATGTCGGAATTGGCTAAACCGCGACCGCCTTCGTTCCATCCTCCCTCGCACTGGTTTGCAGCCAGAGCCCCGCCCCATAAAAAATCTTCTCTAAACATTATGGTGTCGTCCTTTCTATCAAATTCCCGGCCCACACTGTCGAACGCAACGGACTCGGCAAGTGCCGCGCAACAGCACAGTACCGTTGCGCGGCCAAGGGGTCGGACCGCGCAACGGCTGGGGAGCATATTTGTGTAGTAGCCTCTTATGCCTCGACGGATTCAACGGCCTCAGAATCGCCGCTCTTGGACTTCAACGGCATCTTCTCCTGTCCTTCAAATCCAAAAATCATCGCCAACGCAAACGTCACGGCACCGCCAGCAAGACACCCGATGGTGCCAGGGATGATATCCTGAGCAAACATGAGCACGTTCATCCATGGGAAACCAACGCCAGTGAAGATATAGACGTTGGCATGAAGAAGGCTTACCAGCAGACCACCGACAGCACCACCAATCATGTTCCAGGCAAGAGCCTTCTTGTCGCGAAACAGGATGCCGTAGATGATGGGCTCACTCACGCGACCGAAGGCATAGGTGATGAACAAGTTCCAGCCCGTGGCTCGACTCTCCTTGCCCTTAGCGCGCAGGCCATAGGCGAGCGCGATGGCAAGCGTGGTGTAGGCTACAACCGCGGTGCCGGGGTATAAGATGGCGTCGTAACCGTTCTGGAGCGCGGCGGGCAATATGGCGGTATAGATCGGCACGTGCATGCCGGTGGCGATGATCAGATTCCAGAATGCGCCGATAACCGCGGTCGCAGCGGGACCGGCAACAGAGGCGAGCCAAATGATGAAATCGGCCACAAGGCCCATGACAAATTGGACGGCAGGGCCGCAGAGGCACAGCGCGACCGGCAACATCACGAGCACCGTACCCACGGGTACGATCAGAATGCGCAACATATCAGGCGAGATCTTCTTAAAGAAGCGCTCAACATAGGACTGGGCCCAGGTGATCAAGATGACCGGAAGAACAGCCTGGGTGTAGTTGACGAGCTGCATGGGGATGCCGAAGACGCTGAAAGGCTTTCCGTCCTCAACAATAGCGAGCATGTCGGGATAAATCATCACAACAGCGATGAGCAGTGCCAGCACAGGACTCGTTTTGAACTTCTTAGCCGAGCTATAGGCGGCAAACACCGGGAAGTAGTAATACGCCGCATCGCCCACCAGGGAAAGGATCCGATACAGGTCGCTCGTTTCGGACATAAAACCGGCGCCTTCGGGCCCAAACAGAATAACGAGCATCTTGAAGATACCGGCGACACAAAAGATCGGAAGAATCGGGGTGATAGCGCCGCTCACGGCATCGAGCAGCTGATTGAAGAGGTGCTTGGGCGCCAAGCGCTCCTTCCAGCTAAGCTGAGGGCCATCGAGTTCCTCGTCAATCGATACCGTGACCTCGAATCCGCCCTGCTTACAAACCTCGTCGTAGACCTTGTCGACCGTGGGCCCGACCACCAGCTGCACCTGCCCTCCGGCGTGCACGACGCTGATGATAGACGAGATGTCCTCAAGCTTCTCATCATTCGAGAGGCTTTCATCCTTGAGGTTGAAGCGCAGGCGCGTCATGCAATGCGTAACCGAAGCCACGTTTTCCGCCCCGCCCACAGTGGAGAGAATCTGCTCTGCCACCTTTTTGTAATTTGCCATCATTGGCTCCTTTGCACAATCTTGGCTTACTGTTCGAATCGGCAAAGGTCATGCCCCGAATGGCTACGGGTTACAATCCTTTTTTGGAGATGATCCGGTTGAGATGGATCATCAGATAGAGTTCCTCCTCCTCGGAGAGCGTGGCGTCCCACGTTTCACGACAATAGGAACCGATATGCTTCACGCACTCTGCCAACTGCGGAAACTCCTCACGAAAGTTCTTGTACATCTGCATGTTGGCGCTGTTCAGCGACTCGCCGGCTTGAATGCGCTTGAACAGGTACCGCAGATGCGTGGCATAGCGAGTGAAATCGTAGGAATCGCGGTCAACGATGATGCGAAAATCACTCTCGACGATCTCAGTGACATCTTCTAGCATATCGTCAAACTGCTTGGTGGGTTTGCTCGCGGTCTCGATGGCCTGAACAACCCGCGCATTGACGAGATTCATCGCAATACTGGCAATCTCATCCTTGGGAAGCCGCTCTCCGAGCTCCTTCTCGAGTCGCATGACGATAAACTGGGCAGCCTTGTATTCCTTCGGATACGTCTCCCGCACTTCATAGGCAAGAGGCATCGCGATGCGGACCCCCTTTTGGGCTCGCGCAACGGCAAACGACAGGTGATCAGCCATGAACAGCGTCGCATTGGTCGAGAGGTCGTAGGGCAGTTCGTTGGCAACGATGTCCATAACTTTCGCCGCAAACATCACGATATCCGAGGGAAGATCCCTCATGACATCTTGTCCTTTAGGATCAATGTCGTAAAACGTATGCTCGATTTTAGAAAGAGGGAGCTCTCGAGGAAAATCTCCGCCGAAACCGACGCCCCTGCCCATGGCGATGACATCTCGCCCCTGTCCGTCACGGCAAAGAACCGCGTTGTTGTTAAGCTTTTTAATTGCAAGCATGGTGAACCTCCTTTCAAGAACACTCACAGAAAAAGGCATGATAGCCAATAGCAGTGCTATTGCGGTCATGCCTTACGTAACAATCCGTGTTGTATTGCTCTTGGGCATGCCTCCACACAGGAGTAACAATCCAAGATGCAGAATGCATTATAGCGCTCTCCCCGCCCCGGGGACCATCGGGCTGGCGAACGGTAGATGTCGGCCCGCCAGCGGCCACATCGAGCAGATGGGCGTGCTTCGATCCCGAGCCTAGCCTAGGATGCGGGCCATGCGCGCCTTGAACTCGGACAGGAAGCGCGGGACATCCACGGTCAGCGCCACAAGCGCACTCTTGTCCGGATCGGACAGGCGGTGCTCATCGCAAATGGTGCGACCGCGATACTCGCCCAGCAGATCAACACGCAGATTGCAGCCGAGTGCACCTACGAGCGTGGGGTCGATCGCCACGGCAACGGCCAACGGATCGTGCAGCGCACAACCACCCAGGTAGGGTGCGTTCATCTCGTACGAGCCAATGTAGTGCTCGACCATGCTAGCAAATGCGCAGCCCGCCATGGTGCCCGAGCCCGTCCAACCGGCAATGTCGCGGCGCGTGAGCACCACGCGATGCGTCACGTCCAGGCCCACCATGGTGAGCTTGCGGCCCGAGCGCAGCACGGCATCGGCCGCCTCGGGATCGCTTGCCATGTTGGCCTCGGCACCCGCACTCACGTTACCGGGCACGGTCAGGGCACCGCCCATTACCACCACGCGGCCGATAGACATCACCGCCGCCGCATCGCGCTCCAGGGCAAGCGCCAGGTTGGAGAGCGGGCCAGTCGCTACGTAGACCAGATCGGGACCATAGGTGCGCGCGGCATCGATCAGATAATCGACCGCAGCGTTGCCATCAGCCGATGTCGCCCCCACCGGCTCGTAGGGCGACGCGGGCACGCTCGCGCCGCCGATGCCGTTCTTACCGTGAATGAGCGCGGTGGACGCCGGCGGCGTATAAGGCTCAGTCGCCTGCAGAGGACGGTCGGCACCCAGGTACACCGGCACCTCGGGACGGCCCAACAGGTCGAGCACCGCCAGGCAGTTATGCGCCGACTGGTCGACGCGCACGTTGCCAAAGCACGTGGTGATGCCGACGAGCTCCACCTCGGGGCTCGCGATGGCATAGGCAAGCGCCATCGCATCATCCACACCCATATCCAGATCAAGGATCAGCTTCTTGATTGCCATTGTTCTACTCCGCTTCTCCGTCTTGTACCAAATCGTCTAAATCAAACACGCGATCAACTTCGGCGCGCGTGGGAATCGACTGCTGTGCGCCCAGGCGCGACACCGTCACCGCCGAGGCGCGTGCACCCGCCGCCATGCACTCAAAGAGCGGCAGGCCCTCCAGACGAGCCGCGGCAAGCGCACCGATAAATGTATCGCCCGCGGCCGTCGTATCGACCAACGTGCTCGAGAGCGCCGGCATGCGCAGCGGCTCGCCGTCATCGCCGAGCGTAACCGACCCGGCGCCGCCCAACGTGATGACCGCAGCTCCGGCACCCTTGGCGAGCAGGGCATTGAGCGCCGCGACGCAGCTCGCATCATCCGCGGGCAAGATGCCCGTCAGCACCTGGCACTCAGTCTCGTTGGGACAGACCAGGTCGACCGCAGGCCAGGCCTCCGCAGGCAACTCGCAGGCAGGAGCTGGATTAAAGACCGTATAGAACCCCAGCTCGTGAGCGCAAACGAGCGCCTCGGCCGTCGCTGCAAGGTCACATTCGCCCTGGGCGATAAAGACGCTTCCGACAGCCGGGGCAATATCGCTGGCGTCTCCGTCGAGCTTATCGGCTACCAGACGCCTCAGCGCGCGGGCAACATCCTCGCCCGCGAGCGCATGGTTGGCGCCCGGCGACAGCACGATGCGGTTGTCGCCCTCGCAGCGAATGATGGTCGCCGTTCCCGTCTCCACGTCATCGCGACGCGCTACAAAGACACAGTCCACGCCGGCGTCTTGGAGCCCCGCCACGAGCGACGTGCCAAATGCGTCGCAGCCGACCGCGCCGATCATATGCGTGTGCGCGCCCATGCGCGCAGCAGCTACGGCCTGGTTGGCGCCTTTGCCGCCGGCGTTGGTGATAAACCCGCTGCCGCCAACGGTCTCGCCCGCACGCGGCATGCGCTCGCACGCCACCGAAAGGTCCATGTTCATGCTGCCGAACACCGCAACGATGCCGCTATCTGCCATGGAAACCTCCTCGTCCGCGGGCTCTGCACCCGCCTTTGGCCGTCAATCGTGCGCTCTCGCGCCTCTATAACTTTAGTTCACTTTGATGTGGACGCGCGCTTGAGCTTGCGCCGGCAGCAAGCATTCACAGGAGCAGGCGGTTACAATGAAGACGTGCTGATTATTCTCGTCATTGGATGATGTTTTATGGAACAATTCCCGCGATCGAGTTCGCGCAGCTCACGCCACGCGAGCGATCAACAAGCGCCGCACGAACGTTCGCGCGCTAACCGACAAACCACCGAGCCGAGCCGCGCCGCAGGCTCTCATCGCGCGCCCGCCAACAAGGGTGCCCACACCAACAGCGCCGCAAATGAACAGGCGCCCACGCGCCCCAAATCTCGCTATATCCCCGCCCTCGACGGCCTGCGCACGCTCGCCGTCGTCGCGGTGGTGCTCTATCACCTCAACCTCACGTGGGCTCAGGGCGGCCTGCTCGGCGTCACGATCTTCTTTGTGCTTTCGGGCTATCTGATCACGCGCTTGCTTCTCAACGAAGTCGCTAAGACCGGCCGCATCAACCTCAAGAGCTTCTGGATCCGCCGTATCCGCCGCCTGTTCCCCGCCGTGGTGACCGTCGTAGTGGTGACCTGCGCGCTGTGCACCATCTTTAACCATGTGATGCTCACCAAGATGCGCCCCGACATCCTGCCGTCGCTGCTGTTCTTTAATAACTGGTGGCAGATTGCCCAAAACGTCTCGTACTTCAATGCTCTGGGCGACCCCTCGCCGCTCACGCACTTTTGGTCGCTTGCCATCGAGGAACAGTTCTACCTGATTTGGCCGCCACTGCTGTTTGCCATGGTATCCATGCATGTGAGCAAGCCCAACACGCGCCGCGTGGTTCTGGGCCTTGCCGCGGTATCTGCCCTCGCCATGATGGTGCTTTACAACCCCGCCGCCGACCCCAGCCGCGTGTACTACGGCACCGACACCCGCGTGTTCTCGCTGCTGCTGGGTGCCTGGATGGCCTTTATCCCCGATCGCGACCTGGCGCCGGTGCGTCTCGCTCATCGTTTGGGGCTCGATCGCCTGGCAGGCGCCGCCAAGCACGGCAAGAACGCCGAGGACAAGCCTAGCAAGAAGGTCGACGAATCAGCCGATACCGCCCCGGCACAGCCGAGCGCCCTCGTGCGCTTTTGGTCCTCGCCCGCATCCATCGATGTCTTGGGCGTCGTGGGTCTGGTTGGCCTTGCCGCCATGGTCGCGCTCACCAACGGCTACACCGCGTTCCAGTATCGCGGCGGCACGCTGTTATGCTCCATCCTCACGCTCATGGTCATCGCGGCCTGCGTGCAGCCCCAGGGAATGGTTGCCCGCGCGCTGTCCGCCGAGCCGCTCGTATGGATCGGCAAGCGCTCCTACAGCATCTACCTGTGGCACTATCCGCTGCTGCTGCTTATGAACCCGGTCGCCAACATCAGCGATACGCCCTGGTGGCAGTATATCTTGCAGGTACTTGTGGTGGTCGCCGTAGCCGAATGCTCCTATCGCTTTATCGAGACGCCGTTTAGGAAGGGCGCCTTTGGACGCACCGTTTCCGAGCTCCGCGAAGGCACCACCACGCCCGCAAGCTGGGTGCGCGCGCATATTCCCGTGTGCGCCGTTTGCGGCGTCGTGCTTGTCGTGGCGCTGGGTGGTCTGGTCTTTGTGCCCGACACATCCGCGCTGAGCGGCGAGGGCGCCGAAATCCTAAACAAGGAAGCCAAAAATGCAAAACCCCAGGACCAGCAGGCGGCCGATGACACCGACAAGGACAACGACGGCTTCCCCGACGGATCCTACGACCTGCTGATGATCGGCGACTCCGTGTCGCTGCGCGCCGTCGATTCCTTTGACGGCGTGTTCCCCCACAGTCACATCGATGCCGAAAAGGGCCGCCAGTTCGATGCGGGCCGCACAACATTTGAGGGTTATATCCAGCAGAACCTCGCCGGCAAGATCGTAGTCTTTGCGCTGGGCACCAACGGCCTAGTGACCGATGCCCAGATTGACGCCATCATGGCCGATGCCGGCAATCAGCGCACCGTCGTATTTGTAAACACGCGCAGCCCGCAGCCATGGGTCGGCGCCACCAATCAGGCCATCGCCAACGCCGCCACGCGCTATAAAAACGTGCGCGTTATTGACTGGTACGGATATAGCGCCAACCGCAACGATCTGTTCGATGGCGACGGCACGCACCTTTCGAACGCGGGCGTGGCCGAGTACCTTAAGCTCATCCACGATGCCGTCAAGAAGGACCTGCCCGTGCATCCCGAGGACCACGTTAACGATCCGCAGCCGGCGGCCGTCAAGTCCGCCGCCGACGCACTCGTCAACGCGCTCGCCTACAAACCGCACAAGCTAGGCACCGACAAGTAACACACTGTCAAATCCGCTTGCACCCGGAGGGGGCGTCGGCCACAACCGACGCCCCCTCCGGCAGTTAGGGACGCTCCTTTTGTACCGGCATCTGAAGGCACTCCTGGCGCAACCAATGAAGACCTCTACGGATGAATTCCAAGCCGCTCCGCCGCGCCAGACATCGTTTCCGCGCCTCGCGCCTGCCCCAAACAATCAAAACAAGCCCTTTTCGCTGCAACCTCAAAGGTCTGTGGGCAAAAAAGGCCAAATATGAGTACTGTTACCATTTTAATAGCAGGCAAAACCACCCAAAATGACGTCCGAGCGTCCCCTACAGCCCCCTAAAGCAGCCAACCTGACTGGTTTAAGGCGTATTGGAGCCAATTTTAATGAACATACTGTTGGTTATGTTCATTATTTTCTTGGATATAAATGCTATTCACTTAGCAACATTACTCATATTTGGCATTTTTGCCCACTGCCATATAACTAACGCCCTATAGCAGACAAAAAACAGGCCGCAGCCCATCGCTGCGGCCTGTTCGGAAGCAAAAGTGGGCGTTAAGCGCTGTAGCCCATCGCTTGCAGCACAAACATGACGACCGTCAGCACCGTAATCACGCCGATTGTCGCCCAAGTGAGCACATTCCACACGCGGCCGTTGCGGTTGGCGCCCATAATGTGACGATCGGCGGCAATAACCACCTGGAACACCAAAACCACGGGCAACAGCACGCCGTTGATGACCTGCGAGGTCATCATAATCTGGAACAGGTCGATGCCGGGCATGAGCACCAGCACGGCAGAGATGGCGATGATGGCCGTAATGATGCCGCGATAGACCGGGGCCTCGTCCCAGCTGCGATCGGCACCGCGCTCCCAGCCAAATGCCTCGCAGATGGCGCTGGACGTAACGCCTGGCAGCACACAGGCGGCCAAGAAGCTCGCCGCGACCAGGCCCGAGGCAAACAGCACCGTGGACCACTGGCCCGCGATGGGCTCCAATGCGCGGGCGGCATCGGCAGCGTCGCTAATCTGAATGCCTGCAGGGAACAACACCGTACCGGTCGTAATGATAATAAAACCGGCGATGACATCGGCGGCAATCGAGCCGCTCACGGTGTCGATACGCTGCAGCACGATATCGTCCTCGCCCGCATTCTTATCGACCACGTTGTTCTGCGCCAAGAAGATCATCCACGGCGCGATGGTGGTACCGATCGTTGCGACCACAAGCGACACGTAGCTGGGGTCATTTTGGATGTTGGGCACAACCAGGTCGACCGCCACCTCGCCCCAGCTGGGACCAGCCATAAATGCAGCGACAATGTAGGTCACAAACACGCAGCTCACCAGCAGCAGAATCTTCTCGATGCGCTGGAAGCTGCCCGACATGGTAAGCATCCAAACCAGCAGCGCCACCAGCGGCACCGAGATGCTCGCCGGCACACCAAAGAGGGCAAGGCCGCTCGCGATACCCGCAAACTCCGAAATGGTCACGGCCGTATTGGCGATCAGCAGCGCCGCCATGGCCAGCACGCTCCTGCGCACGCCAAAGCGTTCGCGGATGAGCGACGCCAGGCCCTTGCCTGTGACGCAGCCGCAACGCGCCGCAGTCTCCTGCGTCACGATTAGCAGCACGGTCATGACGGGAAGCATCCACAGCATCTTGTAGCCATAGCTGGCACCGGCGCTGGAATACGTGGCGATGCCGCCGGCGTCATTACCCGAAAGCGCCGCCAGAAGGCCAGGGCCCATGGCGCCAAAGATGGCCGCGATGGTCAGCTTTTGCTTGGTGCTCGCCTTTTGCTTCGTGTTTTGCACGCGACCACCTACCCCATGACCGACATGGTGAGCAGCACTGCGGCGATGCAGTACGCCACGCATGAGATCATGACGGCAATGACGTTCATGGCGGTACCCGACGTATTGAGATCGTGCTCGTCACGCCAGAACAGCACCATCAGGTAAATCACGGCGCTCATGTTGCCAATCAGACAAACGATGGCCGCAATGTTAAAGCAGCCGGTAAAGAGCTGCTCTTCAAACATGGGCGCGTCGAGGAATGCGGCGGTGCGCACCAGCTGGGCGCACAGGTAGGTCACGAGCGACAGGATCAGGCCCATGCCCGTGCTCTGGAAGAAGAACCCCAAATACGGCTTGGGCTCATCGTCATGGCCGTCGTACTCCAGGAAGTAGTTCTTGACGAACGACACCATACGCGAGGCCGCCAGCAACACGAGCGGCATGGCGCACATGGGGAACACCACCAGATGCGCGGAGCCCAGCGCTGTCCCCAGCACTGTTGCCATGATGCACGAGGCAATACCCCACACGACAACCCAGTACTGGCGATGCACAAACCAGCTGAGCACATTCGTCGAGTCGTCGGACGCGCTATCGCCCGAGCCGACACCTGCGATCTGCAGGTCCTCCTGATGCTCCTCGGCGATAACGTCCATGGCGTCGTCAAAGGTCACGATACCCAAGATGTGACGGTTCTCGTCGCAAACGGGGATGGCAACCAGGTCGTACTTGGTCATCTCGTCCGTTACGTCTTCCTGGTCATCGTCGGGCGACACATACACCAGGTCGCGATAGGCCAGCTGACCCAGCGTGGCGTCGCGGTCGGCCACGATGAGCGTGCGCAGCGAAAGCACGCCGGTGAGCATGCCGCTCGGGTCCTCGGTATAGACGTAGTAGACGCTCTCGAAGTCCTCGTCGAGCTTGCGGATCGCCTCGATGGCGTCACCGACCGTCGCCGTGGCAGGCAGGGAGACAAACTCCGAGGTCATGATGCGACCGGCAGTGTTGTCCTCATAGCCCAGCAGGTTACGAATCGCCTTCTCCTCCTGGACGCCCATCAGGCGCAAAAGCTTCTCAGCCTTCTCGTAATCGAGCTCGTCGATCAGGTCGGCGGCGTCGTCCGGATCCATCATGGCCAGCATCGACGATGCGTCCGTATCGGACAGGCCCTCGAGCATCTCGGTCATAAGCTCGTCGTCATCGAACTCCGAGATGGCCTCGGCGGCCTGGGCAGTGTCGAGCTGCGCGAACACCTGCGCACGCAGGCGCGGGTCGAGCTGCTCGATAATGTCGGCAATGTCAGCAGGATGCAGCTCGCCAAGCGTCTTGTGCGACACCGAAAGCTGGATGTTCTTAGTCGAACGGTCGAGCAGGTCCATGTAGGACCAGGCGATGATGTCCTCGCCGAGCGGTTTGCCCAGGTGCTTCATAAAGCCCTCGACGACATGCTCGAGTGCGGGGCTGATCGCGCGCAGCAGACCGCGGGCACCAACTTCGGCACCTAGCAGGCGCAGCTGATTTTCGCCCGACATGGAAAACTTGATGTCGTTTACGCGCACGACCTTCATACCCTGCGTGTCAACAATCTGCTTGTTGAGCACGTCGCGGGCGAGCAAGAGTTCGGTCGGTTGCAGGTACGAAAAACGGATTTCGGTGGCCGGCGACTTAAGGTGCACACCCGTCTCGTCGATACGGTCGACCCATTTGCGCCAGCTGATCATAAATGGCGTCTTGCCGGGTCCGCGGAACGCGAGCGACGTCACGTGCGGAAAAACTTCGCCGGTAGCAATGCCAAAATCATTCACAACGCCGAGCTTTTCGCCATCGACGTCCAAGACCGGCAGTTTGAGCATCTCACTCAGATAATTCACTGGTGCTCCCCATCATTATCCCTTCGGACTGCGGCCATGCCGGCACGCCATCCGTGGACTTTTAGATATGTATACGCATGCGCGGGCGGCATGCCGCTCGGCGCTCACACCCCGTGCATGCGCAAGAAGCACCTGCATGGGGTCATCGACTGTATGGTCGAGGTTTGGATTTCACCTGCAACCTTTCTCTTGACCCTTGTTATCCGCAGTAACTATAGCATCAGCATCGCGCCGTGGCACCAAATTTATGCGTCGCACATCGCAGGCATACCAAACGCTGATGCATCCGTGACATAGCCATTGGCGACGTTCTTAAACGACTAGTCTGTGGCGTCGTCATCTTCGGCGAGCTGGGGGAACACGGCGTTTTTGGGCATGGTGACCTTCGTCAGCGAGGTGAGCTTTTTGCTCAGCGATGCGTCCGTCTTGACCAGATCGCTCAACGTCACGATTTTGTAGCCGTCGGCAATAAGCCCGTCGATAATCTGCGGCAGCGCCTCGAGCGTCTGCTCGGCGCACTTATCGTTATCGGTCAGCAGCACAATGTTGCCTGGCGTCACCGAATCGAGCACCGTCGAGACCTGCTCGTCGGCACCGTTGAGCAGCCAGTCGCCCGAATCGATATTCCACGAGACCACGGCAGACACCAGGTCCATCGCATCAATCCAGTTTTGCTCGTCAAAGGCTGCGTAGGGAGCGCGCAAAAGCATCGTCGACGTCCCGGTCGCGGACTTGATCGCCTCGGTGCCCTTCGAAACCTGCTCGCGTACCACATCGCGGTCTTGACCCTTGAGCGACTCGTCGCGGTAGCTATTGGAACCGACCTCGCAGCCGGCATCGACAATCGCCTTGGCCGTGGCGGGCGAGGCCTCGGCCGCATCGCCCGACAGGAAGAACGTCGCGGTGACGCCTTTTTCCTTGAGCACCTGCAAAATCTGTTTGGTGGCACCGCTCGGGCCCTCGTCAAACGTCAGCGCCACGTACTTTTCGTTGCCCTTGGGCGCCACGCTCGCGCACTCGACCACGCAATCGGTGGCGGGCACGACCTCGCCACGGTCCTGCGTCTTGCCCGACTGCTCGCCGACCCACACCTCGGAGCGGCCCTGGATGCCCCACGTCTTGACGTACTCGATGGCACCCGTGCCCTCGACCTTGAGCTTGGGCTCGATAACCGTCGCCTGGACCTCGTGCTTCTCGTACGTGTCGCGGCCGTCCTTGACCGTCACCTTCTCGCCGCCCGTAAGCTCGCGGCTTTTCCACTTGCCCTGTTTTATGCGCTTGCCGTCCACCTTTACCGACAGCTTTTCGCCGCCATGGCGGGTCAGCACGCTGTCGTCAACGGCCAGCAGGTCCCCGGCGTCGTAGGTATCGGTCAGCTCCTGATCGTCGATAAGATTTTGCAGCGTAGAGCCGATGCGCACCGCAGTCTCCTGGCCGTTGAGGACGACATCCACGCTGCGGTTGACGTAGCCCACGACGGCAGCGATAAACAGTACGAGCGCGCAACCCACGGCGATGAGCGCATAGGGCAGGCGAGACGAACGACGGGGTGTGCGGCTGTTGCCGATGCGAGCGCTGCGGTCGCTAAAGCCGCGGCTATGGTTGAGATACATCGCGCCGGGCTTACGGTGACGCTTGCGCTGACCGCTGGGCAGCTGCCCCAGGTCGCGGCGCGCCGTCGGACGCGCACCCGAGCGCCCGTTTAAGTTAGATCCGTTTTGGCGCATGTGCCCTCCCCCATAAACACAGCGAGCCGGAGCAACAGGTCTCCGGCTCGCCTCCCATCATTTGGTACGTCGCTATTTGCTAGCTTTTGACGAGCCCCCGCTCGCCTTTTGATATTCGTCCTTAAAGGCCTTGAACATACCGCGCGTCTTGCCGAGCTGCTTGCCCAGTGCGCGGCTGCCCTTGTCCACGGCGACCGAACCCTTGTCATCGAGCACCTTGGCGCCCTTCTTGACCTTATCGCCCACCACGACGCTTGCCTCGGCAGCCTTTGCAGCGACGCCGCCCGAATACCCGATTGACTTGACCTCGTCCGAAACGATCATCGCGCCGTCTGCATAACCGCGCAGCATCGTCGGCGGCATCTGCGTGTCGCCCACCAGCACACTCGAGGCGGTGCCGGCGGTCACATAGAACGACTGCACAATACCCGAACGCGGCTTGAACTCCACATCCGAGCAATAGCCCACGACATCGCCCGACTCCGTGCGCACGTCCATGCCAACCCAGATAATGCAATCGTCCAGGTTGATGTCGAGGCGCTTGGCCGCAGCGGCATCGTAGGTGCCCTTGACGTCATCAACCGCGATGGCGCCCTCGTAGACGCCAATGGCATCGAGCGCCACAAATCGATCAGGGCGCTCGATCATACCCGCGATATCGGACTGACGAACCATAAAGCCCACCACGCGCGTACCGCCCGGGGTAAAGACCGGAAAGTGAATCTTGCCGAGCTTTTTAGGGCTGCGCGGCGTGCCGTCTTTTTTGGTGCGCTTATCCTCGGTAGGCTTGCGATAGATCTTGGCGCCGACAAAATCCCCAGCGCGCATTATGCCTCGGTCGAAGGCTCCGCGGCCTCGGTGTCGGCCTCGACGGCGTTCTCGACCACGACATCGGCGGCGGGCGTCACGTTACCACCCGAGATGGCGTCGTTGAGCTGCTCGCGCAGCTGGTCCATGCGCTCGCGGGCAAGGTCAACCTTGGCACGCAGGTCATCGGTCTTGGCGTCGACCATCGGGCCAAAATCGTTGACCGCGGCGCGGGCCTCCTCGGCACCGTGCTCGTAGGTGTCGCGCATGTTATCCCAGGCGTCGTTGGCGATATCGGCAGCCATGGCGCGGGTCTCGGCGCCCGAGCGCGGAGCCAGGGCGACGCCGATGATGGCGCCGGCGGCAGCACCGAAGAGCGCACCCGAGATAAAGTTGAAAGTCTTACCCATGTTCATTCCTCTCCTGCGGGCACCTCAGCGCCCACCGTTTGAATGCTGTCCATTATACCCGCAGCACAGCACTTGCCGTCTCGCTCATCTGCGTACGGTAAAGTCGCAGGTACATGATGGTGATAAGCGGGTGAGCCTACTCCTGCGGCACGTCCGGCATTGCCTCCGTGGCGGCCGGGTCCTCGCCGGCGCCGTCAACGAGCGGCAGCGCTCCCTCGTGCGCGGGGGCAACCGGAGCCGTCGCCGCGCCACCGTAGACGGCAGCGGGGGCCTCGTGGCTTTCGGCGGTCGCGCCCTCGGTATCGATTGCCTCCTGAGGCTCGTCGTCAAAGCTCGGGACGCCCTGGGGCTCCGCGGGCTCGGACTCAACGGTCTCCTCGGCAGGGGCATCGTCGGCAGGCTCGACGGCAGCCTCGGCAGGCGCCTCGCCCTCGGTCGCGTCCCCGGCCTCGCCCTCGGCGTTCGCGGCGGCGACGGCCTCGTGCGGGTCCTTGCCCTCGGCCTCGGCACGCATGCCCAGTACCAGGTTGCGCAGGCCCGCGACCGTACCGTCCACATCGGGAGCGGGCTGGTCGGCATGCAGATAGGCCCAATCCATCATAAAGGTCGCCGAAGACAGCGCACCGATGGCTAGCGCGTCATCGGGACACGAAAGCTCGACCTCAAAGACACGTTCGTCGTGCTCGCTCACGCGAGTACGGCCGCACGAGATGCTGCCAGCGAGACCGGTCTCGTTCATGAGCTCGACCGTCACGTGCTCCAGCAGATGGCAGAGCTCGGTCTGGCCCATGCAGTCCTGGAACTCGCGGCCGGAATCGCCCAGGCACAGGTGCTTGGCAATCGAGGGTACCAGGTAGTACACGCGCGCCGTGGCCTCGATGTCCTCCGAGGTCATAAGCGGCATGCCGGGGTTCACCAGCACATGCGCGCAGATCTTGTCCTCGCTGACGGTGACCTTAAGGATGTTGAACAGGCCTGCCATAACTCTCCCCTACTCTTCCTTGCCCTACTCGTCGCCGTCGTGCGGGTCCGCAGAGCCCGCACCCGACGCCGCCGGCTCATCTGCCGAGGACTCGGAATCCTTCTTATCGGTTTCGGCCGGAGCGATCACGCGAATGAGCGAGATGCGCTGGCCACGCATCGACTGCACTTTAAACTTGTACCCCGCAACCTCAAACACCTCTCCGATGTCGGGCACCGAGTCGCAAAGCTCCAAAATCCAGCCGGCGATGGTCTCATAATCATCGCTTTCCTCGAGCGGCCAACCAAGCTCAATCGCGTCATCGCACGAAAAACGCCCATCGACGAGCCACTCGCGGCGCGAAAGGCGCGTGAGGTACTTGTTGTCGGGGTCGAACTCGTCCTCGATCTCGCCCACGATCTCCTCGACGATATCCTCGATGGTGATGATGCCGGCCGTGCCGCCGTACTCGTCCACGACCACTACGATCTGGTCGTGCGAGGTCTGCATCTCGGACAGCAGCGGCAGGATGTCCTTGGTATCGGGCACAAAGGTGGCGTCGCGCAAAAAGTCGGCGATGGGCTGGTCGCCCTTGCCGTCGAGCGAAGGCTGGATCAGGTCCTTAATGTGCGCAATGCCGGCGACGTTGTCGGGATCCTCGTGATAGACGGGGATGCGGCTGAAGCCGGTCTGGCGCATGGTGGACAGCACGTCGGTGACCGTCTCGTCGTCCTCGCACATGGTGGTGTCCACGCGCGGCACCATGACCTCGCGGGCAACGGTGTCGCCCAGGTCGAAGATCTCGTGGATCATGCGCTTTTCCTCATCGAGCAGGTCGTCCTGCTCCGAGACCATGTACTTGATCTCTTCCTCCGAGACGTTTTGGCGGTCGTCGGCACTCTTGATGCGCAGGATGCGGGCCAGGCCATCGGAACAAGCGCCGGTCAGCCACACGAGCGGACGGGCGATCTTTTGGAAAAACGACAACGGTCCCACGACCTGCTTGGACACGCCCTCGGCGTTAGCGAGGCCGATGCGCTTGGGCACGAGCTCGCCAATCACGATGGACACAAAGGCGACCGCAACGGTGATGATGACCGGCGCCAGGCCGCGCGCGATGGCAGAGAGCGGTGCGATGCCAAAGCTCGTGAGCCACGTGGCAAGCGGGTCGGACAGGCTCGTCGAGGCGACGGCAGACGAGGCAAAGCCCACGAGCGTGATGGCGACCTGGATGGTGGCGAGCAGCTGGTCGGAATCGGCGGCCAGCTTAATGGCGCGCTCGGCGCGTTTGTCGCCTTCCTCGGCCTCGTGCTCCAGCACAGCGCGCTTTGCCGTGGTGAGCGCCATCTCGGACATGGAGAAGTAGCCGTTGATGAGGGTCAAAACGAGGGTAGTGATAAGGGAGATGGTTATGTCCATCGGGAGTTTCTCGAACCTCCAAGATTCGGGACGTTAGGGTAAAACGTTGGTGGCGGATACGGCAATTGCGCCGGTCGCCCGTGCGGGCGGGGCCGTGGGCGCGGTCGCTAGATTACGAAGAGGATCACCGCCATGAACTGGAAGATGCTGCCGGCGAGCACCCACAGGTGAAACACGCTGTGCAGATAGCGCACGTTTTTGGCGATATAGAACGGCACGCCCGCGGTGTAGCACACGCCGCCGACGGCGAGCAGGGCAAGTGCCACGGGGTTGAGCAGCGCAACAAGTTCGGGCAGCTTAAAGACAACGAGCCAGCCCATCAGCAGGTAGACCAGGCCGCTTACCCAATGCGGCTGGCGCTCGCGTAGGAAGCACTCGAGGGCGATGCCGATGATGGCGATGGCCCATACGGCAAAGAACAGCACAGCGCCGCCGTCGTTTGCGAGCGTGATGAGGCAAAACGGCGTATAGCTGCCGGCTATGAGCAGGTAGATGCAGCTGTGGTCGATGATGCGAAACACGCGCTTGGCGCGCGCGGGCTGAATCGCGTGGTAGAGCGTGGAGGCTAGGTATTCGAGGATAATGCTGACGCCATAGACAATCGCCGCGGCCATATGGGCCGGGCCTCCGCCGCGCAGGGCGGCGAATACGATCAGGAGCACCAGGCCCGCGATACCCAGCAGGCAGCCGACACCATGGGTGACGGAGTTCATGATCTCCTCGCCCACTGTGTAGTGTGGAACGACCGCGGTCTTGGGTCGCGGCTTAGAACTGTCGCTCGAATCGGACATGCCGGTTACATCCTCCAACGTAAAGAGTTCTCAACACTATATCAAAGCGTCTAGGTACGTGCGAAATTTGCACCATACGTGACCCTTTGTTTACCCATTCTTTGCCTGTTGACGCATCAACGGCGAACGTCCATAATGCGCTTGCATTAAATGTTGATGTATTAACATCTTATAGGAGAATACCGCATGGCTCAAAACGCACGTTCCCATCGAAAGCTCAAGATAGCCGGCATCGTTGCACTGGTGGTTGTCGTTGCGCTGCTCGGATTTGCCGGCAACTTTCTGTTTGACTTCGCGCTGAATCCCCGCGCGCCATACACCATGAAGATGATGCAGGATAGCAAGAACGACAAAGAAAGTGAGCAGCCGGATGCCGAGGATGCCGAGGCGCGGGCATGGTTTAAAGAGAACCGCGAGAGCAGCAGCCTCACCGCAGATGACGGAACCGAGCTTGCCGCTTGGTATTTTGCCGCCTCGGAGAACACCCACGATTACGCCGTCTGCCTGCATGGATATACCAACGAGCCCATCGGCATGGCCCGATACGCCAAGCGCTTCCATGACCGCGGCATGAACGTACTCGCACCCGCAGCTCGCGCCCACGAGCGCTCCGGCGGCGACTATATCGGCATGGGCTGGCCCGAGCGGCTCGATGTCGTTGCATGGATTGGGCGGATCGTTCAGGCTGACCCCGAGGCGCGCATCCTGGTCTTTGGCGAATCGATGGGCGCGGCGACCGCCATGAACGTGGCGGGAGAATCTTTGCCGTCCAACGTGAAATGCATCATCGAGGACTGCGGCTATACGAGTGTTTGGGACGAGTTTTCTCTGCAGCTCAAGGACGTGTTCGGCCTGCCCAGCTTTCCCTTGCTCGATGTAGCAAACTTCGTGTGCAACGTGCGCGCGGGCTACGACTTTCATAAGGCGAGCAGTGTGGAGCAACTCAAACACACGGCGGTTCCCATGCTGTTTATCCACGGCGACCAGGACACCTTTGTGCCGTACAGCATGCTCGACCAAAACTACGACGCGTGCGCCAGCAAGGTTAAACAGAAGCTAACCATCCATGGCGCCACCCACGCCAAGAGCGCGCAAGTTGACCCCGAGCTCTACTGGAACACAGTCAACAACTTCCTCGACGAGTATTTTTAGGCAAAAAGCAACGTCTGGGCCTTTATCTGACCCCTATTTTCGGAAGTATGCGGCAAAATCTGGAACTGCCGACCAGACCGCAGTTTTACCAACAATTTATCAGGGGTTTTGTTGCCAAAAAATGTCGTGTGCTCGGCGGTCTCGAAATTTGCCGCATACTTCCGGAAAACCGCCCGCGAGCGCTGTGCTCACGGGCGGCTTTTGCTCAACCAACGCTACAAAGGCGCTTGTTTTGTCCAATAGTTAGGTGCTACTTGACCTCAATGAGCTCGTACTTGCTCGTGCCCAGGCCGATCTTCTCGGCGTGTGCGATACAGGTGCGCCAGTCGGTGTCGGGATGCGTGATGCAGAAGGGGTCCTTGGCCTGCTCGCCCTCCAGATGCTCGTGGTTATGCTCCATCTTGGCGGCGCTGTCGGTGAGCTCGGTGTTGGGCAGCGGCTCGGATGCCATGACAGCATCGGCGCAGGCCTGGTCGATGGCGACCGGGTCGAAGCTCGCGAACATGCCGATGTCGTTGACGATAGGCGTATCGTTTTCGGGATGGCAATCGCAGTTGGGGCTGATATCCATGGCAAGCGAGATATGGAAGCTCGGGCGGCCGTCGACGACGGCCTTGGTGTACTCGGCAATCTTGCAGTTGAGCACGTCGGCCGCGGCTTCATAGCCGGGCTTGATGGCGTCCTGATTGCACACGCCGATGCAGCGGCCGCAGCCCACGCAGCGATCGTGGTCGATGGCAGCGACGTGGACCGTGCGGGTGTTGCCGTTGGCAAGCTCGCGCTCACGGGTGTCGTCAAACGAGATGGCGTTGTGCGCACAGATCTTTTCGCAGGCACGGCAGCCAACGCAGTGCTCGGTCGCGACGTTCGGCTTGCCGGCGGCATGCTGCTCCATCTTGCCGGCGCGGCTGCCGCCGCCCATGCCCAAGTTCTTCATGGCGCCGCCAAAGCCGGCCTGCTCATGGCCTTTAAAGTGCGTGAGGCTGATCACAATATCGGCATCCATGAGTGCCCGACCGATCTTGGCCTCGCGCACGTACTCGCCGCCCTCGACCGGGATGAGCGCCTCGTCGGTACCCTTGAGGCCGTCGGCGATGATGATCTGGCAACCCGTGGCATACGGGGTAAAGCCGTTCTGATAGGCGGTATCGATGTGCTCGAGCGCGTTTTTGCGGCTACCAACATAGAGCGTGTTGCAGTCGGTGAGGAAGGGCTTGCCACCCAGCTCCTTCACGACATCCGCGACGGCGCGGGCGTAGTTGGGACGCAAAAAACTCAGGTTGCCCAGCTCGCCAAAGTGAATCTTGATGGCGACGAACTTGTTCTCAAAGTCGATCTGCTCGATACCGGCGTGACGAATGAGGCGCTTGAGCTTGTCGAGCTGGCTCTCGCGAGCATGCGTGCGCAGGTTGGTGAAGTACACCTTAGCGGGCGCTGCGGGTGCAGTTGCGGTCATAGATCTATCCCCTCGGTCTATATGTCGTTACAGACATAGAGGATGGTACCCGCTAAAGTAGGGTCAAAGTCAAGCGCGAAACCGAGTCGTTGGGGACGTCCCTTTCCTGCCGGGCGGCGAAAGAATGTCCCCAGCGACTAGTCTTTAGGAACGTCCCCGATGACTACTCTTGGACTTTAAGGGCCTCGGCCAGGCTGACGCGCTTGATGGAGCGCGTGTGCAGGAGCGCCACGACCAGGTAGGTCGCAAAGCCAATGCCGACGCATGCAGCCATGGACCAAGCGGGCACGTAGATCTCGATATTGCCGTTGTAGGCGAGCAGCATCGAGCGGAAGATGGCCGTGAGCGAGCCAATAATGACCGGCAGGCTCAGCACGAGCGACGCCACCACGCACAGCGTGATCGAGCGGATGTACAGATGCGAGATCTCGCTATCGCGATAGCCAAAGACTTTCATGTAGCTGATCGAGCGGGCGCTGTGGTCGATCACAGCCTTGGTCAGCAGATACATAAACAGCAAGAAGATGAACACCGCAAGCCCAACCATCATGCCAATCATTTTGCTCATCATGCCGATGAACTGGTCGCCCACGGCGCGCATGTCGTCGGGCGTGGTGTCGCCGGCAAAGTAACGAGCATCGAGGTCGAGCTTCTCATCGCTCGCATAGCCGTTGAAGTACGCGGCGTCGTTGCCGAACAGCTCGTTAAAGTCGTCGATACTCATATAGATATTCATGTCCGACTTTGAGCCCCAGGCACAGTCCTTGCCCGTGTACTCAAGGGAATAATGCTCGCCCTCGTACTTGTCGCCGAGCGTAACCTTCTGGCCCTCGCTCCAGCCAAACTTATCGAGCAGACCGCCGCCAAAGACGACGCGCCCATCGCCGACGTTGAGGTCTTTCCAGTAGCGCGAATCGGGCGAGATGCCGTAGACGGAAATCGTCTCCTCGCCATTACCATCGCCGCGGTCGTATTGCAGCTGGTAAACAGCATATTTCTCGGTCTGTGCGATTGCGCCCGCGCCGTTGTCGGTCGTATTGACCGGGTGGATATCGTCGTTGTCAGCGTCAATCTTAGAGGCCTTGTCAATTAGGTCGACAGCCTCATCGCGGTTGCAGCCGAGGGCATCGGCAAGATCGTCAAGGCGCGCGTAGAGCGCATCCTTCTTGTCCTGGACCTTGGCAAGCGCGTCCTGCGCCGCGGCCAGGCTCTCGACAGACGGAGCGCTGGTCGCAGCATCGGCTGCCGCCTGCGCCGCATCGGCCGCGTCGTCAAGCTCGTCATCGGCATCCTGAGCGGCAGAAAGTAGCGCGCCGTCAACCGACTGCAAGCGCTCGAGTGCCGACCACTGCTCGCGCTCCTCGGCGTTGCCCTCGAGCTCCAGCGGAGCCTTGAGCGTGTACTGGTGCTCGGCGACCAGGCTCGTCTCGAGGTTGTCCGCATAGTGCGTCATCGTGGGCAGAATCGCCAGGCCAAAGAGCAGTAGCAGCGACGCAAACGCAATGCCCACGAAAAGCGTGGCGAAGTTGCCCAGATTGCGCAGGAAGACACGCAGACGGAAGCGGGAAACAAAACCCATGCGCTCCGGCAGTTGCATACCACGCTTGGTACCCGACTTGCCGCTCGCCTCGTGACGAAGGAACTGCAACGGCGTCTTGCCCATTTTGCGAAGCAGACCCACCAGCGTGATGAGGATGAGCGCGGCGGCGGGAACCACGGCGCACTTCACAAAGATCTCCCAGCTCCAGTACACCTGGAAGGGCGGCAGGCTGTACGAACCGTAATAGAGGCTGCGCATGGGCTCGGTAAAGAACACAACGCCGAGCGCAGTGCCCAAAAGCGCCGCGACCACGCCCACGATGGCGGGAAGCGCAAGGTAGTGCAGCACGATCTCGCGTCGACGATAGCCGCTGGCGAGCAGCGTGCCGATGATGGCGCTCTCCTCCTCGATGGTGGCGTCGGTAAGGACCACAAAGACGAACGCCATGATCACGATGATGATGTCGAGCAGCGTCATCCACATCATGGAGTCGCCGTCCACGTCGTCGCGCGCATAGCCAATGCCCTGGTTGGAATCGGCGTCGATGAGGTCATCCACGCGTGCATCGGCATCGGTCAGCGCCTTGACCATATCCTGCTCGGCGTCGATGCGGTCTGCAGCGGAGAGATCGCGATCGGCAAAGGTAAAGGAATAGGTGTAGGCAGGCGCGCCACCGGCGTCCTCAAGCGCGGCAAAGCCGGCGTCGGTGACCTCGGCCACGCCGTACGTGATGGTGTTCACCGTAAAGTCCGAATTGTTGAGGAACAGCGCCTGGCTATCGGGCTGGGTCATGATGCCGCAGATGGTATAGGTGCGGCCCTCAAGCTCGACCTTATCGCCCACGGCGAGGTCGTTGTTGGTGGCGAAGACACGGTCGATGGCCACCTCATCGTCCGCCTTGGGCTGCCTGCCTTCGCAGTAGGACGCGATATCGACCTTGGTGCGGTGCGCATAGGTGCGCAGCGTGCGCTTGGTGCCGTCGTCGCCGGCGGTCTTTTTGATGATGGCATCGATGGAGAAATTCTTGTAGAGCGTGACGCCGCCGACGTCGCCGGCCGCGTCCTCGGCGGCCTTGAGCTGGTCTTTGGTGACCTCGAAGGAGGTGGTCACGCGGCCGTCCTCAATCGTGTACGCATCGCGCATGTCGTCGATAAGGCAGCCGATGGAATGCGCTGCGAGCAAAAAGCCCGAGGTGAGAGCGATGCTTCCGCACATAAGCAAAAAGATGCCCAGGTACTTGCCGATATTGCGGCGCAGCTCGCGCGGGAGACGTTTTGCGAGAGGTGTCATGGCGCCACCTACCAATCGAGCTCGGCGGCGGACACGGGCGACTCGTTGAGCTCATCCTCGACGATGCGCCCGTCGCGCAGGCGCAGCACGCGATTGGCCATGCGCGCGATGGCGGCATTGTGCGTGACGATGATGATGGTGCAGCCGTACTCGTGATTGACATCCCCCATGAGCTGCAGGATTTCCTTGGACGTCTTATAGTCGAGCGCGCCCGTGGGCTCGTCGCACAGCAGCAGGCCCGGGTTTTTGACGAGTGCGCGGCCGATGGCGCAGCGCTGCTGCTGGCCACCCGAAACCTGGCGTGGGAACTTGTTGCGATGCTCGTAGAGGCCCAGCGAGCGTAGCAGGTCGTCAGTGTTGAGCGGCTTTTTGGACAGGTGTGCCGTGACCTCGATGTTTTCCTTGATGGTGAGATCGGGCACCAGGTTATAAAACTGGAAGACAAAGCCCAGCTCACGGCGGCGATACTCGCCCAGGTCGCCGGCGTTGAGCGTGGTGAGGTCGCAGCCGTCCACCAGAATAGAGCCGGCGTCGGCATCCTCCAGGCCGCCGATCAGGTTAAGAAAGGTCGACTTACCCGAGCCCGAGGGCCCCAACATGACGCAGATCTCTCCGCGGTTGATGGACGTGTCGATGCCGTCGAGCACCGTCAGGCATGCATCTCCATCGCCGTAGTGCTTTTTGAGATTCTTAACCTGGACGTAGGCTTCCTGCGTTGCCATGCTATCCCCCATTGTTAGCCTTGTACTACTTTATGAGCGTAATAGTAAACCTTGGCGAACTATTTTTGGGCGAGAGCGGGGATTTGTTTCAAGACTAGTCGTTGGGGACGCTCTTAAATGACTAGGTGGCTAGGCGCGGGATTTGGCGCGTGCGAGGGCGAAGCCTGCGGCGGCGATGGCCACGGCAAAGAGCACCGTGACGCCTAGGTCGCAGGCGATGTCGCTCAGCACGGCAGACGTCAGATCCGAGGCAAGTGCCTTGCTGATCGCATCGTTCACCCAATATGTCGGCACAAAATGCGCCACGGTCTGCACGGCCGAACCCATGAGCGACAGCGGCATCCAGGCGCCGCCCAAAAACGTCATGAGCATGCCAAGCAAGTTGCCCACACCGTTGAGCAGCTCCTCGCGCGCACCCAGGCTCGAAAGGGCAAAGCTAACGGCCAGCGGCGTGCACGCCAGGGCAAACGTCGCCGCCAGCGCCAGACATACACGGCCCACGCCGACCTCGGCGACCGCGCCGGCAAAGCCCACGACGCCCATCATGCTCGACACAACCCAGATGCAGACGGTGAGCACGGCGGCGGCCGCAAGCACGGCAAGCGAACGCTGGCGCCCGGGGATTGGACCGGCATCCATGCGACGTACGCGCTCAGGCTCGTTCATGCCCGAGAACACCAGCCCCACCGACACGATGACCGACGAGATAATCGCGTACGCGCCAAAGTTGAAGTACGACTCGAGCGTGGCGGCGGCTGTCGAGTCAACCTTGACCTGCTCGATCTGGACCTCGGCACGCTTCGCGGCCGCATGCTCGGCGGCCTTGGCAACGTCGCCGCTAGAGGCGGCGGGCTCAAGTGCGGCTGCAGCGCCCGCGAGCGAGATCAAGCGCGAGGCCTCGGCAGACGAAAGCGCCGCCGCCATGGTGCCGGCACCGTAGGTCACATCGAGCTTGGGCAGGGACTCCCCCGCGCGGGCGGCTGCAACGAGGTTGTCCTCAAACCCCTCCGGGATAAAGAACACGCAGTCGGCACTGCCCTTGGCGCTGTTGCTCTTGGAGAGCGCGTCCGCAAGATCGTACGTATCGTCGCCGACGCCCGTGACCAGCTCAAAGCGCGAACCCAGATGCTTGGTAAGCGCACGCGAAAGGTCGCTGTCGTCGCGGTCGACCACGATCACGTTGGCATCGTAGGGCTTGTACTCGGTGAGCTGCGACGAGTTCCAGCTCACCGATGCCGCGATAAACACACCCATGAGCGAGATGAACACCGTGTAGATAAGCAGGTAGAACGGGTGCGCGAGCGCCATGCGAAGTGCGGTCTTAAAGGTGCTCATAGCGGCTCCTTCCAAAGATCAGCGTGGCGGCGGCAACGAACAGCAGCGCCATAAGGACCAGTGCGCCGGCGCGAACGGCAAAGGGGCCCAGGTCCTCAAAGAAATACAGGCGGTTGAACATGTCGCAGATAAGCTTGACGGGGTTGAGCCAGCACTCGGCCGGGCAGGCGCGGGCGACGTCGTCGGCAAGCGCCATCGCCGGCTCGCCGTAGAGCCCGGCAAACAGGGCACACGTGGTGGCAAAGCCTGTGAGGATGCCGGACTTGGATGCCTTGCCGCCCTTAACGGGAAGCGTGCCCACAAAGAGCCCCAGGCCCGTGGCGGCAAGCGCGGAAGCGGCGCCGCCCACGAGGCACAGCCCCTCGCGCCCACCAAAGTCGACGCCAACGACCAGGCACACGTAGCCGATCGCGATCGTCATCGAAGCAAAGGAAACCAGCCACGAGCCCACAAAGATACCGGCCAGCGACGCCGTCTTGGAAAGGCCGCCCACGCAGCGACGCGTGCCAAGGCCCGACAGATTGGGCTGCAGATCGACGACGCTCAAGGCGGCAAACTCGGCAGACATCATCGCGACCAGGCCAAAGAGCGCGTAATAGTAGATGACCGTGCCATCGGGCGTGATGCGTGTCAGGCTCACACGGCGGGTTCCGCCCTCGAGCGACAGGGCGCGCGCAACCGCCTCCGGGTCGGCGAGCGCCGCCGGGTTGTCCTGGGCAATCTGGCGCATGAGCTCGGCATTTTGTGTATACGAGCTTGCCACCGTCTCAAGGATGCTGCGGTCAGTGAGCACCGACGACGCACGCGAGTTGTCACAGCTCGAAAGCAGCGTGAGGTTGGGCGTGCCCGCGTCGTCGACCGTATAGATGCCCGCGACCTCGCCGGCCTTAAGCGCTTTGCGCGCGGCAGCCAAGTCTTCGTACTCGCTCACATCGAGCAGCTGGTCGTCGCCTGCCTTGGCAAGCGACGTCGCCACATCCTTAAAGGTCGAGGCGTCCCAGGCCTCATCCACTACGACGGCCACCGGCACCGGGTCGACCGTGCCGTCGGAGCTCAGATTCGCAAACATAAACATGAACATCGTGGAAAGCGCGACGGGAAAGATCGCGCCCCAGACCCACGTGCTCGGCCGGCGCAACAGCGCCTTGACCGTGGTGATGATGGTGTTGAACATGGCCGCCCCCTAGTCGCGCAGCTCGCGGCCGGTGATCTCGAGGAACACGTCGTTGAGGGTCGGCGGTTCGGAATAGATGCGGCCGAGCGGCACGTCATGCGAGCGCAGCGCATCGAGAATGTCCGTCAGGTTGTGCGGGCTCGCTTCGCACGAAAACGTGAGCTGTCCCGCCGTTGCCGAAAGGTCCAGAACGTGCGGCAGGCTTGCGACGGCACCGAGCGCCGCACTCGGAACCTCGCCGACCTCGATTACAATCTTCTCGCCCATCTGAATCATGCGCTTGAGCTTGTCGTTGGTGCCCTGCGCCAGCACGCGCCCGCCGTCCATGATCATGATGCGGCTGCAGATCTGCTCGACTTCCTCCATGTAATGGCTGGTATACACCACCGTGGCGCCCTCGTCGCGCAGGCGGCAGATGCCCTCCAGGATGGCGTTGCGGCTCTGTGGGTCGACCGCCACCGTGGGCTCGTCAAAAAAGATGAGCTCGGGCTTGTGCGCGATGCCGCAGGCAATGTTGAGACGACGCGTCAGGCCGCCCGAGAGCTTGCCGGGGCGGAACTTGGTAAAGTCGCCCAGGCCGACAAAGTCGATCGCCTCGTCCACCAGCGCGCGGCGGCGCTTGCGGTCGTTGACGTAGAGACTGCAGAAATAGTCGATGTTCTCGCGCACGGTGAGCTCGTCGAACACCGCCACCTGCTGCGGCACCACGCCGATGCGGCGCTTGAGGTCATAGCGGGCGGGCGTCATGGGTTCGCCGAACAGCTCGATGGTGCCTTTGTCGTAGGCGAGCAGCTGCAGAATACAGTTGATGGACGTGGTCTTGCCCGAGCCGTTGGGGCCCAGCAGGCCAAAGATCTCGCCGGGGGCGATGCTCAGGTTAAAGTGGTCGAGCGCGATAAGATCGTCGTAGCGCTTGACGAGGTTTTCGACGTGGACGATGTCTGTCATGAGGCGGCCCTTCTGTTGGTGGTGGCCCGGTACAATTGCATCATCGCAGGAGCAGGCGGCGCGCACCAGTGAGCTTTGTCACGAGCGCGAGGGGGCGGAGGCGAAACTCCCGCTCGCGCGAGCGATCGACGCCGCTTTGCCGCGCGGGAGGAATGTCACAGTTGCGCAGGCGGCCCCTCCACCACGCGCGGCTTCGCGTACAATACCCATATGAACAGGCTTTTCGACAAATCGATCGTGCTGGCGTGCTGCATCGCAGCCGCCACAGGCCTTGCTGTGGACGCTCGCTTAGTCGCGGCGTTTTGCCTGGGCGTTATTGCCACCTCACTGGCCGAGGTCGCACAGGAGGAACGCACGCGCCGCACAAGCGAGGCCGCGAGCTACGCTTACATCATCGCGGCCGTCTTTGTGCCGCCGTTTATGCCGTTTACACCCCTCGCCTTCTATGACATCGCGCGGCGCGTGCGCCGCGAGCACGCCTGGGTCGCGCTGGGCATTGGCTCCGCTTTTGCCTTTGCGCTTGTCGCAAACCTTCGCGCCGATGCGCTCGCCGCCCGAACGCTCCTGTTGACCGCCATCCTTTCGGTTGCCGCCACCTTGTTATCGCTACGTACCGCCCAGTTAGAGCGCGAGCAGCAGCGCATGCGCCGTATCCGCGACGAGTTGCAGGAACGTGCTCTGGCGCTCGAAGCGCGCAACCGCGATCTTGCCGACCGCCAGGACTACGAAGTCGAGCTCGCGACACTCGCCGAGCGCGCCCGCATCGCGCGCGAGATCCACGATAACGTGGGCCACCAGCTCACGCGCGCCTCACTGCAAGCCGAAGCCCTGCGCGTGGTTCACGCCGATGAGCCCGGCGTCGCCGCCGATTTCGCCGACGTCAAACGCACGGTTGACGAGGCGCTCCAGCTTGTGCGCACCAGCGTCCACGCGCTCAACGACAACGCCGTCGACCTTTCCGTGCAGCTCGAACGCATTGTTGAAGGCGCGCGCTCGGACGGCGGCCCGCAGATTGAGCTTGAAGTTATGACCGAACATGCGCCCGCAAACGTCGCGAACTGCTTTGCGGCGGTCCTGCGCGAGGCGCTCTCCAACACCATGCGCCACGCTTACGCCCGTACTGTCACCGTACGGTGCATGGAGCATCCGTCGTTTTACCAGCTCATTGTTACCGACGATGGCGCAGGCGGGGCTCAAGCAAGCGGCCGCAACGCCGCGGAAGGCATGGGGCTTGCCTCCATGTGCGAGCGCATCGAGGCGCTTGGCGGCACCTTCACCGCCGGCCCGCGTGCCGGCGCCGCCGGCTGGCGCGTGTTTGCCACCGTTCCCAAACAGCAAGGAGATGAGGACTGATGAGGCTCATCGTTGTCGACGACGACCGTTTAGTGGTCGATTCGCTCAAGATTATCCTGGGCGCCCAGCCGCAGATCGAAGTGGTGGGCACCGGCGCCAACGGCGACGACGCGGTTTCGCTCTATGCCGAACACGCACCCGATATCGCGCTGCTCGACATCCAGATGCCGGGGCGTGACGGACTTTCGGCGGCACGCGAAATCCTTGAGCGCGACCCTTCGGCGCGCGTGGTGTTTCTGACGACATTCTCGGATGACGAGTACATTGTGTCGGCGCTCAAGCTGGGCGCCCGCGGCTACCTAATCAAAACCGATGTCGCCGCCATTCCGCCGGCGTTGGCGCAGGTCATGGACGGCAAACGCGTGCTCGAGGGAAAGGCGATCGAGGACATCGATTTTGACGGAACGGGCGTCGAGACGGGCATGCCCCGCCGGCCCGCGGCCTTTGCCGGCCTGACCGACCGCGAGTTCGAAGTCGCCGAGCTCATCGCTCGCGGCCTCGACAACAAGGAAATCGCTGCCACCGCCTATATGGGCGAAGGCACCGTGCGCAACCACATCAGCTCGATCCTTGCCAAAATGGACCTGCGCAACCGCACCCAAATCGCCATCGCCTACTTGCGAGGGTAATTACCCAGCGATCAACCGCTCCGGCAGAGCAAAATGGCTGCTACCGATTTAATGCCATTTCAATACTATGCCGGTTTACTACGATGAATCGCCCACCATCGACCACGGCAAATTGCGCGCTTGCAAAACCGCAGGTAGAACGCTTGCAGTATTTAGAAAAATGCAGTCATGGTCGGGAATGTCGAATTCATCGTAGTAAACCGACATAGTTTTGTTCGGGCGGCCCTGCACGAGCGCCTCCGCAAGCCTCGCGGGACCAAAATGATCCGTTTTCTTCCGCCCGCGGAGATCGGCTGACAGAACCCGCCACGAAATCGGCCTATCTACTACGTTTGACTCGATACCCCTGACCATAGCCGCGTTTCATGAAAAATCGCAGGCGTTCTACCTGCAGTTTTGTTTTTGCGATTTTCTGTATGGTCGGAGGTTCGCTATCCAGCCCCGTAATCCGGCATAGTTTTGTTCGCGGAGGCTTAACCGCGCGTTGAAGCGCGGGGCCGGCGGGGCATTTTTGCCCCACCGGCCCCTATTCCAGTTCTATTCCGGCTTGGTTTCTACCGTGGGAGTCTTATCCGCTGCGACTGGGGTGCGGGCGGTGTCCATAGTCAGGCAGTGTTTGGGGCAGCTCTCGATGCACTCGCCGCATACCACGCAGGCATACGGGTCAATCGACCACGTTCCTCCCTTGCGATCGACCGCGAGCGCGCCCGCCGGGCAGCGGCGCGCGCACATGCCGCAGCAAATGCACACGTCCATGTCGTTAACGATGTGCCCACGCAGGCGCTCGGGTGCCGCGAGCTTCTCCTGCGGATAGCACACCGTTACCGGCTGCTTGACCATAGAACCCAAGGCCGTCTTGGCAAATGTCAGCAAACTCATGCCGCGCCTACCTTTCCGTGCAGCTAATGCAGGGGTCGATGGTCAGGATAATCATGGGCACGTTGGCAATGAGCACGCCCTGCAGCGCATGCGTCAGACCCGCCAGATTTTGCGACGTCGGCGTGCGCACGCGAAAACGGTCCAGATTCTTGGTGCCGTTGCCGCGCACATAGTAATACGCCTCGCCGCGCGGTTGCTCAATCACAACCTCGCCGCGTGCGCCGTCGGCCGGCGTAAGCTTGGTGCGCCCGCCGATCCCGTCGTGCGGAATCTTGCCCACAAGCTCCTTGATGATGTCCATGGCCTGCGTGACCTCGGCGCAACGCACTTGGCAGCGGGCATAGCAGTCGCCATCGGTAGCGACAACCGGCTCAAACGCAGCCAGGTCCGCATAGGCACCGTCGCCAAACATGCGCACGTCGTAGTCCACGCCCGAGGCGCGCCCAAACGGACCGACCATCGAAAGCTCCAGCGCGTCTTTCTTGCTAATCACGCCCACGCCATGCAGGCGCTCGCCGCAGCTGTCATCGTCCAAAAACGTATGCACCAGAGCCTCGTAGTCAGGACGCATGGCATCGAGCGTCTGGACAATGCCTGCCAGCTCGGAGTCCTCGATATCATGCTTAAGGCCGCCGATCTCGTTAATCGACAGAATCACGCGCCCGCCGCAAGTGCTCTCAAAGATCTTGAGAATCTGCTCGCGCAGGGTCCACGAACGATAGAACAGCGCCTCAAAGCCAAAGGCGTCGGCAAGCAGGCCCAGCCACAGCAAATGCGAGTGAACGCGCGAAAGCTCGTGCAGAATGGTGCGAATATACTGCACGCGGCCGGGCACCTCGATGTCAAGCATGCGTTCGCAGGCGCTGGCATAGCCGCAGCTGTGGCCCACGGCGCAAATGCCGCAGATGCGCTCGGCGATGTAGCCAAACTGATGCATGTCGCGCTTTTCGGTGAGCTTCTCGAGCCCGCGGTGCACAAAGCCGATCTGTGGAATTGCCTCGATAACGCGGTCGTCCTCGATCACCAAGTCCAGATGAAGCGGCTCGGGCAGCACCGGGTGCTGCGGTCCAAACGGAATAACGGAGCGATGTGCCATGGGCCTTACGCCTCCTTTTTCTGCTTGTCGCGGGCGACCTTGGCGGCAAGCGCCGCGCGGACCTTGGCCGCTTTCTCAGGATCCATGGCGGCGAGCTTTGCCTCCATCTCGGCGGCCTTGAGCGCCGCCTTCGCAGCAGCCCCATCGTGCTGAGCATCGGAGCCGGCAGCCGCAGCGGGCTGAGCAGCGGCGCCCGCGGCATCGCCGGCGCCCGCAACGCCCTCCCCTGCAGCAGCCGCAGCCGCGGCGGCCTTCTCGGCAGCGGCCTTGCGCGCCTTGGCCTCGGCAGCCGCGCGGACCTTCATGGCCTTCTCGCGCGCGGCCTTCACCTCGGGCGTGATAACGCTCATGGGTTCAGCGGTCGAGACCTGGTAGAAAAAGCCCTTAAAGTCGATCTGCATATCGGTGATGGCAAGACCAAACAGATCGTGCGCTTCGTTTTCAAACGGGAATACCGCCGGATAATACGAGCTGATGGACGGAATCTCCTGGTACTGGTCGATGCCTTCGACCACCAGGTTCTCGATCGCATAGCTGCCGCCCTGCGCAATATGCTCCTGAGCAGCACGAACGTTGATAAACGTATAGACCAAGCGATACGAGCCGTCGTCGACGTTACGCTCGGCGTGCATTTGCACAAAGCGCGCACCGACGCCCTTAAGCGCCTGGACATGCGACAGGAGCTCGTCGATCCCAACGATGGTATAGATTGCCTCTTGCATTACTCGGCCTCCTTTGCAGCGACGGACGCGGCGGGCGTCCCAGCAGGTGCGTCGCCAGCGGCGGGCGCGTCGCCGGCCTCAGCCGCGGCCACAAACCCGTCCTCGCCCAGCTCAACGCCACCGTCCCAGGTGGCGGCGCCGCCCACGGTGAGCGGATCGCCGCCGGCGCGCATCACGGCCTCCTTCTGGTCCAAGATGCCGCACGCCTCCACGATGGCATCGATCACCGTCTCGGGGCGAATGGCGCACCCGGGCGCGTACACGTCCACGGGAATCGCGCGGTCCACGCCGCCGATCACGTTGTAGGCATCGCGGAACACGCCGCCCGAGCACGCGCAGATGCCGCACGCCACCACGCACTTGGGCTCGAGCATCTGGTTGTAAATCTGACGCACGACGGGCAGGTTCTGGGCATTGACCGAGCCCGTCACCAAAAAGATGTCCGCATGTTTGGGGTTGCCGGTGTTGACCACGCCAAAGCGCTCCGCATCGAACAGTGGGGTAAGCGAGGCCAGCACCTCGATATCGCATCCGTTGCAGCTCGAGCCGTCGTAATGAATAACCCACGGTGAGCGCGACATTTTATGATCCATTGATGCCGCCTCCTAAATAAACACGTCGACGAGGATGGGCATAAGGTTGAGCAGGCCAAACACCAGCGCCACGCCCCAGCCGAGCTTAAAGCAGCTGCGCCAGGTGCTACGGGCGAAGGTGTTATCGATCAGTACCTCGACAAAATACGTCGCGGCCATCACGACCAGGGCTACGGCCCAGCTCACCGGGTTGTCCCAGACAAAGAACATGCCCACCCACATCAAAAACAGCACGGTCTCGCACCAGTGCATAAGGGTCATCTTGGCCAGCGTGCTGCCGCTCATCTCGGTGGCGACGCCCTGGACAATCTCCTGATGCGCGTGATGCGAGTACGAAAGGTCGAACGGCGACTTGCGTAGCTTGATGGTAAGCACCGCGAGCAGCGCAAGGAAAATGGGCGCGCTGTACACGATGATGGGGGCTGACTGCCCCGTCACGGCAATGGAATCGAAGCTGTCGGTGGCAAGGTACAGGCCCACGCTCATCAGCAGAACGGCGGGCTCGTAGCTCATAACCTGCAGCAGCTCGCGATCGGCGCCGACCTGCGCAAACGGGCTTTGCGTCGAGGCGGACGCCAGCACCACAAAGATCGCGGCGAGCGTCACCATAAAAGCGCACAGCAGCGTGTTGGAACCCGACACAAAGATGCCGCCGCCTACCACGGTAAAGATGAGCGCACATGCCATATAGGTATCGTCCATGGTGTTTACGCTGGCAGGGGCCTTGCGCAGCAGTTTGGCAACGTCGTAGAAGGGCTGCAGCAGACGCGGACCCACGCGGCCCTGCATGCGAGCCGAAAGCTTACGGTCAAGGCCGTCGATCAGGCCGCCCACAAGCGGCGCCACCAAAGCAAACGCCACGGTGCCAATAAAAATGCCCACGACGCCCGAGCCTTCGAAATACTTGCCGCGCAGCACCGAGGGCGCGCTCATGGCAAGCCGCTCGGGCCCAATCCACGCGCAACACAGCAGCGCAAACAAGATAATGCTGCAACACACGACGCTACCCGCGGGGCCAATACGCTTCTCGCCAAGGGCGTCCTCCGAGTACCAATTGCGCTTTTCGGCCTTCACCTCGTGTCCCATCGAGCCACGGAAATGGCGATATTTGTCGGTCCCCACACCCGAAAGGTACACGTTGACGTGCGGTTTGTTGCTCACGCGGAATGAAGTCAGCAGCACCACGGCGATAAACGCCACGATAACCACCATCAGATACATGGAGTCCTTGCCAATAACGTACGGCACGCGGCCAAACACCATGGCCAAGTAAGGCGACACCAGGCCGCTCGAGATGAGCGGGAACGCCACGCAGCAAAGAATCAGCAGCGCGGCGATGGTGTTGAGGGCCATCCATTCGGTCTTATGGACATTGACCTCAACGTTTTGAGCCGTGGGGTCGACGCCCGAAAGCTTGGCAAGCCACTTGCCCCAGAAGAAGAACGTCGCGGCCGAGCCAAAGGCAAGCACCATGATCATGAGCACGTTGCCGGTCTGCGCGAACGCCACCAGGGCGCCCCACTTGGACACGAGCATGCCAAACGGTGCCACGAACATGCCCATGATGCCCAGCATCATCAGACGCGTAAGGTGCGGCATGCGGCTGAACATACCGTCCATGTCCTCGATATTGCGGCTGCCGATATGATGCTCGGCCGTGCCCACGCACAGGAACAGCAGCGACTTGGCCACCGTGTGGAACAGGATCAGGAAGATGGCGGCCCATACGGCCTCGGGCGCGCCGACACCCAAGCAAGCACTGATGAGGCCCAAGTTGGAAATGGTGGAGTACGCGAGGACGCGTTTGGCGTTGCTCTGCGAGATGGCCATGAGGGCAGCGAGCAAAAACGTGATGGCACCCACGCTCGTGACCATAAAGCCGGTCACGGGATAGATGGCATAGAGCGGGCTGAGCTTGACCATCAGGAACACGCCGGCTTTGACCATGGTTGACGAGTGCAGCAGGGCACTCGTGGGCGTGGGGGCAACCATGGCACCCAATAGCCAAGTGTGGAACGGCATCTGTGCGGCCTTGGTGAGCGCGGCAAGCGACAGCAACAGGACCGGCATCACCAGCAGCGCGGATTGCGCGGTTCCGGCGCTGGAAAGCTCGATCATGCCCGAGATGGTCAGCGGCATGCCGTTAACGTGCAAGAACATAAGGCCCGCCAAAAACGCGATACCGCCCAGCATGTTAAGGATGATCTGGGTAAAGGCGTTCTTAATGGCCTCGGGCGTGCGCGTGTAGCCAATCATAAGGAACGAGCACACGGTGGTGATTTCCCAGCCGCAGAACAGCCACTCAAGGTTGTCGCTCGTCACGATGACGAACATGGCCGAGAGGAACAGGAACATAAGCGCCAGGAACTGCGGGCGACGGTCGGGCGCGGTCTGCCCGCGCAGCGCAGCCTCGTGCTCGTCATGGGCCTGGAAGTCCTTCATGTAGCCCAGGGCATACACGCAGATAAGGCTGCCGACGATGCCGACGGCGAGGACCATGATCACACTCATGTAGTCCAGGTAGAGCGGCGTCGCCGTGACGACCTCGACCGCAGGCAACGCCATGGCCGCAAAGGCGAACGTGCCCACCAGCTGGACTATGCCGAGCACCGTGGCGAGCGTGCTCTTAAATTTGTGCGCGTTGTACAGGATGACGGCGCACAGAATGACGTCGATGACGGAGCTGATGATCGAGAGCACATGCGAGGTGCCGGGGGCAACCTCAAAGCTCTGCGGACCCGTGCCAAAAAACATGACGGCGACTACAACTGTCACCGCCATAATAATGCCGGAACCTATGAGCCCCACCGCATCGCGGGCTCGATCACCGCGCGCGAGCAGCATGCCCAGCGCCGGTACCAGCGGAAACAGGGTAAGGAAATACAGTAGCGTCATACCATCACTCCCCCATGCAAAAACGCTGCAATTGTTTAATGTTATAGCTCAATTGAGGAGTAGCGGCGGCAGGTTTTCGGTCAACTGGGGAGTTTTAGGCGTACGGGGCAAGGAGTCTGTCCGCATTGGAGTAGAGGGACGGCAAGAAAAATGCGCCCCTGTGGGCGCACCATCCCGTTCGCTATTCCGCCTTTTTAACGCGCGGCTTGCGACCCCGCGGTTATCGACCAGTGCGGACTCACCGCTCTCGCGATACTGGCGACACCAAGCCTTGACCGAAGACTCGCTGGGAATCTTGTGCTTAATCATGGCCTCGCGAACCGTTAAGCCGTTTTCCAAGCGGTCCTTGACCACGGCGAGCTTAACTTCGTACGAATAGGTGTGATGATGCGAACCGGCATTGAGAACGGCGTCGGCACCGCCCACGGCATACGCGCGGGCCCACTGACGAGCCGTGGCTTGGGGAATGCCAAGCTCCGCGGCGAGAGCGCGATGACCGACCCCCTCTTGGAGGATCTCGACGGCGCGCTGCCTAACCTCGGGCGCATGCGTGCGAGTCCTAGTTGCTTCCGACATACCTGCCACTTCTTAGCCTTAGCCGTTAATCTGCTTTCTTACGTGCAAGTTAGATAGTAGCATTTTACTGTTTGCTCAAAGCAGTTAATTAAAATAGACGCGGCGTTATCTGGGCATTTGGCACCAAATTACGACATTTCTTTATCGATTATTTACGCTGGTAGCTGACTCGCAGCTAATCGTCATTCGCTTGTCAACAAAATTGGCATCTCTTTATGTCCTTTGGTATAGAGGATATAGTTATTAACCCCTCCCCCAATATTTTTGAGTGATCTGCAAGACAGTAGACGTCCTCACTCCTCATGATTACCGCGCATTGCCATCCACCGGAGCAAAACAAAAAGGGCGGGACCTGCTGCGCTTGCAGGCCCCGCACCGGTTGACACCCGACGGGACACAGCCGGGCGAGGCGGATCCGTGCTACCGCCCCGCCTGGCCGCGATGTTCAACTACAGCTCGTTGGCCGCGTGATACGCCGTGCGAATGGCGCTCGCAATGTCGGCGGTGCGCTCACCCGAGCAGTCGCCCACGCAGGTCACGGGCACCGTCACGCCATCCAGGTCAAACGCGTTGGCCTTGGAGCCCACGGCCATCACCACGTAATCGCAGGCGATCCTCACCGGCTCCTCGGCGCCGTCCTCGGTGGTGCGAACAGCCTCCACGCCTTCGTCGGTAATGGCGGTCAGGCGGGTCTTAACATGCTGCTCCACGTTGTGCTCTGCAAAGTCGCTCATAATCAGCGGCAGAATGGTCTCGGACTCGCCCGCGGCAATCTTGTCGAGCATCTCCACGATCGCCACCTCGCAGCCGTGCTGCAGCAGATACTCGGCAGTCTCGGTGCCCACCAGGCCACCGCCAATGACAGCGACGCGGCCGTTGAGCTCCGCCTTGCCGGCCAGCACGTCCCAGCTCGAGACGACCTTCTCCGAGTCGGCGCCCGGAACGGGGATGACCACGTCGTGCGCGCCCACGGCCACAATCGCGGCGTCGGCGGCGTTGAGGTCCTCAGCGGTAGCGGCATGGCTGAGCTCAACCTTCACGCCCAGGCCAGGCAGAATCTTCTCGTAGTACTCGACCGAGCGCATGATCTCGTCCTTGCGCGGAGGCGCAGCCGCCAGCACAATCTGGCCGCCCAGATGATCGCTCGCCTCGTAGACGGTCACGTCGTAGCCGCGCTTGGCCGCCACGCGCGCGGCCTCCAGGCCGGCGATGCCGCCGCCCACCACGGCGATCTTCTTGTCGCCCTCGCCCGGCTTGATGGCGATGGTCGCCTCGTCGCCGTTCTCGGCATTGAGCACGCACGAAATGTACTTGCGGTTTTGAATCGCATCGACGCAACCCTTGTTGCAGTTGAGGCACTCGCGGATGGGCTCACCCGTGGCGGCCTTCAGCGCAATGTCGGGGTCGCACATGAGCGAGCGGCCATAGGCGATGATGTCGGCGGCGCCGTCTTCCAGAATCTTCTCGCCGGCCTCGACCGAAACCACGCGGCCCACGGTTGCCACCGGCACGGAGACCAGGGCCTTGACGCGCTCGGCCACGGGCAGCGTCCAGTTGTAGGGCATGGCGCCCATGGGCGGAATGGTGTCGCCCATGTTGCCGGTGTGGTTGGCCTGTGCGACCTGGATCATATCGATGCCCGCGCCCTCGAGCAGCTTGGCGAACTCGCAGGCCTCGTCGGGCTGTAGGCCGCCCTTGCCGCGCGGCGTGCCGTCGGGGTTCTCCATGATCACGGGGAGCTTGTACTCCACCATCAGCTGCGGCGCGGCTTCCTTAATGGCAGCGACGACCTCCAGCGCGTAGCGAACGCGGTTCTCGAAGGAGCCGCCGTACTCGTCGGTGCGCTGGTTGAGGATGGCCGAGCACAGCGAACCCACCAGACGATCGCCGTGGACCTCGATGGCGTCGATGCCGGCCTGCTGCGCACGGGCGGCCGAGGCAGCGATGGCCTCCTTGATCTGGGTGAGTTGCTCTACGCTCGCCTCGTTCACAAAGTGCTGCATGTCGTGATGCAGCTTGGCGTAGGCCTGGTTGCGGATCTCGTTGGACTCGGCCATCTTGGCGGCAAAGGTCTCCTCGTCGCCGGCGGCCTTGGCCTCCTGCGCGGCCTTGGCGGCAGCCATGGAGCCCATGACCATGCGGCCGACACCGGGCACATCGTACTCGGGGTGGAACAGCTGCAGCGCGACCTTGGCGCCGTGCTTGTGGACGGCATCGGCCAGCGCCTTAAACGTGGGGATCTGGGCGTCGGTTGCCAGCTTGGGCGTGGGGCTTGCGGTCATGACGGGAGCGACGTCGCCGATGACGATGTAGCTCACGCCGCCACGGGCCAAGCGCTCGTAAAAAGCCAGGCTGCGCTCGCCGATGGAACCGTCACGCTCCTCGTAGCCGGTGGTCAGCGGCGGAAACATAATGCGGTTCTTGAGCTCAAGGGGGCCAACCGTAATGGGCTGGAGCAGCTTGGATGCAGGTGCGGTCATGGATATTCCTCTCTTGTAGGCGCGGCGGCGATGATGCCGCGTAGTTGTCTAGAGTATATGGCATGGGAATACAACAGCGCAACGGAAATCGGCGAATATCAGGTGCCGGCTGGTGGATGGGACGGGGCGGCCCGTCGGTTTGTCTCAATCTGTAACAGTTACGCGGCAAAACTGGGTCTTACTGTTACAGATCAAGATATTCCTCTCGACCCATCCTCAACAATCTCGATCTGTAACAGCTAGGCCCACTTTTGACCCCTACCTGTTACAGATCGAGACAAACCAAACCCGCCTGCTAGAAAATCTCAATCTATAACAACAACTCGGCAAAATCCGTCCCTCGTGTTACAGATTTAGACAAACACGACCCAACCCACCGGTATATCTCGATCTGTAACACCCAGCCGCCTAAATCGGGTCTAGATGTTACAGATCGAGATTTTGTTTGAGAGGCCGAGAATTGGACCGAAAACACGGTCCCGGAATAACAAAAAAGCTCGCCGGCTAGGCCGACGAGCTGCAAGTTCTTGGTCGCGGGGGCAGGATTTGAACCTACGACCTCCGGGTTATGAGCCCGGCGAGCTACCAGACTGCTCCACCCCGCAATGTCTGGGCGCCTCATGTGCGCAAGAAAGAATATTACGCGGGAGTTCGGCAAACGGCAAGAAAAATCTCGTAGAGCATAATTCCTTCATATTTAAACTCCTCAGCCCCTATCACCGTAAACGAATCGCAGCCGAGCGCCGTCGACGGCACGTATACAATGGTGCGCGTCCTTTTACGCCGACACCGGGAGTAGACATGCTGCTCGCTATCGATATGGGAAATACGCAGACGGCCATGGGCCTGTTTGACGGAGACGAGCTGGTGCAGTCGTGGCGCATGCCCACCGACCGCTCTTATACCGCCGACGAGATCCATGTGCGCCTGATGGGCTTCTTTAAGATGTACGACCTCTCGCTCGGCGCGGTCGACGCGATCGCCTTTGCCGGCGTGGTGCCGCAGCTCTCGCGCGAATGGCACGCCGTGGCCGACCGCATTGCCGCGGACGCCATCGTCATCGGGCCGCAGACGGCCGCGGTGACCAAGCTGCGCGCGGCGCGTCCCCAAGCCGTAGGTGCCGACCGCATCGCCAACGCCGTCGCTGCCGAGACCTTCTACGACGCGCCGGCGATCGTGGTGGACTTTGGCACCGCAACCAATATCGACGTCATTGATGAGGACGGTTATTACATTGGCGGAGCGATCGCGCCGGGCATTCGCATCTCCATGGACGCGCTTGCCGCCCGTGCCGCCAAGCTCGCCAGCGTGCCGCTCGAGGCGCCCGAGCACGCCATCGGCCGCGATACCGAGGAGTGCATCAAGGTCGGCGCCGTGATGGGCGCCGCCGCCATGGCCGAGGGCCTAGTCGCGCGCATGAAGCGCGAGCTGGGCCGCGAGGATGCCACCGTTATCGCCACGGGCGGCCTCGCCGGCATCGTCGCCGATTCGACCGATGCCTTCGACGTGGTCGATGGACAGCTCACCATCAAGGGTATCTGCGAAATTTACCGCCGCATGCAGGAGCTGGGATAGAGCAGGGGCTTAAGTCGAGCACGCCCGATGCCACAGTCCCCGCAAAGGCTCGCCAAGCCTATTCCTCAGACAGGCGAAACCCTCCCCGGCACAGGCCGAGGAGGGTCTTGTTGTCATCGTTATCTTTGAGCGCGGGCGCCTCGCGTTACAGTCCGCGAATTCGTACAGCCTCGGGCGGAAACTCCTGCTCGCCGGCATCGGTCTTGATGGTGGCGCGACCCCAGATGTCCAGGCCCGCAAACACACCGACCGCAAGCGGCAAGCCGTTGGGAGACACCGCCGCAACCTGGCGGCCCAGCAGCGGCACCATGTCGAAGTACTCGCCCAGCACGGGAGCCAGCGGCCCTGCGGCGCCCTGCGGCGTGTTGGCAACAACCGCCCAGGCGTCCACGCGGGCCAGCATGGCGGCGGCCAACTCTTCGACCAGCGCTTCGTCGGCCATATCCACGCCAAGCTCACCCAGCGCCGCACGCTCAATATCAACCGTCACCGCGGCAAACATGCCCGCAGCACCGGCACCGCCGTTCACGGTAACACGCGCGAGCGACGTCTCAAACGCAGGCGCACCGCACACGATATCGCTCGGCCACTGGATACCCACCTTGCCGGCAAGGCCCAACCCCGGCGTCGAAGCCGTGCCCACAAGCGCATCCATCATGCCCATCGCCGCCACAAACGGCAGGCCGTGGAAGGCATGCATGTTCACGTCCGGGCGCACGACCAGCGAAAACGTCAGCGAAGCATCGCCCGCGCTCCAAGCGCACCAGCCCGCGGACGCACCCTCGCGGCCCGCGTTGCGCGCGGCGTCAAGCTCGGTACCGGCGACAACAGCATTCATCTCGATCATCTACATACGCCCCAATTCGCCCACGATATGGCCCACGCGGTCCTCGGGCTCCTTGACCTCGACACCGTTGTAGCGGAAGAACCGCGCCGGGTCGTGCATCAGGTCCTCGAGCGGCACCAGCACAAAGTCGCGCTCGCCAATGAGAGGATGCGGCAGGCGCAGCTTTTTGCCGCCGTGGGTCTCGCCGTCCATCCACAGCAGGTCCAGGTCGATGGTGCGCGGACCGTTGGCCTTGGCCTTTTTGGAGCGGTCGCGCCCAAGCTCGGCCTCGATCTTCATGAGCTCGTCGAGCAGCACCAGCGGCGCCAGCTCGGTCTTGATCTCGATGACGGCGTTGGCAAACGCGTCCTGGCGCGTCTCGTAGGCCGGCTCGCTCTCGTAAATCTTGGAGGAGTTGGACACGCAGGTGAGTGGAATCTCGGCGATCATCTCGCGTGCGGCGCGGATGTTGTCGCAGCGATGCCCCAGGTTGGAGCCCACGGCCACAAACGCGCGGCGCGGCTGCGGCTTGGCAACCGCCCAGTAGCCGTTCAGGAACTGCGCAAAACCCGCGGCGTCGTGCACGCGCACGATGTTGGCACCGGCCTGGATGGCGCCCAGGCACACGCCAAACGTAGCGGCATCGCGCTCGGCGGCCTCGGTCACGCCCGAGACGGCGCCCACAAAGCGCTTGCGCGACACGGCGCACATGAGCGGATAGCCCAGTGACGCCATCTTGGCAGTCTCGCGCTGGATGACGATGTCCTCGTTAGCCGACTTACCAAAGCCCGGGCCAGGATCGATGCAGATGCGGTCGCGCGACACGCCGGCATGGATGAGTGTGCGGGCCTGGTCAGACAGAAAGCCCATGACGCGGCGCATGATGGGCGCCGAATCGGGCAGGGTGAAGCGGCGGAGCTGCGAGGTGGGCACGTAAGCTTCCTCGCGGCGGGCGCTGCGGCGCATCATGGCGGCCAGACGGTCATTGGACTCCGATGCGGCCTCGGTGGCTGCGGGCGCGGGCGCGACGGTCTCGGCGGCAGCAGTCTGCTCGGTGGCGGGCGTCTCCTGCTCGCTTGCAGGCTCGGACGTGGGCTCCGGTTCGCCAAACGGCAACGAGGGCTGCACCACGCCGCCCGGAAGCTTGGCCTCCGACTTAGGCTCACCCAGCAACTTGCCGCGACGGCGGCGAGCCGGCTTCTCGGCCTCACGCGCGGCCTCGGCAGCCGCCTCGCGCGCCTTCTCGGCAACAAACGCCGCTGCCGAGGTATCGAGCTGCACCGTTGCGTGCGTGCGGGCGGGCGCGGCGACCTCGCCGGCATGCATCACGATGATGCCGCAGGTGCTCGTCTTAACAAACTCGACCATCTTGGGATCGGTGAAGCCGGTCACGTCGTTGACGATCGAGGCGCCGCAGCGCACGGCCGCCTTGGCAACCGCCACGTGGCGCGTGTCGATCGAGACGATGGCACCCTCTTTGGCCAGCGCACGCACAACGGGCAGCACGCGGCGAGCCTCCTCGTCGGGGTTGACCGGGGTAAAGCCGGGGCGCGTGGACTCGCCGCCTACGTCGATGATGTCGGCGCCGGCGTCGAGCATCGCCAGGCCGTACTCGATGGCGGCATCCGGGTCGAAGTGCTCCCCGCCATCGCTAAACGAATCGGGCGTCACGTTGAGGACGCCCATGATGCGCGGACGGTCAAAGCTGAGCTCGTACTTTCCGCACCGCCATGTCTTGCTATCGTTCGCCATGAACATCCTCCTAAAATGCCCACGCCGCCGAGCTTGGGGAGCTGGCGGCGGGGTCGCTTTGCACTTAGTCTTTCTATTGTATCCGCGCGCGCGGGCTAGAACGCAAACGCGGCCGCGATGTCGCAAGAAATCAGCAGGTCGGCATTTGCATCCTGATCGGTGGGAGCAAGGTTGCATATGGCCAGCGTATCGCCGGTAAAGTATCGCGTAAGGCCTGCCGCCGGATACACCACGAGTGAGGTCCCGCCCACAATGAGGGCATCGGCAGCGGCGATGGCGGCAACGGCACCGGTCAACACATGCTCGTCGAGCGGCTCTTCATAGAGCACTACATCGGGCTTGATGCGGCCGCCGCACGCGGGGCACGCAGGCACGCCCGCGGCATCCTCGTGCTCGCGCGAGCAAATCCATTCGGCGCTATAGACCGCGCCGCATGACTGGCAAATGTTTCGATGGACCGATCCGTGCAGCTCAAACACGCGCTGCGAGCCCGCCATCTGATGCAAGCCGTCGATGTTTTGCGTCACCACGGCATTTAGCTTGCCGGCGCGCTCCAGCTCGGCCAGCTTGGTGTGGCAGCGGTTGGGCTTGGCGCCAAGCGCGATCATCTTGGTGCGGTAGAAGTCAAAGAACTCCGCAGGATGCGCCTCGTAAAAGCTATGCGAGAGCATGGTCTCGGGCGGGTAGGCAAACTGCTGGTGATACAGGCCGTCCACGCTGCGGAAATCGGGGATGCCACTCGCCGTGGAAACACCCGCGCCGCCAAAGAAGACCACGTGGCTATGGGTTTCGAACAGCTCCTCCAGCGCGGCGGACGCCTGTTTGGGGTTTGATATTGCCTGCGTCATATATGTCCTCCGTCCGTGTCTCCGGGACGGCGGCGTTCGCACTATCACTCGCGGACTCCGCCCCGCTCTTGTTGCGTTAATCTTAAGCCTGCCAACCCCGTCGAAAGGACACCATGCCTCAGACTTACACTTTCGCCTCGTGGAACGTCAACGGCCTGCGCGCCGTGCTCAAAAAGGACCCGAGCTTTATCCAGATCGCGCAAGAACTCGACGTCGATATCCTGGCGCTGCAAGAGACCAAGCTGCAGGAGGGCCAGGTCGATATCGACCTGCCCGGCTATCACCAAACCTGGAGCTACGCCGAGCGCAAGGGCTACTCGGGCACCGCGGTCTTTAGCCGCCAGGAACCGCTGCGCGTACTGCGCGCCGATGCGCTGCTGCCCTACGCCGGCGAGGGCGAGGCGGCCGAGCTCGTCGCCCAAGCCGCGACCGAGGGCCGCGTCTGCGCGCTGGAGTTCGACAAGTTCTGGTTTGTGGATGTCTACACTCCCAACGCGCAAAACGAACTCGCCCGCATCGACGTGCGCATGGCCTGGGACGATGCCTACCGCGGCTTTTTGAGCGCGCTTGAGCGCGAGACCGGCAAGCCCGTGGTGACCTGTGGCGACTTTAACGTGGCGCACGAGGAGATCGACCTTAAGAACCCCAAGTCCAACCGCGGCAACGCCGGCTTTTCGGACGAGGAACGCGGCAAGTTTACCGAGCTGCTCAACGCCGGCTTCACCGATACCTGGCGCGCGGCAAACCCCGACGTCGAGGGCATCTACAGCTGGTGGAGCTACCGTTTTAATGCACGCAAGAACAACGCCGGCTGGCGCATCGACTACTTCCTGGTAAGCAATTCAATCGCCGGCAACGTGCGCGACACCGGCATCCGCGGCGACATCTTTGGCAGCGACCACTGCCCTGTCACTCTCACGCTGGAGCTCTAGCCCCAACGATTCCCCGGGGACGAAGGAAGGCGGACCATTTTTGGGTCTCGTGGGGGCATCCGCATGATCCGCCCGCCACGAAACGCGCCCATCTACTACGTTTAAGCCACCACCCTCAACCACAACGAGCAGCGCAAAAAGAAAACCGCAGGTAGAAAGCCTGCGGTTTTTAATAAAACGCGGGTATGGTTGGAGGTATCGGGTCAAACGTAGTAGATGGCCCGGTTTCGTGGCGAGCACCCCCCAACGACCCCTTAGGGACGGAGGAAACGGATCATTTTGGCTCCTAGGGCCCGCGGCGACCGTCATATGAGTCGGCCCGCTTCAAAACTATGCCGGTTTACGGGGCTAAATCGTGAACCTCCAACCACACGCAACTTGGGAAAAATAAAACCGCAGGTAGACGGCTCGTCTATTTTCGAAAAATGTCGGTATGATCGGCCTATGCCAATCTAGCCCCGTAAACCGGCATAGTTTTGAAATGGCACCGTAGCAGTATTGGTTCTTGCCCCAGCACAACCTGTCCTACAACCCGTATTTCACGACGACACGGTTGATGCGGCGACACCAGGGCTTGTACAGAGCGGCCAAAAACACACAGGTCGCAAGGCCATGCGTAATATCGAACGGCACCGCCGTCGCAAGACGCGCCGCGGCACCCGCCCAGGTGAGCGGCTGCACAAAACCGATGATGTCATACGCGTTGATCACGACGCCATAGAGCAAGCCCGAGGCAAAGCCATACGCCAGCAGCGCCGGCATGCGCACGGTGCCGTCGGCGCGGTCAAACGCGCCCGCATGCGCCAGTGCGCCACCGATATAGCCCACCAGGCCCCAGGCATACATCTGCCATGGCGTCCACATGCCCTGCCCAAAAAAGAAATTGCTGGTCAGCGCCGCCAGCGCGCCAACCATAAAGCCGTTGCGTCGCCCCAGCGTCGCCCCCGCGATAATGGCGATGGCACTCACGGGCTTAAAGTCGGGAATAGGCCCAAACAGGATGCGCCCCGCCGACGCTAGCGCTGCCAGCACCAGCGTCGGCATGATCTGGCGCAGGCCCGGGCGCGATGCCTCGTAGCCCGCAAAGAACAGCGCAAGCACGAGCGCCACCACAACCAGCATGGCAAGCGCCGCCTGCTCAACGCCCGCCAGCAACGCCGCAGCCATCACCGCCGGCACCGCCAGCAGCAGCGGGATCTCCATATGTTGCAATGCACACGACAACGGCAGCCTCCATCAGACAAATGCCCGTACATGGTAGCACGCGCAAAATAGAAGCCGACCAGTCCCCCGGTCGGCCCCGACAGCCATTCGTCTGTTACACCCGCTGCACAAGCGGCACCAAGCTCTATTCGCCCGCCACCTTAGCGGCAATCGACGCGGCAAAGGGGTCAAACAACAAGCCGCCCACAACAACAAACGCCCAGCCGCCCGTCACAAGACGTGCCCAGCGCGAAAAATAAGGCATGCCATTGACCACGCCAAAGCCCGTCTGAAAAGCAATCTCAAACAATCCGATAAGGCAAAAGAGCAGCGTAGCACCGACGACGGTTCCGCAGATACGCGCGCCAGGAGTACCCAGCTCAAAGCCAAAAAACTCGACGCGCGCGCCGACGGTTTTACCAAAGAGCGGCATAAAACTCACAATTTGCGCAATGGCAATGGCTAGGACAAGCTGTCCCCAAAAGCCTGTGACGCCTTGAAAATCGAGTGCAGCTTTTCCCTCGATAATCGGCAAAAACGAACACATGAGCAGAGGGTTGACGATGCCATTGAGGATCGTCACGACGGTGCTCTTTTTCAACGTCAAGTAAATCAACTCCTAGTATTGTGCCAACCGACATAGAACAAACGGAGGCGTGACGCTACGCAAGCGAATCGGGTGAGGGCAGAAGCGGAGACACCAACGCCGTGGCGCCAAACAGGACGGCGCATCCCAAAAGAAGCGTTTCGTAGCTCTCGCCAATACAGCAAGAAAGCGCCACGGGAATCAAAAACGTCAATCCCAGCGAGACGGTACTCACCACGCCGCCGGCGCTTCCCGCAAGGCCATCGCGCACACCGGGAAGCATGTACGGCAGCGACTGGACAACAGGCCCGGCAACGGCGCTCGCGATGCCGATCGCAAACATCAGCCCTATCGAAGACGCAGAAATAAAAGCTTCCCCAGCCCACATGAGCACGCCCCCGACAACCGCCGACAAAGCCATGAATGCACGGTAGTCCTTAAACTGTGCGCGCATATAGGGGCCGACCACGCTTCCGACAATCGATCCGAGGGTTACAAACGAAGCCAGGACTCCAGCGGTTTGCGGCTCGATCGAAACCTCAAGCGCCGACACCAAATAGCCGGAGTACGCCGTAGCCGACGCGAGGGCGACTCCAAGCAGCACCGCCACAAGCCAAATCATCGGCATCTTGGCCACCGTTCCAAAAGCGCCCGCCGTCGGCGCGGAGTCACCGGAGGCGTCATCGCTTGCTGCACGCACGGCGTCCGCCGACGGCGCGACAAGCAGCCACAGCAGCCCAAATACCGCAAACAAGACAGCGGCGAGCACGTATGCCTGCCCAGCCGCCGCAAAGAGAGGAGACGTCGCAAGCGAGCAGGCGATGCCGGCGGAGCCCGCCGCATAAAACCACCCCATGGCGCGATCAGTGTCATCGCCAAAAGCAGGTCCCAACACCTTCAACGCAATGGCGTTGATGACGCAGGGCGCCGCACCCAACAGCACGCTCGCCGCGAACAGCGCCGTAAACGAGGAACACGCGACGCGCGCGACCGCCGCGGCCGCAGAGACCGCCGATGCGAAAAGCACGAGCGCCTTCACGCCGCGGCGATCGGCACAAACACCTGCCGGCATACCAAACACCACGGCAGGAATAAACGGGGCAAACAGGACGGCCGAAAACTCGGCAGACGACAACCGCAGGCTCGACACAACCATGTGCGCCAACCCCGACACCTGGTACTGCGCATAGTTGGCGGCAAACACGATGCCGCACACCACAAACAGCAACGCGTACTTCTCGACCGTCCCTTTGCTCACGTCAATCACCCTAACTACGCCTCGTCCCTGCGATAGACAATACGCCCATCGAATATGGTCGTTTCGACCTCCAGCTCGCGAATCGCCATCGGGTCCATCTCAAACGGGTTATCCGACAGGATAACGATGTCGGCCAGCTTGCCGGCGGCAAGACTGCCCAGACGGCGCTCGAATCCCTCGGCGTAGGCAGAGCCGAGCGTATGTGCCTGAAGCGTCTCGCCAAGCGTCAGGGCATTCTCGCGGAAATAGCCCTCCGCTGGATGCCCATCGAACTCGCTGCGCGTCACCGCGGCATATACGGTGTCGATGGGATCGATCGACATGACCGCAGGCCAGTCGGTACCAAGGCCCAAATGGATTCCGCCGTCGGCCTCCTCCCGGTAGCGCCACATGTGGCTCATGCGCTCCTCGCCGAGCGAGCCCTCGTACACGCCCTGGCCAAGGCCTCCAATGGGATGCTGCGGCTGAATCGCCGCGTTGATACCCAGGCGCTTCATGCGAGCGATGTCCTCAAACTGCAGGTTATCGGTGTGCTCGATGGCAAAACGCGTTCCCTTGTTGCCGCACACCTCCTCGGCGCGCTCGACAGCATCGATGATCATCGTGGCCGAAGCATCGCCAATGGCATGGATGCGGACATCAAAGCCGTTTTTGTCGGCCTCGAGCACCATGCGGTCGAGCACCTCCTGGTTGCACGCCGGCTCGCCGCGGAAGTCCTTGCCCATGGGGGCGTTGAGATACGGCTCGTGCATGTATGCCGTGTAGGCCTCGGGGCAGCCGTCCAGGATGTACTTAAGGCCCGCCATGCGCACGCGCTCGCCATGATGGCGCGCCCTCAGAGTCTGCGACTCCGCCATGGGAGCATCGAGCGCGGGGTAATAGCTAATGCGCAGTGTGCTGAGGCCCTCGTTTGCCAGTCGGTCGTAAATGTCGTACACGCCAGGCGTGGTCACGCCCAAGGGGTACATATCGCCGATCGAAGTGATGCCGAGCCTGTTAAACTTGCGCATCGACTTGAGCAGCGAAGCATCGAGGTCCGGCTTGTTGAGCACCACATCAAGCAGAATGTTCGTCGCCTGGGGCTCGGACAGAAAGCCGTTGGGCTCGCCGTTGTCAAAGTGGCGGATGAGGCCGCCCTCGGGCGTCGGGGTGTTACGGTCGATGCCGACCGCTTTGAGCGCGGCGGTATTGCACCAAACCACGTGCATCGAAAAGTCCGAAAGCACAATCGGGCGATCGATGTCGAGTGCATCGAGGCTACGACAGTCGGGGTCGGTCGGGTCCTCCCATGCGGGCGAATACCAGCCCTGGCCGTAGATCCACGGGTTGTCGGGGTGCTCAGCGGCAAACTTCGCCACGGCATCGACGCAGGCCCGCTCGCTCGGCAGGAACATCAAATCGCAGCAGAAGTCCTCGTCCTTTTGGATGGAACCGAGCGCAAAGTGCATGTGCGAATCGTTGAATCCGGGCATGACCAGCTTGTTGCCCGCATCAATCACCTCGGTATCGGGGCCGACAAACGGCTGCACCTTGTCGGGTGCGCCCACGGCGACGATCTCGTTGCCGCGAACCGCTACGCATCCCGCATGAGGCTCAAGCTCCTCCGCCGTAAACAGCGCCGTGGTCTTAATGACGATGTCGGCAGGAACCACCGTCTCCATGATTACTCGCCGTCCTTAGCAGCGGCAGCCTGCATAGCCTTGCGGCCGAGCTCGGGCAGGAAGAAGACCGGCACCACGGAAAGCAGGAAGCAGAGGCTCTCGAGGCCCATGTTCATGGTGTAGTCGGCGCCGGCGACAGCGGAGATGCCGATGGGCAGGAAGTAGCTCATGAGCAGGGAGATGGTGCCGACGATGCCGCCAGCGGAACCGGCGTACGTGTCACCGATCTCGGGGAGCAGAACCGGCATGGACTGCATGATCGGGCCGTTGATTGCAGTGAAGAAGCCGTTGATGACCAGGATCGCCCACAGCAGGAAGCCGACGGGGGTGTACCACGTCACGAACATCGAGACAGCGCCGATGAGCGTGGTGACGATGAGGAAACCCTTGAACTTGCCAAGCTTGTCGCAAAAAGCAGGGCCCACGATGCAGCCGAAGAAGCTGCCGACGGCGACGATGGCGGCCATGAAGCCGGCGGTAGCGGCATCGATGCCCTTGCCAAGCTGGAGCGCCTGGGGCAGGAAGCCGGCATAGGCAGTGGTGGAGGCGAGGCCAAAGCCAACGCCGATGGAGATCAGCCACACGCCGGGGCTCTTGATGGCGACCTTGAGGTAGTCGAGCACGGGCTCGGGCTCGGGAAGCGGCTGACCCTCGGGCACGTCACGGTCGAGTACGATCCAAAGAACCCAGGAGATGGTCATGACGACAGCGGCAACCATGTAGGAGTTGAAAACGCCGCCGAACATGCCGGCGCAGATCTGGGCGACGACGATAGCGACGCACGAAGCGGCGTAGAACAAGCCCATGGCAAAGCCGGTCTGCTCGCGGAACCACGTGCCGAGCACCTTGATGAGGTTGGCGTTGAGCGCCGAGATGCCCATGCCGATCAGGAACATCGACGCCATCTGCATCGTGAACGAGTCGAGCGTAAAGCAGCGGAGGAAGCCGCCGGCAACCGAAATTGCGGTGCAGACCGTAACGACCTTCTTGGAACCGATGCGGTCACCGAGGGCGCCCAACGGAATCGAGAAGAAAACGGCGGTAAGCATGGGGACGAGGAACAGCATCGAGAAGCCAACGGTATCGATGTTGAGCATCGGCATGACCTCGACGGCAAGCGCCGAGACCTGATACTGCATGTAGTTAGCCATAAAGCACAGCAAGCAAACGACCGAAACGATTGCCCAGCGCCATGAAGGAAGTTTCTCTTCCATGATGACTCCTTTGGTTAGTCGAGCATTCAGACAACTTGGAGAGCCGGGCCCTGGCTCTTCGGTGCCCTCATTTTGCGATTGACCCCTCGCCGAAACCATTCGGCATCCGGCTTATCATCATGCGAAAAAAGGAGTAGTATCACTACGCTAAATAGCTAAAACGCCAGCTTAAACCCTACGCAATCTCATCGGAGGTCATCTTGAGCTTTCTGTCCGATTCCGAGTGGCTCTGCTTAAACGATCTTGTGCTTTCGATTAATTCCATCGACAACGACCGGGAATTCCGGTCGACCGTCCTCAAGAAGTTACGTTTTCTTATCCCCTACGAGTCGGCGGCGTTTTTCCTGAGCGATCTTTCCAAAGACCTCGTTTCCACCCCGCAGGAATGGAAGACGCGCGTCTTTCTCGACCCGCTCGGCATCGACGTCCCCGCCGGGATGCTCGAGCGTTACACCGAAGAGTATTGGCAACAGGATATGATCGTCGCGCATCGCAACCTCACGCGCTCGACGGTGCTGCGCGAATCCGACCAGCTCAGCCCCGGCGATATCGAGAGTAGCTATATGAAGGACTACCTTGGCGGCCGTCATGTCGTCAACGTGAGTTTCTTTAACGATGAGGGCTTTTTGGGATCGCTCAATCTCAATCGCAAAAAAGAGGAGGGCGACTTCACCGACCGCGAAGTCCAGATTCTGGAGCTGATCGAGCCCCACCTTACCAATCGCCTATCCAAATGGCGCGTCCGGGCCGACCGCAGCTCATCCGAGGTAGTGTTCGCCCACGACTACGATGTCTCGGCGCGCGAAATCGACGTATGCCGCTGTGTGCTATCGGGCATGGACAACGCGGCCATTGCCGAAGAGCTCTGTATCAGCACCGGCACCGTTAAAAAGCACCTGGAGAATATCTTTCGAAAGACGCAGGTCAACAGCCGCGTTGGGCTCATGGCGCTCCTTCAGCAGTACACGGCACTCAAACAGTAAGCCCAAGCGCGGCGGCGTCGATGCATCTACGCCCTATAGAGCACGTTGTCGGCAAAGAAGTCGGCCGGGGACTCCATGCAGGCAATCTCGCCGTCAAACATCATGGCGACGTCGTCGGCTACCTGCTCGGCAAAGTCCAAATCGTGCGTAGCCATGATGACGGTGCCGCCAGCCTTCGCATGGTCACGCAGGGCGCGGGCGATGGTGCGGCGGCTGAACAGGTCTAGACCCTTGGTGGGCTCATCGAGCAATAGCAGTTCGGGGCCGATTAGCAGCAGTTTTGCCAATGCAAGCAGTTGACGCTGCCCGCCCGAAAGATCGTACGGATGGCGTCCATCCAGACCCGACAACCCCAAGCTCGCCGCACGCTCCCGCGCCAAGTTCTCGTCATATCCGCAGGTTGAGGCCCATTCCATCAGCTCATCGCGAACCGTCTCGGCAACCAGCAATGCTTTGGGATTCTGAGGCAGCAGCGCCGCCGAGGCCGCTCCGCGCACCATGCGGCCGCGCTGCAGCTTGGCGGTCTTCGCCAGCACCGAAAGCATCGTCGACTTACCGCATCCGTTGCCGCCCACGATCGCATGCACCGCACCGGCCGAAAACGACGCATCGAGCCCGCGCAGCACCCAGCCGGACGCTCGATCGTAGCGAAACCAGCCTTCCGACAGGGTGGTAGCCGACCCGCCGTGCATTTTTTGGAGTATTCTGCTTCCATCCGTGCGCGAGAAGGCTTCCAAGCCGTTCTCGAGCGACGTTTGCGCCACAAATTCGGACGATTTGTCCAATTCCAAACTTTTTTTCGCGCTCGATACGTCCCCGGGCGGCTCCAGAGAGCCCAAATTGTCCTCACGCCTGCTGAATACTCCGTTTTTTGCACATCGGATGGCACCCCACCCCAACGTGTCATCGGAAAACAGCGATTCTCGGCATACCAAAGAAGCCATATCCGCCGCCTCGTGCACGCGGCCATCCTCAATCCGGTACGCACACGTCGCGTATTCGAGCATTGGGCGCGGCTGATGCGTCGCCACAACAACCGTGCAGCCCAGCTCGCGATTCACACGAAACAGCGCGTGCAGGAAATTCTTCTCGGCAACGGGATCGAGCTGAGACGTGGGCTCGTCGAGCAGCAGCACGCGCGGGCGCAGCGCCAGGACGGCGGCAAGCGACAGCAGCTGCTTGCGGCCACCCGAAAGCGTATCGGTATCACGATGAAGCCAGTCCTCCAGACCAAAGAAATAGCTGGTCTCGGCAACACGGCGGCGCATCTCGTCGCGCGACACACCCAGATTCTCTAGGCCAAACGCCATCTCGTGCCACACGGTTTCGCACACGATCTGGTTCTCGGGATCCTGGAACACATAGCCCACGCGATCCGCCGATGCCCGCACGTCCATGTCGGCAACGTTCTCGCCCAGCACGCTCAGTTCGCCAGTGCGCTCGCCCGCCGGAGCGATCTCGGGCTTGAGCAGCGACAGCAGCGTCGACTTACCCGATCCGGTACCGCCAACAAGCAGCGCAAATGCACCTTGGGGAACAGACCAGTCGAGCCCCTCGAGCACCGCAGCATCAGCATCGGGGTAGGCAAAGCTCAGGCTCCGCACCTCAATCGCCGGCGCGGCCGAGCCATATGCCACACCCGCCGCCGAGCTCCTATCCAACCGAGCCATCAGCCAAACCTCTTCTCATCAATCGCGTGCGACGCGCAAGGCAGCATCATCCAGGCAGCGTACACGACATAGCCCAGCCACGGCGCCGGCACCGAGAGCTGCGGATAAAACGAATACTGTGTCGTCGCGGTCGCCGCCACGGCCACCGCGGCAGCACCAAACAGCGCGAGCCCGACCAGCGCGGCAACGTCGCTGCGCCCCAGTCGATACCGCGCATACGTCGTACGACGTGTCGCGGCACCCCACCCGCGCGAGCGCATCGCGTCCGCGCGCTCCAGCGAATCTTCCATGCCCCAGCCCATCAACACGCTCGACGCCCGCAGGCGCGATCGCACGGGATCGGTGGGCGCGCGGCCCGGCACATCAATCGCATCCTGCACCGCCAGCACCGTACGACCGCGGCGTAAAAACTGCGGGATAAGCCTCATGCACATCGAGATCATGAGCGCAATCACCGGTGCGGCATTGCCCAGCAGCGCGAGCACCTTGTCGTATTCGAGCATCGACGCCGCAGCCTCAAACCACAGCACGCTCGCCACAAACAGCCCACCCATGCACAGGCCGTATACCATGCTTTCCAGATACACCGCGCGCATACCAATACGGAACAACTCCGTCGAGCCCGAGGCGCTAAACAGCGGATTGACCAGCGCGATAATCAAAATCACCGGCAGCTGCCAGCGAAGCGCCCCCAACGTGCGCGCAGCACCGCGCGTCGCAAATCCATACGCCAGCCCGCCCGCAAGCGACAGCGCAATCAGCACCGGCTGCATCGAGAACATGGTGAGCCCCAGCGTCAGCACTATATAGAGTGCCGGCACAGCCGGATGCGACATCGAGAATGCCGCAACGGGCTCGCCGCCAAACTCCTCTCGTATGTTGTCCACGGGCACCCCCGTCCCCTCGCTCAAACGACAGCTCCGCAGCACCGCCAATGCCGCACGCAAGCAGTGCAAACACCACACCGGCGGCGCAAGCCTCAACCGCCGCAAACCAATCGCTACGCGCTCAACATATGCCTGCGGTATCATATTGCGCCGTGTATCGTTTCCAAACACACGTCTCTATAACGTAACAGGAGATCACATGGACGCAACCGCAATTATCCTCGCTGCCGGCGAGGGCACCCGCATGAAGTCGAACCACTGCAAGGTTTCGCACAAGATCCTGGGCAAGCCCATGGTCCAGTGGATCGTCGACGCTACCATCAAGGCCGGCTGCAGCCGCGTCGTGGTCGTCATCGGCAGCCACGCCGACGAGATGCGCGCCCTTATCGACGGCGCCTACGCCAACAGCGCCACCAAGGTCGAGTGCGTCGAGCAGACCGAGCGCCTGGGCACCGGCCACGCCGTAAAGGTCGCGCTCGAGGCCTGCGGCATCACGCAAGGCCCCGTCGTCGTGCTCAACGGCGACCTGCCGCTCATCACCGCCGACACCGTCGCCAAGTTCGCACAGACCGTCGCTACCGGCGAGCTCGCCTGCACCGTCATGACCATGACCCCGCCCGACCCCTTCGGCTACGGCCGCATCAAGCTGGGTGCCGACGGCCAGATCGAGCGCATCATCGAGCAGAAGGACTGCACGCCCGAGCAGGCCGCCACGCTGCTCGAGTGCAACGCCGGCTGCTACGCCTTCGACGGCGCGCAGCTCGCCGCGCACATCGACGAGATCGGCAACGACAACGCGCAGTCCGAGTACTACCTGCCCGACATGCTCGAAATCCTCAAGGGTCACGGCCAGGCGGTCTCCATCTTCCACTGCGATGACTACCGCGACGGCCTAGGCGTCAACAGCCGCATCCAGCTCGCGCAGCTCACCGCCATCGCGCGCGACCGCATCAACGAGCACTGGATGGCCGAGGGCGTTACCTTCATCGACCCCACGCAGGCCTGGATCGGCCCCGACGCCACCATCGGCCGCGACACCGTCGTGTGGCCGCAGACGCATCTGATCGGCCACGTCACCGTGGGCGAAGAGTGCCAGCTCGGCCCCAACAGCCGCCTCACCGACACCACTGTCGGCAGCGGCTGCATCATCGATGAGACCATCGCCATCGAGGCCGTCATCGAGAACGGCGTCGACTGCGGCCCGCGCGCCTACCTGCGCCCGGGCACCCACATGCTCGACGGATCCAAGGCCGGCACGCACGTGGAGATCAAGAAGTCCACGATCGGCGAGGGTTCCAAGGTGCCCCACCTGTCCTACATCGGCGACACCACCATGGGCTCCGGCGTCAACGTGGGCGCAGGCTCCATCACCTGCAACTACGACGGCGTGCACAAGCACAAGACCGTCATCGGCAAGGACGCCTTCATCGGTTCCGACACCATGATGGTCGCGCCCGCCCAGATCGGCGACGGCGCGCTCGTTGCCGCCGGCTCCGTCATCACCGAGCCGGTTCCGGCAGACGCACTCGGCCTGGGCCGCGCCCGTCAGGTAAATATCGAGGGCTGGGCCGCCGATTATCGCCGCCGTCTGCACGAGGACGACGAGGTATAACGTTTTACCAGGCACAAAAGGAGCTGTTCCCATGGGGACGGCTCCTTTTTCTATCGTGACCTGCGCGACCGGATGAGTGGTCGGTTCGTGTCCGTTGACGGTAAAGACGTTATCAAGGCTCGATAAACCCCGTCGCGCGGTTACAATGCAACAAGGCATCTATATGGCATTCGATGTATAAAGGAGAAGGGTAATGCCGATTAATGATCCCGAGAAGTCGGAGAATATGCGCAAGTCCATCCGCGTGTATTCCGGTTCCTCCAACCGTCCCCTCGCTCAGAAGATCGCTGAGTTCCTTGGGGTCGAGCTTTCGGGCCTTACGCTAAAGCAGTTCGCCAATGGTGAGATTTACGCCCGCTACGACGAGACCGTCCGCGGCGCCGACGTCTTCCTGATTCAGTCCGTGGCCGGCGGCAACGTCAACGACATGCTCATGGAGCTGCTCATCGCCACCGACGCTGCCAAGCGCGCATCCGCCCGCTCCATCACCGCCGTTATCACCCACTACGGCTATGCCCGCCAGGACCGCAAGGCCGGCCCGCGCGAGCCCATCACCGCCCGCCTCGTCGCCAACCTGCTCGAGCGCGCCGGCGTCAACCGCATCATCACCCTCGACCTGCACCAGGGCCAGATCCAGGGCTTCTTCGATATCCCGGTTAACCACCTGTCCGCACTGCCGCTGTTTGGCCAGTACTACAACGACATGCACTTCGACACCGACAACCTGGTTGTCGTCTCCCCCGACGTGGGTCGTGCCAAGGCCGCCAAGAAGCTGTCCGACATGCTCGACTGCGACCTGGCCATCGCCCACAAGGGCCGTCCGCGCCACAACGCCGCCGAGGTCATGGGCATCATCGGTGACATCAAGGGCAAGACCTGCATCATCAACGACGACATGATCGACACCGCTGGCACCCTGTGCGCCAACGTCAAGGAGCTCAAGGCCATGGGCGCCGGCGACATCTACGTGTGCGCCACCCACGGCATCTTCTCCGGTCCGGCCATCGAGCGCCTGAACGATGCCCCCATCGTCGAGTGCGTCGTCACCGATGCCATCCCCGTCGAGGTCGGCGGCAAGATTAAGACCATCTCGGTCGCCGAGGAGTTCGCTCAGGCCATCTCCGCCGTTTACCACGAGGAGCCCGTCTCTACGCTCGTCGGCGGCGACTTCGCGCTGTAGTCCAACGCGCATCGCATCATCTTTGATGCTTTTAAAGGGTCGGAAGCTCGCTTCCGGCCCTTTTTCTATCCCTCGCCAACCTTCCCTGGACAATTAGTTCAGATACGTATTTTTTAAAGCCCCAAAGGGCCGTTCGGAGCCTTCTGAGCTCCCCGGCGGATGCCATGCCGCCCAAAGCTCATCGTTTTCGAGTACAACCGCCGCATATTTACCCTCAAATCACCCTCGAAGGCCCTTAGAAACGCCTCGAATGCCCGTCGCCTTATACGTATCTGAACTAACTGTCCAGTAGCTATCGTCAACCTTCGCGGCAGAGCTCAATTTCCTGCAATCCCCTCAACCGATTCCACCGATTTCATAACACCCAGCCGTTCATGGCGCACAGCGCCCCGCTGAGCGAAAAGAACGGTATGGCGGTCGCATTCTGCCGCCAACTTAGTACGTTATAGCTATGACGACCGTGATTTCACATCTCTCCGCCCTCCGCGCAATTCGTCGCGCACGACGGGCGTACTCTGCCCTACCCTGGGACTCCGTTGATAGCGAACAGCAAGCACATGCCTTGGCTAGCTGCATTCCCAACAATGACGCGATAGACTTTGGCGCACTTTCGATAC
>OIBA01000023.1_pt1 | contig 80287 bp, 74 predicted proteins | sample 1580931 | NCBI WGS metagenome assembly OIBA01 (sample SAMEA3882548, study PRJEB24775) | human gut metagenome | biome: human-associated habitat; feature: intestine environment; material: feces | place: Netherlands | collected 2009/2010
CATAGCTCAGCTGGGAGAGCATCTGCCTTACAAGCAGAGGGTCATAGGTTCGAGCCCTATAGGCCCCATTTTTGAACAAATTAATTGAATATGCGGGTATGGTGGAATAGGCAGACACAAGAGACTTAAAATCTCTCGGGGGCAACTCCGTGCCGGTTCAAGTCCGGCTACCCGCAGTATCAGTAAGATTCCTTTTTCAGGGATCTTTTTTTGTATCATAAAATTTATTGATGAAAACGGGAAAATATTCCTAGCTTATTGGTAGGGATATTGACAAGGCTATTTTCCCATGATAGAATCCTGACAGTTGTAAAACAAATCGGACAGATATAAAAAATATATCCGTTGTCAGTATAAATATACATGGAAAGAATATAAGGAGAAGTCAGAAAATGCTGAATCAGTTTTCAAGAACAGAATTATTAATCGGAAAAGAAGGAATGGAAAAGCTGAAAAATTCCAGAGTCGCAGTATTCGGAATTGGCGGTGTTGGCGGATATACGGTGGAAGCACTGGTCAGAAGTGGCGTAGGTACCCTGGATCTCATTGATGATGATAAAGTATGTCTCACCAATATCAATCGCCAGATTTACGCAACAAGAAAGACCGTAGGGAAATATAAAGTTGACGTGGCCAGAGAACGTATTCTTGAAATTAATCCGGATGCAGTTGTAAATATCCACAAAACATTTTATGTGCCGGAGACAGCAGATTCCTTTGATTTTTCCCAATATGATTATGTAGTCGATGCGATCGACACTGTAACCGGAAAGCTGATGCTCGTAGAGCAGGCAAAGGCTTCAGGAACACCGATCATCAGCTCTATGGGGGCCGGAAATAAGATGGATCCAACAGGTTTTATAGTGACAGATATTTATAAAACGTCCGTCTGTCCCCTTGCAAAGGTCATGCGCCGAGAACTGAAAAAAAGAGGAATTAAAAAACTGAAGGTGGTTTACTCACAGGAGAAGCCAATGACTCCAATTGATGATATGGCGATCAGCTGCAAGTCTCATTGCATCTGTCCTCCGGGAACAGAAAAAAAATGTACTCAGAGACGTCAGGTACCGGGAAGTAATGCCTTTGTGCCTTCCGTAGTGGGACTGATCATTGCCGGTGAGGTTGTAAAGGATCTTATTAAATAAAAATTGGATTATTCTGTGTTACTGAGAACGGAATGAACAGTAACCATTCTGTAAGAACAGATATTGCATGTATACTTATATTGTGCAATATCTGTTTTTTTGTGATAAAATATTTTTTACAGATAGTTTTGTAAATAAAAGAGAAGGACAGATAAAGTATGGGGATCGTTGAAAAATTTATAAAAGAAGGACAGCTGACAAAGGAAGAATATCCGGAACTTCTGCACTTATACCAGGATCCGGATACGGTTCGTCTGCTTCGGGAAGAGGCTGTCCGTATACAGAAAAAATATTTTGGAAATAAAATATATACAAGAGGTTTGATAGAATTTACCAATTACTGCAGAAATGACTGCTATTACTGCGGGATCCGCCGTTCTAACAGGAATGCCAGCCGTTACCGCCTTACGAAGGATGAAATCCTGCAGTGCTGCGAGAATGGCTATGAGCTGGGATTTCGGACATTTGTGCTCCAGGGAGGGGAAGATCCATGGTTTAATGATGACCGGATGGTTGACATCATTCGGTCCATCAAACAGGGATATCCGGACTGTGCGATCACGCTGTCCATTGGGGAGAAATCAAAAGAAAGTTATCAGAGATTTAAAGATGCCGGAGCAGACCGCTATTTACTCCGTCATGAGACGGCCAGTGAGGATCATTATCGTTATCTTCATCCGGAGAGTTTAAGTCTTGCAAACCGTAAACAGTGTCTTTATACCCTGAAGGAACTGGGATATCAGATAGGTGCCGGATTTATGGTAGGTGCGCCGGGACAGACGCTAGAGTATCTGGCGGAAGACCTTGTTTTTCTTAAAGACCTGAATCCGCATATGGTGGGGATCGGACCATTTGTCCCGCACCATGATACGAAATTTGCAGAGGAACCGGCAGGAAGTGTGGATCTGACACTGTTTCTGCTGTCTGTCATCCGAATCCTGCTTCCACAGGTACTTCTTCCGGCAACCACAGCACTGGGGACCCTGGACCCCAGAGGCAGGGAAAAGGGTTTTCAGGCGGGTGCAAATGTAGTAATGCCCAATCTTTCTCCGGTGAAGAACCGTAAACAGTATGAGCTTTATGATAACAAGATCTGTACAGGCGAGGAAGCAGCAGAGTGCAGAGGGTGCCTTACCAGACGTGTGGAGTCTGTAGGCTATGAAATCGTTACAGACCGTGGAGATTCCCCGATGACAGATTGACACGGGGTACAAAATACTTTCTTTTTTCAGCGATTTAAGGTAAAATATCAGTAAGATCAGATTGCTAAAAAATTAACAGCTGGTCAGAAATAAGCGGAATTTTCCTGCAAAGCGGAATGCAGGAAAAATGATGGAGTGCGTAAAATATGGAAAAATCAGAAAATGCTGTGCGGAGCAGACTTCTGGAAGCGGGGAAGGAAGAATTCAGAGACAGGGGATTTCTGAAGGCTTCTCTTCGTGCGATCTGCAAAAAAGCAGATGTGACTACGGGAGCGCTATATTTCTTTTTTGAAAGTAAAGTAGCTCTTTTTGAAGAAATCGTGGAAGAGACGGTAGAGGATCTGAAGCGGATCATGGGAGACTTTACGGATCAGGAAAAACAACTGCATCCGGAAGAATATGACAGGATACTTATGGAATTTATCTGGGAAAACAGGGACATCGCAAAAATCCTCATAGATGGAGCTGAAGGTACCAGATATGTGAATTTCCGTGAGGATGCCTGTACGAAAATGGAGCAGATCCTTAATGAACGCTTTCAAAAGGAATGTGGACAAGAAGTTGATCACGAGCTGGTACATATCCTGGTACAGATGAAATTTCAGGGATATTGTGAACTGCTCCGGGGAAACTGCTCCAGGGAAAAACTCCTGGAAATTTCCAGAATTCTGCAGATATGTTCCAGCCAGTGCCTTCTGGCAATTGAGGCAGAACTAAACAGAAAGCAGTAAAAACCATTGCTCATTCTCCTAAAGTATGTTATGATTAACTTGGTTAGTTTTAACAAACCAAGGGAGGTGTAAATAACGTGAGATCAAATGAATCATCTGAAGATTATTTGGAAACGATCCTGATCCTTGGAAACAGGAGCTCTCTTGTAAGAGCTGTGGATATCGCGGCAGAGATGGGCTTTAAGAAACCGAGTGTCAGTGTTGCCATGAAGAATCTTCGCCAGAAAAATCTCATCACAGTAGCCGACAACGGAGATATCCGTCTGACAGAGGACGGACATAAGATTGCCGATAAGGTATATGAACGTCATCAGCTGATCTCTTCTTGGCTGATGATACTGGGAGTCCAGGAAAAAACAGCGATTCATGATGCCTGCAGGATCGAGCACATAATCAGTGAGGAGAGCTTTCAGGCATTGAAAAAGGCAGTTTATGAGCTGAGGGAGCAGCAGGCTGTGCTCCATGGAGAAACCGCGGATCAGGTTTGATCCCTGCAGCAGAAGCTATCAGGAATTGACAACTGAAAAAATAAGAATATAATGGAAATCCAGGTTATGAAATGGAGGATACCAAAAGATGAAATTACTTTTTATACGACATGGAGACCCGGATTACACAATAGATTCCCTGACCGAAAAGGGCTGGAAGGAAGCGGAATTTCTTTCTGAAAAGATCGCAGCTCTTGATGTCAGGGATTTTTATGTTTCTCCGCTTGGAAGAGCAAAGGATACCGCATCCTGCACACTGAAGAAAAACGGAAGAACAGCTACAGAATGCAAGTGGCTGAGAGAATTCGACGTAAAGATCAGAAGACCGGATCTTCATGGGGAAAAGATCATTCCCTGGGACTGGCTTCCCCAGGACTGGACGAAGATCGAAAATTTCTACAGTTTTGACCGCTGGTGGGATAATGACATCCTGCGAGAGGGAAAAATGAAAGAAGAGTATGACTGGGTCACACAGAATTTTGATAAAGTTCTGGCAGAGCATGGCTATGTGCGGGAAGGACATTATTACAGAGCAGAAAAAGCCAATGAAGATACGCTTGTGTTTTTCTGCCATTTCGGTGTAAGCTGTGTACTCATCAGCTATCTTCTCAGTATCTCTCCGCTGGTGATGCTGCAGAATTTCTGTGCGGCGCCGTCATCGGTGAGCACCATTGTTACAGAGGAGAGGCGAAAAGGGATCGCGTCCTTCCGTATGAGCTCTTTTGGAGATATTTCTCATTTGTATGCGCATCAGGAGCCGCCGGCTTTTGCTGCTAGATTCTGTGAGACATATGATAACAAAGAGCAGAGACACGACTAAAAAGCGAAAGAAACGGCTGTAATATTTCGGGTTTTTCTGGAAGACCATGGTAAATAATGATCAGCAGGATTATTTTGGAAAATGATTAGACTTCGTTAATAAATTTTATAATTTTACGGGGAACGTTTCATCCGCTTTTATCTAGTGCCATTATGCAGCTTTTCAAAAAGCCCGAAACCCTTGATTTTACTGGAAAAATTTATAAAAAAGCTTTTGTCAGTGTTTATCACATATTAAGTTTTGCTCGTGGGGTAAAAATCAGTTTGTGGGGTAAAAATTGGGGTAAGCTGTGGGGGATGAAAACGCAATAGATATGTGTTGGTAAAATACGATTTGACAAATATTTTTGCAGTTCGCATAATATACTTAACAAGGGAGCCGGAAGGTGAGTGCAGATCACCCGACCCGGCGAAATAAGATTAGTAAAAAATAGCTGTCATTCTCGCCAAAGAACAGGACGGCTATTTTTTATATGTATAAGTCAAAATTGCAACGATCAGCAAAGCAGTTGCAAGTATAATTTGCAATTCTTCATAAGTACTCATAATGATCACTCCTCTCTGGTAAGGTGTCCATATCAGGCACGTTTTTATTGCTTTTTACCTTTGAAATTAATATTGTATACAAAATTGTGCGCAATTAAGGGACATAAAGAGGAGGCATTTTCGGATTTACCCCGTTTTTTTACCCCGGTGAGAAAGCGAAGGTGTTTTGCTACATGGTGATTTAGATGGAACAGAATGTGAGAAACCAATAGAAAAGATATGGTGGTTCGGTTATAATAAAGAAAAAGCATTGAAGCAGGAAAGGAGAAAACATTATGCCGGTAACGATAAAGATGCTGTTAGATCAGTATACCGAAATATTACGGAAGATATATGGAAGTCATTTAAAGACAGTAATTTTATATGGATCCTATGCAAGAGGAGATTATAGGGCAGATTCTGATATAGACATAATGATTCTCCTGGACTTGTCAGACATGGATATTAAACAGTATCGTCATGAGCTGTCAGGAGAAACTTTTGACTTCAACATGGACCATGACCTTGATATTAAACCGATAGCAAAAAGCCAGCAGCATTTCCAGAACTGGGTCGATGTATACCCGTTTTATGCGAATGTAGAGAAAGAAGGGGTGAAATTATTTGATGCAGCCTAATGAGAAGGGAACGCAGAAAGATTTAGTATTGTATCGTATTGAAACCTCTAAAAGCGATATCAAAGCAGCTGAAATCCTTTTGGCGGCAAAAGAGTTTCGTGGAGCGAATAACCGGGCATATTATGGGATTTACCATGCAATATCAGCTGTGCATGCACTGGACGGTAATGCATATAAGAGACATAAAGATGCCCTGGCGAATTTCAATAAGAATTATGTGAAAACGGAGATCTTCCCGAGAAAACTTGGAAAGAAAATTGTTGAATCAGAAGAAATCCGTCATGCCAGTGATTATGATGATTTCTATATAGCAACCAGAGAAGAGGCTGAGGAGCAGATTGAGACGGCAAAAGAGCTGGTATCGCGCGTAGAAGAATATGTACAGGCAAGATGGGAGAGAAAGTCTGAAAAGTAAGGATGAATTTTTTAGAAGCATTACCCGTAAAAGATATTTTGAAGATTAAAGGGAAAGGCTGGAGCTGTAAAAGACTCTGGCTTTTTCGATATAAAAAATGTGACTTTATTTATTGAAAAATAACGAATTGTAATTATTGTGCTATTACATAATTGGCGATATGATTAAAGAGAAATGAGAGGAGAAATAGCGATGGAGGATAATATTAGGACGGAAATAATCAATTCTATTATTAACGGAGATATTGATCATGCAAGTGAATTAGTTGAAACGCACAAGCCGGAATATTTATATAAATATCGTTCTGGCAGTGATTATGATTTAGATGCATTAAGAAAAAAGTCAATATGGATTTCGAGAGCTACGGAAATGGATGATGATGCAGATGGTCGTCTTTATGTATCGAAGGACTTTAAAGAAAAATTTGAAATAGCTAAAGAATTCAACCCAGAATTTCAAGAACCTAAATATGCAGAAGCAGTTTATGGAATTGAAAACTTATCTAAACAAGGGTGTTTTATTAGTTCTTTTTCAGAATTAAATGACAATGAAGATATGTGGAATAGATATGCAAATGAAAATAAAGGTTTTTGTATACAATATAGATTTTTGGATTTACTTTCACCGAATGGATATGATTTAATCTGTCTTCCTATTTCCTATGAGGATAAAAAACCATTGGGAGTAGAAGAATTGACAAGTAAGCATAATATGGTTTTTACAACTTTGTATAAAAAGAATATTGAAGGTATATACGGAGAGGATTGGAAAGGCCAACGTGAATGGCGGTGGTCTTGCTATGAAAAGACTTTAGGATTAGAAAAAAATCAAAATGGAATGCTTATTGCAGTGCCAAAGCCAACTAGGATTTTTATAGGTAAAAATGCTACGGAAGATTTGATGATACAATTAGAGAATGTAGTAAAGGATATAGGGGGAAATGTTGAATTGATTAAATTATAGAGATAGAAAGTAAGAGAGATAAAAGCACTCAACGCCTTAATTGGTATTGGGTGCTTTTTTGTTTGGAATATTCTCTGTTTCAAGGAATGTTGCTTTTAAATCGTAAAATTTAGCTCGATATTTTTCTACATTGAGATTAGACATATATATTTGCAATTCATCGAGAGATTTAAGAATCGCAGATAAAGAATTTAAATCTTTGATTGTATTACACCCATGTTTTTCTTTACCAGTAAGGAGTGCATGATAACAATAACTATTTGAAATATTAGTATTACAAGAGGTTGCATATTGTCTGATTTGATCTAATAGTAAATTACCGTTTTCAGTTGTTATAAGGTAATCCAATATTATATTCCAGTCAGTGGCAATTTCTCTATATGTGGAATTTTCTTTTCTAATTTGATACATATTTAATATGCTTAATTTTTGAAAAGCATCAGGAGAGAGCGCATAAGTTTTATCTATATATGCCTGAAAATGAGTATCAGATTGTAGTCTACCCAATAAAAAGTCTACATCACAGTCGAGAATTGTTGATAAGTTAATTAGTTCTAATGTTTTGGGTAAGGTGTTTTTTTCCCAAGATCTGTATGTTTTAAGTGTTACATCAAGTATATCTGCCAACTGTCTTTGTGTAAATCCTTTTTCTTTACGTTTCTTTTTCAGATTTTTAGTAAATGTGTTTATTACATCTTTATGCTCAATTATAGGTATATTATTACTTATTTTCATTCAATATTCCTCCAACAATGAGTAGTAAATAGGTAATTGTTTACCTATATCATATCAGATACAATTAGACTTGTAAATAGCAAACAGTTAATAAGACGAAGTGAATACGAGGTGAAAGTATGATAAAAACAAACGAACACAATGTATCATTTAATGATTTAACAGTCGATACCGCAGGGCTTCAGGCATTAACGCACGCAGGTATTAAAACAGCAACAGAAATTGGAGTGGCAGCAGGAGCAAAGATTTATGTAGGAAGACGCGTTTTATGGAATGTAGCAAAAATCAGAAAATATCTGGACGAAATTTCTGAATAAGGTGGTGATTCTATGGGAGTATACGAAAACCTGTTGTCGGGTAAAGATAATGTACGAAGAATAAAAGACGTTACGAATGGGAATATTCACCGGATGAATTTGAGATTGCAAAGGCTGACAACAATGTAGAATACTTCTTGAATCACGACGATCATAGACAGAGTGCATCGTTTACTATGCCGAATATTGTGTCTGCTGGACAGCGAAATCAAATGCTGTTCCGGTTCGCATGTATGATGCAGGCAAAAGGCGCGTCCGATCAGTCGGTCTTTGCTGCAACTATGGCAGAAAATGAATCATCCTGCTCGCCGCCGCTGACCGAACAAGAGGTCAGGATCATTGTATCGAGTGCTACTAAATATGATAAGGGAAAGCCTATTCATATAGATTCTGAAGGAGTTGCTACACGAGAAAACAAAGATGATGTTATTGGAAATCCGGAATGGGTTCTTAGCTTTCTTGATTGTAACCATGATAAAGATGGGAATATAAAAAGTGTAAAACAATTTGTACATAATTTTGAAATCGTCATGGATAAAGATGACCGCTTTGCTGGGAAAATACGGTTTAATGAATTTGCACAGCAACTTTATTTGTGTGGTAATGTGCCTTGGGAAAAAGAGGACAATTGTAGAGCTTGGAGTAGTCATGATGATTCAGCCCTGTTTTCACTGGTACAGGCTGACTATGGGCTTAAAAGCCGACAGGACTTTGCAGATGCATTGAAAAATGTTTCTATGCGTAATAAGTTCCATCCGGTAAGAGAATTGCTGGATTCCCTTACATGGGATGGAAAAGAGCATATAAGAAGCCTGCTGCCGGAATATCTTGGAGCAGAGGATTCTGATTATACATATCAGGTTATGCGCCTTTGGATGTTGGGAGCTGTTTCAAGAGTGTATAAACCCGGAAACAAATTTGATTATACAATCATTTTACAGGGTTCACAGGGTATTGGCAAGAGTACATTTTTAAAGCAACTGGCAATGGATGATTCTTGGTTTAATGATTCCCTGGATAGTTTGGATTCAGACAAGGCGGTGCAGTCCCTTACAGGATCATGGATCATTGAGCTCGCTGAATTAAAGTCACTGGCTCGGACGGCTGGAGGCGTTGAGAGTGTAAAAAGGTTTTTGACCGCAACGCAGGATAAATACAGGATTCCTTATGAGCGGCGGGCAGACACATTTTACAGACAGTGTGTATTCGCCGGAACTACCAATAAAGATGATTTCCTACAGGATGAAACGGGAAATAGGCGTTTCCTAATTGTCCAGACAGGCGTTAAGAAACCATCAAAAAGTCTTTTTGTGCCAGAAATCATGGATACAATCAAGCTGGCTTGGGCCGAGGCTGTACATATTTGGAAAAATGAGAAGCCACAGCTGATACTTCCAGAAGCATATATGCAAGAGGCAAAGGAACTTCAAGAGACAAATATGGCAGATGATGGCAAGCGTGGAATTATTCTGGACTACTTGGAAGGGAAGACTCAGGTGTGTGCTAGAGAAATATGGTTCGAAGCATTAAAGGAAACCATACCACCAAAAAATTGGCAGGCATCAGAAATAAATAATATCGTTGCTAAAATACCGGGATGGGAAAGGCTTAAAACCCCACGTAAATTTGATGGATATGGACAACAACGAGGCTTCAGAAAAATAGCAATGAAAACTATAGAAGAGGAATCTGAAAATTCTGAGTTTGTTGTTGTTTCAGAGCAAGAACAAATGGAGCTTCCGTTTGATTAAGTAATTTTGCGGTTGTTTTTATGGATTGTAGTGAAGTTTGTAGAATGAATGTAGTTCGCTTAAACTCAGTATTTACAAGTGTTTCTACATATTCTACAAATACTACATCCTATAAAAAGAAATATATAAAAGATAATAATATAGGGATATAAGGGTATATAAAGAAAACTTTAAACTCTTTGGAACGATTGTAGTTGTAGTCTGTAGTTGGATTTTGTAATGGATTTTATAGGCGGCTTACCGCCGGAAAGGACAATAATTATGAAAATAATGACACAGGATAAAACACGAGTTTTAAATTTTAAAATGACGTATATCAGTTATGTAAGTAAGAACCGTATTTGTGAGGGTGATTTTGGTATTGCGGAATATGCAAGTCCAGAACGAGCAAAAGAAGTGTTGAATGATATGTTTCAAAAGTATGCAGCAGGAGAAAAAGCGTATATCATGCCGGAGGAGTAGCTAATGGATGGTAAAGAAGAATTAAAGCAGATATATGACATCTTCACGGACTGCTGGAGGTTATACAAAAAGCTGTATCCTCCGGGCAGACCTGAAGACGATGTATACTGGCAGGGAGTGGTGAAAGAGATAGAAGTATTACGGAAGAATCATCATCATTCCCGGTTGTGTGAGGACCTTCTTTTAGCAGTAGCAAAAGATCTGGAAAACAAAGCCAAAAGAAATAATCCGGTTGCCAGTATAAAAAAGTAATAATATGGGATTATTGCCATTAAAGATCATATCACGATATGGAAAATGGTGCAAACTGTGGTAAACATGTACCACAACTGTGGTCAGGTTTGATGGTAAAATATATATAACAGGTAATATTTCATTGTTGCGGAGGTGATTTTGGTGGTAGTTATTGGTCTTTTGTTATTTGTGATTGTGTGTGAGCTGGCAGCGATTTATGACAGACAGAATGGAGGTAAGTGACATGGGAAGAAAGAAACAGATTTCAGATCAGAGACGTTTATACACGGAAAGAATGAGGTTGCAGAAGGGGGTATTTAGTTCTCTGGCTAATGCGGCTGGACATATCGGAGAGCTTTATGCGGATTTCGTTCAAAGTGATGAGGTACGTAATTCCATGAAAGCTACAGCGGATAAAGCAATTGAATGCATGGATAATATCAAAGAACTTAACGAGCTGGAAGAACAGCTGAAAGCAGAAGAGCAGGAAAGCGAGGATGAGGATTAATGGAGAAAGTAGTAGTTCAGACCGGTGCGAAGACATACCAGATTACTGATCAAGACGGAAATGATCTGGGCGTGTTCAGATTTATTCCTTCAGATGCAGGTATTTTAAAGAGGTATAAAGAGGCAGCAGCGTTTTTTACTGGAATCAATGACAAAATCAAGGACAAAGACTTCGAGGAAATTCTTCCAGATCTGGAAAAGGAAGCCGGGGAGAAGATTGATCTGTTGTTTGGTGCTCCTGTATCAGAGAGCTTCTTCAAGATTACCAGTCCGTTTACAGTCCTGGAAAGCGGAGAGACCTTTGCAGAGCAGATTATCACTGTAATTGGTGGAATCATCGAAAAAGAGCTGGATGCAAGGGAAAAGGCGCAGCAGAAAAGGATAAAAAAGTATACTGACAAATACGCAAAGAAAGAAGTAGCCGAAGCGTAGCTACATAACAGGGCTGTCCTGGTAACGGGATGGTCCTGAGTATATAACGGCATTGGAAACAGGATTCAGTGCCCGAACCTCAAATAGTTTGGAGGCAGATATAACATGGCAGATGGTTCAATTATCATTGATACCAGGATAGATACCGGCGGTGTGTCGAAAGGAATGAACGCTGTAAAGGCTGGAATGACCAGAATATCCGCACAGGTATCGAAGATGGGTGATTCAGCAAAAAGTTCTTTCCAGAGGCAGATAACAGCGATAACGGGTCTGTATCAGAATTACGAGAAGCAGGAACGTAAAGTATCAGAGCTAAAATCAAAGCTCGAAGAACTGAGCAAGGTCAGAATCGAGACAGAAGAATATAAAAAGCTCAAAGACGATATAAAAGCTCTGGAAGATGAGTTTGAAAAAGTTGAAACAAAACAGAGTGAATGGCTTGATATGGGCTTTTCGATAGATTCTGCACCGCTTAAGGAACTTGACAAACAGATGGACGATATCTGGGCGGATATTGACAGGCTACAGCGAAAACAAAAAGAGATGCAGACGACCGGAAGAGCCTATGTGGATCCTACATCGACAGATGCGTATAAAAGCACAGCTGAGAAGTACAATGTGGAATCGCAGAAGCTGGAGCACATAAATGGAAGGCTGTACTCTTCATACAATAAACTGAAGAATAAGGTTGAGGAATACCGGCAGAAAAATAGCCGACTTGTGCAGGTAATGCAGAATTTACAGAAAGCTGCTGCCCGTGTAGGTATGGTTGTAAAGAATATGGGTTCCGCATTAAGAAGTGCTGGTTCTGCTATCAAGAGCATGGTTTCAGCGATGAAAAAGGCTGTAGAAAACATGTTTAATCTGAACAAGCAGACGGACCGGTCGAGAATGAGCCTTTCCCGGATGCTGGGAATGTCATTGTTGTTTTCAGGGGTATCCCGGGCGATAGGCGCTGTCAGTGATGGTGTAAAAAGTGGATTTGAAAATCTGGCACAGTATTCTAACAGTACCAATTCAGCAATATCGTCTTTGATGTCCAGTATGACGAGGCTGAAGAACTCGTTTGCTACAGCATTTGCACCTGTCCTCACGGTGGTAGCTCCGATCATGTCAAGATTTATTGATATGATATCACGTGCAATTACTTATGTGGGAATGTTTGCAGCAGCATTAACCGGACAGGATACTTTTGTAAAAGCCGTTGGAGTGCAGGAAGATTATGCGGCAGGACTGGAAAAGACTTCAAAAAATACGAATCAGGCAGCTAAAAATACCAAGAAGGCCAATAAAGAAACAGAAGGATATCTTTCTGCTCTTGATGAGATCCAACGGTATACATCGAATAAAAATGATGATTCGGCAGCAGATGGAAATGGCATAGGAGATACCGGAGGGTATACAGCACCTACACCAGCACAGATGTTTAAGAAGGTTCCTGTTGCTAATTCGATCAAAGGAATTGCGGATAAGATTAAGAAATTAATCAAATCGGAAGACTGGGAAGGCCTTGGGAAATATATTGCCAGTGGAATAAATAAGGGGCTTAAGAAAGTCTATGAAGCAATCAGCTGGAAAAAGGTCGGTCCAAAGATAACAAAATTCTGTGATGCTTTTACCCGAACATTTAACAGCCTGGTTGATAATGTAGACTGGAAATTATTAGGACGGACTGTCGGCGCGGGAATCAATACGATTGTCAATACCTTAAACCTGCTGATAACAGGAATAGACTGGAAAAATCTGGGAAAGAAATTCGCAGAAGGAATTACCGGACTAGTAAAAGAAGTCAACTGGAATAATCTGGGGCAGCTCATAGCAAACCGGTTTATGATTACCTGGGATATCTTTAATGGAATGGTACATAACCTGCCATTTTTGGAAATCGGAAAAGCGATAGCGGATGGTCTTAATGGAATCTGTTCAAGGATTTCCTTCCGTGAGATAGCGGATACACTGGCAACTGGCCTGAATGGAGCATTTACCACATTGTACAGCTTTACCCGGCGATTTGACTGGACAGGTCTGGTAAATAACATTGCCGGAGGAATTAATACCTTTATTTCAGAGTTCGACTGGAAGAATAATGGGCGCAAACTGGAAGCTTTCCTGAATAGCTTATGCAGTTCACTGGTTGATATGGCAGAAAAAACAGACTGGGAGGCTTTTGGTCAGGGAATTGGTGAGATGCTGGGACAGATCAACTGGGTGAAGCATCTGAAACAGGTAATAACTGCGATTACCCAGACACTGGGTGGTTTGTTCGATGGTTTGGAGGCAAGCGGAACTGCAGGGAAAATAGCTGCTTTTTTGGGTAAAGCGTTTATCACGGTAAAGATTGCGGATATAACGGGCATTGGAAGCCTGGCAAAATTCCTTGTTACCACTATTGGAAAGAAGCTGATTACAGAGGAATCAGTACAGGCATTAGCGGGAAATATTTCTAATCTGACCAATGGTGCGCTTGCTGGATCTACATCCGGCATTGCTACATTTGCATCTTCTTTGGGCTCTTTAGTTGGGACTGCCGGTGCAATTACACTGGTCACTGCCGGAACGGTTATGCTTACGAAGAAAATTGCTGAGTTAGTAGAAACTGCGCAGGGCGGAAACGGAATTTTAACTCAGACAGGTGGATACTTACATGATTATGCTGGCAAGATGGGCGAAGCTCATGCAATTACGAACAAACAGGTAGAAGAACTGTGGGCTTTAGTAGAAGCAGATGAGACTGCCGGTAAGTCAAACAGTGAGATGTATGACAGCATGGTTCAGAAATTGGGCGAATATGGCGTATCGGCTGAGAAAGCAACGCAGATCCTTGAGCAATATGGAGCGCAAGCCGGAGTGTCAAGTGCATTTGTTGAAGAAATGACAGGTAAGGTGCAAGCTCTGGGAAAAGGTTTTTCTGAAAGCTCTTCCACAATAGATACATCTTCAATAACTGTGAAAGAATCAATAAAAGGAATCAGAAGTGTACTATATGATCTCAGTGTATCTTCTAGTGAGTATGCAGGAACATATAGAGGTGTTTTAGAAGTATTTAATAATACAAGCGGATCAGCAGCCAATGCGCAGGATGCTTTTAATATTGTCTATAATGCCTTGAAAGAAGCAGGAGTCCCATTGGATGAGCTGAATAAAAAACTGGCACAGGAGTTTCCTTCCGCAGCTCAGGCGACAAAAAGCAGTGTTGATTCTAGTATTGTTGAGGCTCAGAAGACAGTAAGTAGTTCAACTGGAAAAATGAAAACGGATGCGGAGACTAATCTTGCAGGAGTAAAGAAAGCAGCAGAGGATGCTTCTGGAGGTGTGAATACAACCACAGTGACAAACTGGGGGAATTCGGCATCAGAAGTAAAGAAAAATCTGGATAAAATGAAGCAGACTGCCAATTTAAAGCTTGGCGAGATGCAGAAGACTGTGGAGAGCCATTTTTCAGGTCAGTATAACACAATGACTAAGAAATGGGAAAAGGCTTGCGAGAGAATTGGTCAGTTGATAACTCAGATGGTGCGTAGTACAAAGGATAGTTTAAACGGACTTGCCAGAAATATGAATACGATTGGAAATGAGATGAGCAATAATCTGATTAATGGGATTTCCGGGGCAGTAACAGGAATCGCAAGGATTCTGAATGAAGTAGTTAATAAGGTTAACAGCACGATCAGCAATGTTAATTCTTCTCTTTCCGGTATTGAGAATGCATTTACATTTTCTTACGATGTTACAACCCCTGATGGGAAGCGGAGATGGGGTAAATACTCAATGAATTTACCAAGAGTCAATACAGTTCCATATCTGGCAAAAGGTGCGGTCATTCCACCAAGAAGCGAGTTCCTTGCGGTCTTAGGCGACCAGAAGCAGGGCAATAACATCGAGACACCGGAAGCTCTGCTCAGAAAGATCGTCCGGGAAGAAACAGCAGGACGACAGGCTGGCGGTGGAAGCTACCGATTTACGGCGCAGATCAATCGCAGGACGCTGTTTGACGAGATGATGAAAGAAGCACAGATGAGACGAGATACAAGCGGCAGAAACCCGTTTGAGATGGCATAGAATAATTCCCTGTCATGCAGAAAGTGTGGCAGGGGAAATACAGGGAGGATTCAATGCTTACAAGAGAAGCGACTTATGAAGATTATGGATTTTCAGAAGATGAAGATAAAAGATTGGGTGAATTTTGCAAGAATCTTGAGATGCGTGACAAGATATTGCTGTTGCAGTGCGCAGCAGAAGTATATCCGAACATTGTTGACGAATTATACTGCTGTATCGTAATTGGAATGAGCTATGACAAGATGAACAAAAAGAAGTTTGTTGCGCTTGATCGTAAAGATTTTTATGCGTACCGGAAGAAAACGTTGGCTGTGTTCCGGGCGGCATTACAGGCATGTAATAGATATCCGTTTTAAAGGTTAGAGTAGAACCTGACAAAACCCCACATATCACTCTATATAGGGGAAAACTTACGGAAACCTACGATTTCAGCATATATAGCCGAAAATATTAGCGTCTTCTCGGATTGGTAACCTGTCAAAACCGTCTGTTTCTCTGTATAGGGAATACATCTTGGAAAAACGTGGAGCTTCAGGGTATATAGTGGGGAAGTGTGTTGACAAGAAATTCCAAGGTTTCCGCATATATAGCCGAAATCTTAGTATTTTTTAGTACTTTGATTGCCTAGTAAAACTTAGTATTTTGGCTCATATAGGCAGAGGCTTTCCATAGAAACCTCAGAAAACCTCATATATTTTTCTGTATGGATCATGGAACCTAACAAAAGCTAACATTTTTGTAGGTATAGGTAAAACCTAAAAAACCTTATATTTTCGGATATAGAGGTGCAGAACTTAACAAAACTTAACATTTATCGGCATATAGATGAAAAAATGTAGGGAATTCGTTGACGCGATAACGCGCGGGTGACTATTCAAAGATTTCGGAGTCCCTAAAAGTCTGGCGCATGATTCCAAAATGAACTTCGAACGAACTTCGAGAAAATGCACTCAGATGTTATCGAACTCCGAGCGAACCCCGAGAAATGACCTTTTAATGAGTCAGTAAACAAAGAGCGAACAGAGAGAACATGAACAATACACGAACAAAACAAAAAGGAGATTTTTATGAATGGATGTAACGAAAATGCAATTGAATTTATGACTAATGGTACTAAAGCAACATTAACATTCTCTCAGGGCCGGTATAAGTCAGTAATCCGCAAGCTGTCAGAGAAACATCCTGATGATTGTCAGATTATTGCGGATAATGAGGACGGAAGTATTTGTGCTCATGTTCCGGTAGCTTGGATACGGATTTCACCACCGAAACAGTATACAGAGGAACAGCGTCAGCAGATGGGAGAACGGATGAGACGTAATGTGTCTGAAAATAAAGGAGTACAGGAATAAAACAGAGTAAAAATCAATTGTAATGCAACTAAGGTAAAGTTGTAAGGGTAAGGGAATAAAAAGGCTAAATGAGCCGATAAAATAGAGAGAAGAGATGATGCCGGTATTTAATAAAAATCCTGCTGCCGAACCTACGGCCCAATAAAAGACCTATTATGAGAAATACGGTCATTTACGGTCATGCGTTATTACTGATTTTTACGGTATTGGTCTGATTGAAGCAGTGAGGAAGCAGTGAAAAGTTATAAAAAGGGGTATCCACTATTTTGAGGAGCCCTGTTATTGATAATGAAGCCGCAGGAAAGCCGCACAAAGCCGTGACGAACCCGTGAGAAATGGAATTAAAGCGGTGAGGAAGCGGTGAGAAACAGCATTATGTTGGAAAAAGATTGCATTTCCGCATATATAGCCGAAAAGCAATAACATATTTACTCATGGTTGTTGAGAAATGTTGAGATTTTTTATATGTAGCCCCATAACAGTACAGTTATTTCCGAAATAGAACTTGAAAAAACTTGAAGCATTGGTTTATATAGCTCTGAAAATAATTGCAGAGCGGAAAGGAGCGTTGTTATAGACGATTTAGTATATCTTAAAAATGAACAGGCAGTATGTGATAGTTTACAGGTAGCGGAGAAATTTGGAAAAAGGCATTCAGATGTCATTAGAGCAATAGAGAATTTATTGGCAAATGACTCAACGCAAAATTGCGTTCAGTGCATCAAGCCATCTAAGTATAAAGATGCTTCCGGAAAATATAATAAAAAGTATCTGTTGAATAAAGATGGCTTTGTGTTCCTGGCATTTGGTTTTACTGGAAAAGAAGCGGATGCCTGGAAATGGAAGTATATTGATGCGTTCAACCGGATGGAAAGACTTGTTTATGAAAAGAATACTGCTGCTTATCAGATAGCAGATCAGGAAGAGAGAACCACCAGAAGAGCAGAGACGGATGTTATCAAGGAATTTGTGGAATATGCCAGAGCGCAGGGAAGCACTCACGCAGATCACTATTACAGCAATTATACCAGACTGGCATATAAGAGTGTAGGAATCACTGACAAGACAACTGCTGCCGGAAGTCAGTTAGATGACCTGGCGCTGGTGGAACATTTGATAACGCATACTTTAAGAACTGGCATGGCGGCAGGACGTAATTACAAAGATATTTACCAGGACTGCAAGAATCGACTGGAAGCTATGCGGTATTTACAGTGTACAGCATGAAATGTTTTATTTGTTCAGAGTACAGGCATAAAACAAGGCGAAAATGGATGGAAACAGTGCGAGGGTATATTTGTATAGGGTAAGGTAGAATAAAGAAAAATAGACGATTATCACAAAGCAATGAACAGTGTGGAAAGCACAAAGGAAATGCTGAGAAGGATCCCAATAAATTGAATAGGCGAAGCGGCAGCAGATGAGAGTGTGGGCAAATGGAAATTGACAAATTCTGGGGACTGGCATATAATACACTTATCAAGACAGCCAGTAAGGGAAGTCAAGGTTCCCCGTCCTGGCAAGATATATGTATAAGACGTAGCCGCCTATTCTTTACCAGAGAGCAGGGCGGCTATTTCTTATGTGTGTATGTAAGGATAGATACAATTAAGCTGGCTGTTGTCAGGATTATCATAAATATCTCGTAATCGCTCATAAGCATCCCCTCCTGTCAAGGCTCAGGATCAGGGGAACCACAGCCGCTCTACTGGCTGCCTGGATAAATATACTATATTCAGTTTTAGCTTATTGAAATCCCATGTTTTATTGCCTGCTCTTTGAGTTTGAGAAAATTTTTTGTTTGAGCGTTTTTCATTCTGCTATAAGCACTAAAAGATTTGGGGGCTAGTTCAGGCAATTCATAAAAAATATGATAGTATTCTTTACGCATCAGATTTTTCTTATGAAACGCCTCCTGCTGTTTTATGTACTCAGGATTATCTTTTATATGATTGATCAATTGCTGATAGTTTGCATCATGATCAAGTACAGAATATATATATTTCTCAGCCTTGTCAGCTTCGTCAAACATTCCCATTTCTACGTGCCATTGTACTATTCGATAAAAATGACTTTCCTCCCAAGACAAAGGATGGGCGAGCATTAATTCGGTGCATTTCCATAAACAAGCAGAACACATTATTTTATCTTTGCGATTATAAAAGTTTCCAGCTTTCATTCTTAAAACATAGTCTAAATTTCCGGTAACGCCATATCCCTCCATTATATTTTGATGTGGCGGGAATTTTGGTACAGGGATACGCCTTAAATCGTCCAGATTCTCCAGATCATATTTTACCCCATCTGAAACCAGATATCTGGCATCGTACCAGCTTTCTTTATCAGAGGGATATACTTTGTACATCTCTCCATTTTTAAAATAGATGGTTTGCGCATCAGGAATATCAATGGATGATGAATTGAAAACATTTTTGATTTTGTTAAAAAGGCTCATATAATCCTCCTAATAAATGGAACAGTAAAATATCAGATGTTGTTTTATTTTTTAACGATAGAAAGACGATAGGTAACGTGATGCTCCTCAGATGGTGGATTCTGGAAAACTTCTTCGTCAATCTCTAAATCTGTAAAGTCATCTGTGTAAATTATTCCGTCAAGTAGCTCCACCCGGATAAAATCAGGCAGATTCATAATATCATCACAGGTATATAAGCGTTTTGCCATGAGAGCACATCCTTTCGTGAATAATAGTAGCTATGCGTTGTCGCGTTCCATTCGCTGATCTACAGCCTTTTTAATGTAGCCGTTTAAGGATTCACCGGCCTGTTCTGCTGCCGCTTTTATAATTTCACGTTTACCTTTTTCAACACGAACTTTGATTTCATCGTAATTGTTTTTCATGTATTTGGCAACTGCTTTTTGTTGAGCTTTACTTACTTTACTTTCGTCTGACATGTTGCACCTTCTTTCTGAAAAGTTTGATATAAGTACTTTAATTATATTGAATATTACTATTGGGTACAATATACAAGTTGCACAAAATAATAAAAATATATCGGGTACAATATTGTATGGTATGTCTATTGATATATTGGGTACGATATAATATACTATAATCAGTTCAAGGGAACAGACAACAGCCGGGAGAGCCGAAAGCCCCCAATACTTCAAGCCATATACCTGTGAGAATCGCAATAGGGCATATCAATAGTCAGGAAGATGCTTGAAGGGCTGAGGGGCCTTGAAAAGCAAAGGAGGACAGCAATATGAAGTACAATCTCAGCAAGATCATGTTGAAAGCATGGAAAGTTTACCGCAAGACAAAGAATATCAGCTTTGCAGAAGCTCTTCATAGAGCATGGTTATCTGCAAAGGCAGAAGAAATCAATGCAAAGAGAATCGAAGATGCGAAACATGCAGCAGGAATCACAGAGGAAACCAATACCTTTGCTAAGTGGAAAGAGCTTGGTTATAAGGTAAAGCATGGAGCATCAGCATTATTCGGATGTTCTCTGATCTGGGGAAGCAGAGGAGACGGGGCAACATACAAAGCCAGTTTCTTTGGAAAGTCTCAGGTAGAGGCAATTTAATAAAAAAGCCCTTACCGGACTGGTACTCCGATAGGGGCAAAGTAACCCGACATTCAGCAAAATTGAGGGGCTGTGCGTATTATAACATACTCATTCCCCTCAGACAACAAAAGAAAGGAACGAAAGTATGATATCAGTAATGGACGTTCTTGTAATTTTTTTGAGTGGATTTATATCTGCTAAAGTATGTGATTATGTACACGAATTAGAACGAGAGGAGAATGAAGCATGAGTAAAGAAAAAACATTAAGAACATTAGAAGAAACAGAAGTGATGCAGGCCACAGGTATTCCGACACAGGAGGCAGAAGAAGTAAGCACGGTTCTTGCAACAGAGATTATCGCAGATCTTAAGAAAGAACGTGACGATTTGCAGGAAAATCTTGATATATGTGCAGGACTGGCAGATAGATATATGTATCGCCAGAGAATTATTGAGTGTACGCTGAAATTAAAAAATGAAAGATTACTGAGGTGTGCTTATGCATACATGAAAAAATTAAGCGAGGGGGAAGAATGATGAAGAAATGCACATTAACTCAGGTTCCTTGCAGAAAAGCAATTATGGAAGTTGTCGAAGCTAACAAAAACAGAAGATCGTTACAGCACACCTACGAACTGGCAAAACTCTTTCAAGTGGCTTGTTCTGGTAATGAAGCACTTATGAAGCTACCAGAAGTAGACCAGGAACGTTTCTGGCTGATTACAGATGTTTTAATGATGAATGATCTGGAAGATCTCAAGAGGGTACATAACCTTGCAAATTATCTGATGGCAAAGCGAATAAAGGACAATGCAAAAGTGGCGGAGGCATAACATGGATTATAAAAAAGAAATTGCAAATTTTCTGAATGAAATCCAGAGCGAGAAATTTCTGTATAACGTAATTGTCTCATTTAGGAGACAGTGAGGGTACTAATATGGATTACAAGAAAGAAACTATTGAGATACTACAGAAGGTAAATGACGATAGCTTGCTTGAGTTCTTCTATAGATTCATTGCCAGAGTATTAAAAAACAGGGGATATTAATATGGACTATAAAAAGAAAATCATAGAGCTGTTAGAGAAAGCGGATCATGACCAAATATATACAATTTTCAGATTTGTTTGTAGCTTTCTGGGAATTAAATAAGACAATCAGGGGCGGCGGACTGCTGCCCTGTTGCAATAGAAAGACAGGTGATATAATGGCAAGAATACCATCAGGAATGCGAAAAAAGGAAAATGGTTTATTCGAAAAGCGTTTTACCGTGGAGGGCAAGAGATACAGTGCTTATGGTCGTAACACAAAGGAATGTGCAGAGAATGAGCTCAGGATCCGTGAGGAAATTAAGGCAGGTCTGTATAATTCCAACAAAAATATAACACTGGACGCATATTTTGATGAATGGGAGAAGTCCCGGAGAGGAACGATCAAGGACAGCAGCATTAAAATAAACCGGTCGAAGTACAATAACCATATCAGACCAGTACTGGGAAAAATTAAGGTTCAGAAAATAGAAAAGCGTGCAGTGGTGAAATTGCAGCAGGATTTATCAAAGAAGCTGAGTGCATCCATGACTAATGGCGTTATAGTGCTGCTGAAAACGGTGTTGAACGCGGCTGTTGATGATGAAATCCTTATGAAGAATCCTGCTGCCAGTGTGAAACCATTAAGGAAGGATGACCGGCCAAAAGCGAGTGAGACTATTCACAGAGCATTAACCAGAGAAGAGCAGCAGGCGTTTATGCAAGAAGCCAAGACGGAATGGTTATATGAGTTTTTCTGTTTTTCCTTGTGTACGGGAATGAGACTTAATGAGATCACGGCTTTAAAGTGGCAGGATATAGATTATATCAACAATGTGATCCGGGTAAACAAGACCGTGAGCTGGAAAGAGGGCGGCGGTATTGAGGAGACTTTGCCAAAATCAGATACCAGTAATCGCGATATTCCTATGAATGACACAATAAAAAAGATCTTGCAGATGCAGAAAACCAAAATGTCCATGGTTTACGGGGAAATCCATGCGAGAAAGATGGATAGTAATATCTTTATCGGGAGTAATGGAGCTAAGGCAATAGCATCATCCACGGTATCATCTGCTATAGATAACGTTTTAAAGCGGCTCCGGCAGCAGGGTATAGAAATCGAGAGGTTTACGCACCATGCTTTCAGAGATACCTTCGCAACACGGTACATAGAAGAGGGCGGAAACATGCAGACGCTACAGAAAATCTTAGGACATAGCAGCCTGGCCATGACTGCGGACTTATATGCTCATGTTCTTCCGAATACAAAGCAACAGGAAATGCAGCAGATAGAGAATGGATTTATCGGGGTGGCAGTTTTATGACTGCTGCTCCTTTTTTTAGAATAAAATGAGCGGATTGGGGTAATAATTGGGGTAAAACGCTGATTGCTTTCGTAAGAATGGCTTAAAATCAAGGTTTTTTGTAGTTTCTTAATAAAATTTATAAATTTATTAGAAATTGTACAAATTTCTCTCACATTTATCCTGTATGATATAAACATCTTAAGAGAACAGAAGCTCTTAAGAAAAACTCTTTCCTTTCCCTAAAATATGTATGAAGATAAACCACCGTTCCATTGGCAAGACAGAGCCGACAGGACGGTGGTTTTGCATTGCAGAAAAAAACTGCCGAATGACAGAGGAGATAAAGATTTCCAATGTTTATCGGCAGCGTTTTTTTGTTGTTTGAGATTTATTGGATATACAGCTTCAGGCACAGCTACGGCCTACGATAGCGGTTAAAGCAGGAATATATTTCCTGGATCCTGGGCATGGCATAACCGCATGGAATATAAGAGCCTTCCGAGAAGAAGGACAATCCCTGCCTTTTCAGCTGAGTATCCAGATAAGTGATGATCTCCGGCAGAGTACGTTTTCCGTCAATGAGATGTTCGCAGGCATATTTCAGAAGCAACGCTAGGGATGCAGTTTGCTCGGAGTCGATCAGCTGCTCCACATGGCGGAGATCCACTTCGGTTTTTCCAAGAGAAAAGCCATCTTTGCCGTGAACCTTGGTTTTCAGTCTTTCCGGCTGTCCGGGACGGCTGTGGCGGGATGGAGCCACTTTGGCCCTGATCATGATGCGATGGCTTTCCGGAAGGCGGAATGCAGGGGCCTCAATGTCTGAGAGAGGATATTCCTGACAGAGCTTTTTGGTGACTGCTGTGATGTCTACCGGATGATAATTATCCATCTGGATCACAGTATCCGCAATATGGAAAAAAGCTCCGGAGCTTCCGGCAACCAGGATAGTGGAGATCTCTGCCTTTTCATAGAGATCCCGGGCACGTTCCAGAAATGGAGTGATGGGCTCCTTTTCCCGGCAGATCACCCGCTGCATGAAGGAATCACGGACCATAAAGTTGGTGGCAGAGGTATCCTCGTCAAGGAGAAAGACTTTACTTCCGGCCTCCATACTTTCCACGATACCGGCAGCCTGTGAAGTGCTGCCGCTGGCATCCTCTGTAGAAAAGCAGAGGGTGTCTTTTTTATTTGGAAGATCGTTGATAAAAAGAGAAATGTCCACATCTTTGATAAAACGGCCGTCCTCAGAGCGAAGCTTCTGAGCAGAAGGATCGGTAATGACATACTCCCGGCCATCGCCGGGAATGTGATCGTAAATTCCCAGCTCCAGTGCGTTAAGTAAGGTGGATTTACCATGGTAGCCGCCACCTACGATCAAAGTGATGCCGCAGGGAATGCCCATGCCTGTGATGGTTCCTCTGTGGGGCAGCTCCATGGAAACCCTCAGGCTTTCCGGAGAAACAAAAGGAACAGAGTTTTTCATCGGGCGTGAAGAGATGCCGCTTTCCCTGGGGAGGATAGCGCCGTCACTGACAAAGGCAGCCAGAGAACGTTTTTTCAGCTCCTGACGGATAAATGCCTGATCTTCGGCAAGGCAGATGGCTTTTCTCAGCGCTTCCGGGTCAAGATTCCGGTAAAAAAATGCCTTGTGAACACAGATCGGAAGAAAATCGAAGAGGATTTTTTCCAGTTCGGGAGAGTTGATGGTTCTGCCATTGGCCGGGAAACCGATGAAAAAACGGGCAGTGATGCCTTTTTCCGTTATTTCACAGGCGGTACGTGCAAGAACCTCCTGACCACAGTGGCTTACTGAGATCAGGCCGCTTTTTCCGGAGCCCTTTGCACGGAAGGTATAACGGTTTACCTGCTGTTCAAATTGGCGGTTCAGAAAGTCTCCCAGTGTGATGCGGGTCAGGGAATCCTTATAATATTCTGCCGGAAATCCGGTGTCTCGGTGGGAAAGCTTCACACTGATGTGAGAGGGAGAGGCAAAAGGATCCCCCTGCACGTGGTCAATGGACAAAATATAACGGTCAAACTGGTATGCACCCCGCAGAGACTTGTATGCAGGATAGCTTTTGCGGTTGATGCTGTGAAGAAGCTCTTTTAGCTGAGCAGATGCTTGCATGTTGTTTCCTCCTTTGCCCTGTTGGAGCATACAGGTAAAGTCTACGGTGAAACAGAAAGCTTTCCGTGTGTGAGATACCTGAAAATTTTGGATACAGGGCCAATTCTTAAGAACTACTATAACGAATCATAAAGATTTTGTAAAGAATGGGAATTGCGGTGGAAATTCGTAAATGTTTGACCTATAATAGTAGACAGATTGCAGATAATATGATGAGAAACGGCAGCTGCCGGAAGCTATAAAGAAAGGTGGACCACTAAAATGGAAAGAAGAAATGCGTGGCTTTCTTATAAGGAAGCAGAAGAAACAGAAATGGAGAAGCTTGCGAAGGCTTACAGAGAATTTTTGGATAAAGGAAAAACAGAACGGGAATGTGTTGCAGAAATCGTGAAGGAAGCAGAGGCTGCCGGATATGAATCTCTTGAGTCGAAGCTTGAAAAAGGCGAGAAGATCAAGGCCGGTGACAAGGTTTATGCGGTAGGGATGAAGAAGATCGTTGCTCTGTTTCATGTAGGAACGGAAGAGCTTTCCGGAGGTATGAGCATTCTCTGTGCACATATCGACTCTCCGCGACTGGATGTCAAGCAGAATCCTCTGTATGAGGATACGGATCTGGCTTATCTGGATACGCATTATTACGGTGGCGTAAAGAAATACCAGTGGGTGACACTGCCTCTTGCCATGCATGGTGTTGTTGCAAAGAAGGACGGAAGCATTGTGGAGATCAGCATTGGTGAGGATGCGGAAGATCCGGTACTTTACATCACAGATCTTCTGATCCATCTTTCCGGAAAACAGCTCCAGAAAAAGGCAGCAGAGGTTATTGAGGGTGAGATGCTGGATATCCTGATCGGCAGTAGACCTCTTGCAGAGCTTCCGGATGATTCCAAAAAGGATGCGGTAAAACAGAATGTGCTGAAGATTTTAAATGAGAAGTATGGTATTGAGGAAGAGGACTTTCTTTCAGCAGAGCTGGAGATCGTTCCGGCAGGAAAGGCAAGAGACTGTGGACTTGACCGCAGCATGATCGCAGCATATGGACAGGATGACCGTGTATGCGCTTACACATCCCTTGCGGCAATGCTGGAGATGGAGGAGACACCGAAGCGTACCGGCTGCTGTCTCCTTGTAGATAAGGAAGAGATCGGAAGCGTTGGTGCCACAGGCATGCAGTCCAGATTTTTTGAGAACAGCGTGGCAGAGCTTCTGGACGGAATGGGCTGCTATTCCGAGCTTGCATTAAGAAGAGCTCTCCGTAATTCCAGCATGCTTTCTTCTGATGTAAGTGCCGGCTATGATCCGGCCTATGGTGAGGCTTTTGAGAAAAAGAATGCAGCATATCTTGGACGCGGTATCGTTCTTAACAAGTTCACCGGAGCAAGAGGAAAATCCGGTTCCAACGATGCCAATGCAGAGTACGTTGCAAGAGTTCGCAGGATTTTTGATGATCACAATGTTGCTTTCCAGACAGCAGAGCTTGGAAAGGTTGATTTTGGCGGAGGCGGAACCATCGCTTATATTGCGGCACTTTACGGAATGGAGGTTATCGACAGTGGCGTGGCAGTGCTGAGTATGCATGCTCCGTGGGAGGTTACCAGCAAGGCGGATGTATATGAGGCATACAAGGCATATAAGGCGTTTTTACTTGATGCATAAACAGATGTATAAATGTGTGTCAGTTTTGAAGACATTCAGGTAATCTTTTCGTTACAGATCAATGAGCGGGGTTTTCCCGGAAATGACAGAGCAGTCTGCCTGCTGCTGTTTTGGCTTGGAGCGTTCCGACGAGAAACAGCAGTATCCCCTGCAGACTTCGCTCTGTATTTTTAACCTGATCAGGGAAGCTCTCTGTTTCAATGGCAAAAAGCAATAAGCAGAGGAGGGGCTTGCCTGGGACTGATTTACTTTACAAGGAGTAATTTTATTATGGAAGATGCATTGGTACGGGTAGTAGATCTGTGCAAGGTTTACAATCCCGGAGAAAATGAGGTGCGGGCGCTGGATCATGTGGACCTGGAGATCCATAAGGGTGAATTTGTGGCTATTATCGGACAGTCCGGTTCCGGAAAATCCACCTTTATGAACATGCTGGGCTGTCTGGATGTCCCCACCTCCGGGAAATATTATCTGAATGGAACAGATGTATCCACAATGAAGGATAATGATCTCTCGGTGGTACGAAATAAGGAGATCGGTTTTATCTTTCAGGGCTTTAATCTGATCGCAAATCTTACGGCGCTGGAAAACGTGGAGCTTCCTCTGATCTATCGTGGGATCGACCGGAAAACAAGAAGAAAGCTTGCTGTGGAATCTCTTAAAAAAGTTGGACTTGAGAAACGTATGGACCATAAGCCAAACGAAATGTCAGGGGGACAGCAGCAGCGTGTGGCTATTGCCAGAGCTATCGCAGCCAGGCCGCCGGTGATCCTGGCAGATGAACCAACGGGAAATCTGGACTCTGCATCCAGCAGGGAAATTATGGAAATCCTGAAGGGAATGCACAGATCAGGAGAAACCTTGATCCTGATCACTCATGATAATGGGATCGCGGCTCAGGCCAGACGTGTGGTCCGGATCATGGATGGAAAAATTGAATCAGATACGATCAATGAGGAATTTGTCGAGGAGGCTTAAGAATGAAAAAAGGGAAAAAGATTGTGATCGGTGTGGCAGCAGTAGCTGTTGTGGCAGGCGGTATTTATGCGGCATCAGGTGCAGGCCGCGGGGGATCACAGATTCCGCAGGTTGCTGTTACCAAAGCGGAGACAGGAGATGTGGAGGAGATCGTAGATGCAACCGGAACCGTTGTCAGTGATGAGCAGAAGACCTTTTATTCTCCTGTGAACGCACAGATCAAAAGCGTATCCTTCGCAGAAGGCGATACGGTTTCAAAGGGAACGAAGCTGATAGAGTTTGAAGTGAAGGATCTGGAGAGGGATAATCAGAAAGCAGAGCTGAATGTACAGTCCGGACAGTATGATTACAAAAATTCCATCAATAAATCCAATGAGGCCCAGCAGAAGCAGGACAGCGCAAAAGCAAAGGTTTCCAGTCTGGAACAGCAGGTAAGGGAGCAGCAGAATTATCTGGCTTCCCTGAGATCACAGCTGGCGTCTGTACAGGCTCAGGCTGCGGCAGATGCGCAGGCACAGGCCCAGGCGGAGACCCAGGCAAAGGCAGAGGCCCAGGCTGCCAGGGATGCAGAGACTCAGAGAGCGTATTCAGAAGCGCTGACTACATATCAGAATGAGACACTTCCGCAGTACCAGCAGGAGCTGGGACAGCTGAATTCCGATTATGTAACGGCACAGAATGCTTATAATCAGGCAGATACCAGGTATCAGATGGCTTTTGCACAGTGGCAGGCAGAGCAGAGCGATGAGAATGCCCAGGCGCTGGATGAAGCGGAAGCAGCAAGAAGTCAGGCAGATATCACCTGCCAGGAAGCAAAGGAAGCTTATGAGGATAAGAAGGCCAGCCAGCCAAAAATGCCGGAGTATTCCGATTACAGCAGTAGTGCGGCCGGTGATTTTGTTACCGATGGAGCTTCAGAGGAAACACCGGGGCTGACAGATCAGGCATCTGCGGATGCTTCTTCTGCAGGAAGTACAGTGGATACTTCTGCCATTGAGAATGCGATCGAACAGGCAACCTCTGATCTGGCGGATCTGCAGTCGGACCTTGCTTCCCAGAAATCCATTGCAGAGGCGGATTCTGCCAGCCTTACAGAAGAAGAGAAAGAAAAAATGCGTGTCAGCAACAATCTTACTGAGCTGGATGCAAAATCTGCGAAAGAGCTGGTAGAAGAAGGAAAGAAAGGCATTTTGGCGGATTTTAACGGCGTCATTTCCAAATCAGCAGTCCAGCAGGGCGCAGCGGCAACACAGGGAATGGAGCTTTTTACCCTGCAGAATACAGATAAGGTCAGCGTTGATATCAATGTGTCCAAGTATGACTACGATAAGGTAAAGGAAGGCCAGAATGCGGACATTACCATCGGTGACAGGAAATATACCGGCAAGGTGACTAAGATCAGTCACATTGCGACAACTAACGAAAAGGGCTCCACACTGATCTCTGCCACAGTGAGCATCGACAAGCCGGACAAGGATATTTTTCTGGGAGTAGATGCGAAGGTAAAGATCTATGCAGAAAAGGCAGAGGATGTGGTAACGCTTCCGGCAGGCGTGGTAAATATCGGCAAGGATGGTTCCTTCTGTTATGTACTGAAGGATGGTGTGATCACGAAGCAGGATATCACAACAGGAATCAGTTCCGAGGACTCTGTTGAGATCACAGATGGCATTAAAGCCGGAGATGAGGTCATCGAGGATCTGGGCGCCCTGGAAGAGGGAATGAAGGCAGAGGCAGCAGCGGCAGACAGTGACAGTGCAGCAGAGACAGGGGAGACTGCCGATGAGTAATATTTATGAATATATCAAAATGGCGATCCATAATATCATGGCCAATAAGGGAAGATCCTTTCTCACCATGTTAGGGATCATTATCGGTATTGCATCCGTGATCGCCATTGTGTCCATCGGTGAGGGTACGAAGAATCAGATGAACAGTGAGATCAATGATATCGGCGGCGGCCAGATCGCTGTTTACTGCAGTGATGATGCCATAGCAGACCAGGTCTGGATCGAGTCGGAGGATATTGATGCAGTCCGGGAGCTGGATAGCGTGGAAGGTGTTAATGTTTCGGAGTCCTATACAGGCGAGACCGTAACCGGAAAGGGTGATTTTAATCTTACAGTGACCGGGGAGGCCCAGGATGCCAAGCTGGTGGATAATGCTTCTGTGAAGTACGGAAGCTATTTCGGGCAGAAGGAAGTCGAAGAGGGAAAAAACGTCTGCGTGATCTCCGATGCCGATGCGAAGAGGCTTTTCGGAACGGATGATGTAGTGGGAATGACACTGGACATTACCTGCTATGATCTGACCAAGACATTCCGCATCTGCGGAGTCACCACACAGAAAGAGAACGGAACCTTTGTCAGCTATACTTACGATGGAATGCCGGTGACCATAAATGTGCCTTATACGGCCATGGACGACTTTACCGGAAGCAGCGGAGAATTTTATCAGATCATAGTTCAGGCGGATAAGAGTCTGGATTCCCAGGCGGTCGCAGACAAGATCATAAATCTTCTTGAGAGACGTCACCAGTGTGCCGGAGATGAGTATTTCCAGGTACAGAGCTTCCAGGATGTTATGAAATCCATGAATCAGATGCTTGGTATGGTGACTGCGTTTATCTCTTTTGTTGCGGGCATTTCCCTTCTGGTAGGTGGTATCGGTGTTATGAACATCATGCTGGTATCCGTCACAGAGCGTACCAGGGAGATCGGTATCCGGAAATCCCTTGGAGCGAAAACCTCGTCTATTATGTTACAGTTTCTTGCGGAGGCGGCGATCCTGACGATCATAGGCGGGCTGATCGGTATTGTGCTGGGGATTGCAGGCGGCTATGTGATCTGTGCGGTGATCAGCAGCAGTATGGGAATGACCATCACACCTGGGATCAGTGCGGGAACCATCCTGGCGGCTACGCTGTTCTCCTGTGCAGTAGGTGTGTTCTTCGGAATCTATCCGGCGAAAAAGGCAGCGAAACTGAGCCCGATCGAGGCACTTAGACGGAATTAAAAAACTGTTGCTTTTGCATCAAAAATAGCAATAAAAAATATTTTTAAAAAAAATCAAAAAAAGTTTCAAAAAACCCTTGACATTTTATAGGTCTTAGAGTATCATACATATTGTTGCAGCGGTGATACGAAATATCACAAAGGAAAAGCAACAAAGATGTGCGTTTAGCTCAGCTGGATAGAGCGTTTGGCTACGGACCAAAAGGTCGGGGGTTCGAATCCTCTAACGCACGTATGAAGCCTCTGGAATTGTTCCGGAGGCTTTTATTTTGTGTTTCGGAAACAGGCGAAAAATTGTATTGACACTGGTAGTGGGCCAGAGTAGAATAAAAAAACAGAAAAGAAAAATTTTTGTAAAGCTGTTTGTTTGATACAAGCAGCTTTTTTCAAAAGAAAAAGTGAACAATAACAAAAATACAGAATACCTGAAACACAGGTGAACCTATCAGGAGGAAAAAACAATGCCAGGATATCTGATCAAAGATACAACAAAAGAGGAACGTAAACAGATCGTGGAGGAATCTCTTGGAAATATTTCCGCGAACTGTGATGGCTGTATGGCGAGACTTGCGGATATGTATCAGGATTATATTGACGGAAAGAAAGAGATCCGTGAGATCAATATGGAGTTCAATGCCAGGTATGTCCATGGAGATATGGATAAAGAGGAAAAACGAAGCTGCCCGATGTAGCGAACGGAGATTAACAGAAGCATGGATCAAAATGAAGTAAAATATGATAAGCTGCTGAAGATCAAAACCACCGGTCGTGATGATTCCAGATCGGATCAGTACTGTTATCCATACGAGCCAACGCCGTACGGGGTACTGGAACGGCTGGCGTATTGTGGATATCTGGGGAAAAAGAATCATCTGATCGACTATGGATGTGGAAAAGGCAGAGTGGATTTTTTTCTGGCGTGGCAGGTCAGATGCCGGACTACAGGCGTGGAGTACGATGAACGTATGACAAAAGCCGCAGAAGAAAACAGGCAGCGGGCTGTTTCCGGGACAAAAACATCATTTATACTGGAGAATGCAGCTCTTTTTCAGGTACCGGAATCCGCAGACAGATTTTATTTTTTTAATCCCTTTTCTGTGGAAATACTGAGAAGCGTCATCGGCCGCATCCGGGAATCCTGGTACGAAAAAACAAGAGAAATGCTACTGTTTTTCTATTATCCATCTGACGAATATATTTCATATCTGATGACCGTAGAGGAACTGGAATTCCTGGACGAGATCGACTGCCAGGATCTTTTTGAAGGGAAAAATCAGAGAGAGAGGATATTGGTATTTCAGATGGGAGAGGAGTAAAAACAACATGATAAAACTGATCGCAACAGACGTAGACGGAACTCTTGTAAAAGACGGGACCATGACTATCAATCCGGAATATATGACAGTGATCCGGAAGCTGACTGAGCTGGGAATTACCTTTGTGGTGTGTTCCGGGCGGCAGTATGACAGTGAGAGGAAGCTGTTTGAGCCGGTGAAGGATCTGGTGTATTTTGTGTCAGATGGCGGTACGGTGATCCGGAAGAATGATAAGATCCTGAAGGTACATACACTTCCGGATGAGGTTTGGAAACGCATGCATCATATGGTGAAAGAAAAAATGCTGGAATGTGACTGTTTTATTGCCACACCGGAGTGCTGCTATGCGGAGAATGAGAATGGAAGGATGTTCCGGTGGCTGCGGGATTCCTATGGTTATGATATGAGAAAAGTGGATGATCTTTCTTCTCTTCAGGGAAAACAGGTGCTGAAATTCTCTGTTTATCACCCGGAACGGTGCGAGGAGCTTTGTGCACCGTATTTTACACCGGCATGGAGGGATAAGGTAACACTGGCGGCTGCCGGAAAAGAATGGATGGACAGTACTCCGCCGGAGGGCGAAAAAAGTACAGCTGTCGAATTTATCCAGAAACAGTTAGGAATTTCTCCGGAGGAAACCTGTACATTTGGAGATAACCTCAACGATATCGCCATGCTTCAGAAAGCGGGAAGGAGCTATGCGGTAGCCAATGCCAGAGCGGAAGTGCAGGCAGCAGCCAGGGAAGTATGTCCGTCATACAGTGAAGACGGAGTCTTACAGATTCTGAAGGGGATTGTTTCTGAAAGCAGAAAATAATAAAGATACATAAAATATGTGCTTTCGATAAAGAAAAGTCACCGGCCAGGGGTTGACTTTTAAAAACAATTCTGTTAAATTGAAAAAAATTGAAAATTTTAATTCCATGGGGGAGTAGTTCGCACGTAAGTGTGATTTGTCAACAGACCCGGTTTTTTCTGAAAAACCTGGCAAATCTTAAAGAATGAGACTCATGTATGCTTTGTTATATTTTATTGCAGCAGGGCATACATGGGTCTTTTTTATGTAACAAAAGAATGCCGGAAAGAATTTTTTCAGCAGGGCGGGCGACAATGAATCTCCGGGTTATGGGAAATAAAAAAAGAAAGTGAGAAGAAAAATGGAAAATCTGGTAAACAGTTCACCGCTGATCCTTGTGTTAGTTTTTCTTGTGATCGGCTTTGTGTTCCTGATGAAGGGTGCGGATTTCTTTGTAGAAGGAAGTTCCAGTATCGCAAAAAGGCTGAAGGTGCCGCCGATCATCATCGGCCTTACTATTGTGGCAATGGGAACATCATTGCCGGAAACTGCAGTCAGCGTTACAGCGTCACTGGTCAATAACAATGAGCTTGCGGTCAGCAATGTGGTAGGTTCCAATATTTTTAACCTGATGGTGGTTGTTGGAGTCTGTTCCATCCTGACACCGATCCTGGTACAGAAGGAAACCATCCGGAGGGATATTCCGTTTTCCATGATCTGTGCGCTCCTTCTTCTGGGGCTGGGGATCCTGGCAGCAGGAGATACGATCGGAATGAGACTTGGTCATCTGGATGGAATGATCCTGCTGGGATTTTTTGCAGGCTATATTGTGGTAATGATCCAAAGTGCCATGAAGGCCAGGGCAGCAGGAAAAAATGTGGACATGGAAGGAATGGAAGAGCTGGAAGAAGAAATCGGCATCCTTTCCTGGCCGAAGAGCATCCTCTTTATTGTGGGAGGCGCACTTGCCATTGCCTTTGGCGGAGATCTTACGGTGGATGCTGCCAGCCGCATTGCCATTGATCTTGGAATGAGCCAGACACTGGTGGGACTGACCATTGTTTCTATTGGAACTTCCCTTCCGGAGCTGGTGACTTCCGTGGTTGCAGCCAGAAAGAACGAAGTGGATATGGCTGTGGGAAATGCGGTAGGCTCCAATATTTTTAATATCCTGATGGTTCTCGGAGTTGCATCTGCCATCAATCCGGTGGCACTGATCCGGGAAAATATTATTGATATTGTCATACTTATCGTGTTCTCGCTGATCGTGTGGATTTATGCGGCCACAAAGCAGAGGATCAGCCGGAAAGAGGGAATTTCCATGGTGTGTATGTACCTGATCTATGCGGGGTATATTATCTGGAGATAGCCGCTGTGGCATGCAACTGGTCCGACGTGGACAATAGTATCGTATAGGGTTTATATCAATGCAATTTATAAGAAAAGCTCCAACCGTATCAATATCGGGATACAGTTGGAGCTTTTCTGCAATTATGCTCATTTGCACTCAGAAGAGAAAGCTTTTTTTGAGGATTCTTCTGAAGCGTTCTTTTGATGCGGGGTCATATCATCGCTGTCCGTCATCAGATATTTCCGGACGGCAAAAAGAATGGCGATACCGATGATCCCGATCAGTGTCTGTACAGGATCGAGATGTTCCACGACCATCTGCCTTGCTGTTGCAAAAAGCAGGACCTCGACAACAGTCTGGGCGGAATGGCGGCAGAGCATTTTTACAAACTCCACACCGACTACAAGGGACAGTGCCTGTGACAGGAAACTGGTAAAAAAGCTGGTGTCCATATCCATGATGGAGGTACCGGCAGTTGTAAGGATCAGACGCAGTCCGGACAGTGCGATCACGATAATGATCACGATGGATAATGCGATCTCTGTGTAACGGGCTGTGTTGTAGATCAGTTCGTTAAAATGCTTGCGGATATTGTGGTTAACGGCGGTTCTGTCTTTCATGGGAAGTTATCCTTTCTTTTTCGCAGAAGCGGGATGATCGATAAAGTGGGTTGCAAAATAGCCGAATACGCAGGTGATGACCACCATACATGGCAAAAACAGCCAGAAGCGCTGCTGGCTCATGGTGTTGAACCATGGCGCATTGGCCTGCAGGATCATGATGATGGGCATATGCCACAGATAGATCCCGTACTGGTTCCGGGCTACGAAGTACAGCGGACGCAGAAACCTGAAATCCATTTCCGGCAGGAGGGAGAATCCCACAAGCAGTATACTGAACAGGATCGCCAGGATGGAATGTGCCGGATAACCGGAGGGAGCAGTGCCATAAAGCCCGTGACTGTGATAATAAAAGATCCATACCAGGATCAGTGCGGTGCTTGCAATAGAAACCGGAAGTCCAAGCTTCAGCCGGTAATCCTGCATACGATTTCCGGTCTGTTTCCAGAAAGCGGCAGCAGCCATTCCCAGCACGAAATTATCCAACGCAGAGAATACCTGACGCTCGTATACAAAATATACAGAGGTATCTGAAACACCGGAAGCGTGGAGATAACGGACGACTGCGAACCGGCAGATAACAGTGAAAACAATGGACACAATGGCAGAGACGAGCCAGTTTTTCCGGACTGCCTTGTAAAGGAACGGGGCGATCAGATAAAACTGAAAGATCACGCCCATCGTCCACAGCGCACCATTGATGGAACCATGAGTCACCGGGGAAAAGTTCTCCGTAAAAGTATAATACGCCAGGATATGCCGAAGTCCCTCATTGCTGAACATCTGTGTGGACATAAAGATCAGAAGGACCGTGATACATACATAATACTGGGGCATAATGCGGATGCAGCGCTTTTTCATAAAGGCCCGCCAGCCGGGGAGACAGCCTCGCGACTCCGAAGAAGAAAGGGAAAGATAAATCCCATATCCGCTTAACAGGAAAAACAGTGTAACTCCTACTTCACCTCCAAGAGTCAGAAGTGTGTGGATGGCTGTATGCGACTGCCATGGCTGCCCGGACAGAACGTAGCAGTGATACAGCATAATGTAGAGAATCGCCCCCGCACGGAGCAGATCGATATTTTTGATACGCTTCATAAATAAATCCTTTCCTGAAAAAATAAGTCTGCCCCATGACTGAAACGGGCAGACAGAGATAGGTTTAGTATAGCATGAACGTGGGAGATTGGAAAGCTGTCGGAGGGAAAATTTACTATTGCAAAAGCGAACATAAGTTTGTATAATGGAAAATATAAGAAACGAACATATATTCGTAAAAGAGGAGCGTGAGAAGTGGTGGACATCGAAGAAAGAACACCCGACAGAAAAGCAATACGAGTACATTGCCCGAGTTGCTCCAACAGCAGATTGTTCGATCTGACAGGTGACTGTTCCGGAATCCTCCGGATCAAATGTCCCAGATGCAGAAAAGAGGTGGAGATACAGCTGGCACATTGCAATGAACAGCAATACAGAAGGCAGATCTTTTATTACAGAACACATAAGAGATAAGAAAACCACATAAAAACTGAGTGAGAAGCCGGCCGGCAACTGTAGATTGCGTAAGAGCCAGACTCAAAGCCAGGAAATACTTCCCTGATTTTAATATCAGGGGTGTTTTCCTGGCTTTTTTCTTTATAAGGGGGAAAAGAAAATGAAGAATGAAGAGCAGAAATTATATCAGATCGGAGAATATGTCCGTATATGTCGGAAAAAAGGCGGGTACAGTCAGGAAGAACTGGCGGAAGGCGTAGATGTATCCAAGATGACGATCTCCAGAATCGAAAATGGAGAAAATGCTATGAGTATCCTGCTGTTTTTTCAGATCGTCAGTTTTCTGGATATTTCGGAAGAAGAAGTTATCAGACTGTTCAGAAACTGTGATAAAGCGTGCAGGGAAGCACAGGGATGGAGATAAAAATATTCGATTCTACATATATGTTACGAAAAATAACATATATGTAATTTAAAAACAAACAGATGTTCGATATTATATAAAGCGTAAAACATATGTTTTTGACTACAGAGCGTAAAGTGAAGGCCAGCTTTACCGGAGATGAAAGAAGGTGGCAAACAAATGAAGATCAAACGAAAAATCAGATTTCCAAGAGATGTACTGATCCGGATGACAGTGCTTATGATCGCACTGACGAATCAGATCCTGGAACTGACAGGCAGAAATCCACTCCCATTTTCAGAAGAAGAGTGGTATCAGATCCTGAGCGGAATGGTAACAGTTATGACTGCTTTATGGATCTGGCTCAAAAATGAAAAGAAAGAAGGAAAGAAATAATGGAAGATAAGAAAAGACGGGAAATAAAAGAAGAAAGAACCGCAGCATCCAAACTGTTTGAGAATGAGGATCATTCTTTTACGAAAGAAATCTATCTGGATGATGTCCATTATCAGGACGAAGAGGGAATCTGGCAGGAAATGGATGATACCCTGACAGAGGAAATGGATGAAGACACAGAAGCAGATCAGGAAGAAAATATGGCAGAAGAATACGCAGCCAGCGAGAGGGCAGAGAAGGATTTTGCCAACAGAAAAGGCAAATGGAAAGTCGTATTTCGTAAGCATTCCAGAAAGCAGGGGACGGTATCTGTTACCAAAGATGCATATAAGATTAGCTGGGCACTGGAAAACGCAGAAAAAGTAAAGGCGGAAGAAACCGGAACGAATACAGTTCTTTATCCGGATATCCTTCCGGGAACAGACAGTCGTTTCTATGTAAGAGGAAAGAACATAAAAGAAGATATCATCCTGAAAACACCGGAAGCAATCGGCTCTTTTACATGGCTCTATCATACCAAAAAACTTCATCCGGTAGCAGGAAATTCCTGCGTAAGATTTGTAAATAATGCAGAGGAAGAGGTTTTTGCTGTTGCGGCGCCGTTTATGACAGATTCCGCAGGAAAAAGATCAGAAAATATCGGAATCGAACTTCTGGATGAAGGAAAAAAAGACCGTTGTGCGATCCGGATCACACCGGATGAAGAATGGCTGAAAGATCCGGAAAGAGTTTATCCGGTTATTGTCGATCCGGTTACGACAACATCAAAAGACGTGAAGGAAATTATTGATGCATGTGTAGATTCACAGGATGCAGCGGGTACTGATCGTGAAGGGATGTATTTAAAAACCAGAGGTGGTGATATTATTCAGAGAAGTTATCTGAAATTTAAACTGCCGATGATCAAAACCGGAGATATGGTAATCAATGCACGCATGCTGATGGTGTCTCTTGCAAAAGATGGAAAAGAAAGAACTGTTCAGGTTCATCGTGTACTGCAGGATTGGGATTCTGCCAATCTTACGTGGATGAACAAGCCTATGTATTCGGAAACAGTTGAAGATATATGTAAGTTTACCGGAGATGAACAGAAATATATCAGCCTTGATATTACACGGCTTGTGAAGGAATGGTATCAGAATGGACGTAACTATGGTGTATTACTTAGGGACAGTTATGAACTTTCGGGATATACAGCGTATCTTTCATCAGATTGCGACAGTGATTATACGAATATGCGTCCGAGAATCGACATTTCCTACGTAAACTACTCCGGTCTTGAGGACTACTGGACATATCACAGCCAGGAAGCAGGACGTGCAGGCACCGTGTACGTGAATGACTACAACGGAAATGTGATCATGCAGCATAATACAATGGAAACAGGCGGCTCACTGATGCCGATGGGACTGACACAGGTATACAACAGCAATGATAAAGACACCGATATCGGTTACGGATATGGAGTCCGTCTGAATTATCATCAGACGATCCGGAAAATCACTATTGCAGGAACGGAGTATTATAAACATACAGATGGAGATGGTACAGTCCACTATTTTGTATATGACAGTACAAAAAAGAAATGGAAAGAGGAAACCGGCTTGGATCTGGAACTGATACTGAAAACCGGAGATTCCGATATTGCCTATGTGATCAAAGATAAAGAAGAAAACTGCCTGAACTTCATGACAGCAGGATATTTACGCTCTATTTCAGACCGACATGGAAATACACTTAGCCTGAAATATACCAACCTGCGTATTGCATCCATCGCAGACGGTGCAGGCCGTGTGACAACACTAACTTATGATACGGACAGTGCAGGAAAAGCAAATCATCTGATAAAGGTAACAGGACCAGATCAGAAAAGCAAGACGTTTGCATATACCAACGGATGTCTTACATCGATCACAGATATTGATAATTCCAAGACCACATATACCTATACAACAACCCGTCTGCTCCAGAAGATCCGTAATGTTGATGAAAGTGAAGTGCATTACGACTATTACAGCCAGAATCCTTACAGAGTAAAAAAGATAACTGAGTACGGAAGAGGAAGTAAAGAAGGAAACAGCCTGCGGCTTACCTATGGATACAACAGCACAAAATTTACAGATCGAAAAAACAGAAGTGAGATCTTCCGATTTGACAATTCAGGAAACCTTCTGCATGTGCATGATGGATTTGGCCATGCGGCAAGTGCAAGATACAGCAAGGATAAAAATTACACCAACCGTCTGCAGAATGAAACAAAACTTCAGTCAAATATCATCCAGCTGCTGAAGGATCCGATCATTCAGGCAAAGACACTTGGCTGGAAATCCTATGTATCCGATGAAAAAAATATCAAAGCATCGGTCAATACCGACAGTCAGAATGTAAAAACAGGGACAAGATCTCTTCAGCTTACCAGCGAGGTAAGTAATCAGTTCTGCAGCTGGTATCAGGAAGTTTCGCTGAGAAAAGGTGCGACCTATACATTCTCCATGTATATGAAAGCTGTCATAAGTGAGATTGGAGAAAATGGAAGATGTTTTGCACGAGTTGAGTATCATGATAAAGATGGAAAAAATGTCTATGCGGTAAGTGAAGGAATCCGAAAGAGTACCGGTGGGTTTATACGTCAGAAGGCAACATTCAAGGTACCGGAAGATGCGGCCGATACAAAAGTAAGAGTATTTTTATACATGTATCGAGTAAAAGGAACAGTTTATGGAGACATGGCACAGCTGGAGTGCGGAACAACTGCAAACCGCTGCAATCTGATAGATAATGGAGATTTTTACTTTGGGAGTACGCAGGGCTTTACCGGCTCGGGAACCACGCTTGCAGATGAACTGACAACAGTGGGAACCAGCGTATATGTTCCTGTCAGATATGCAATGATGGTGATCACAGATTTTGCGGATGTTTATACAACACCAAAGGTGTCTGCAGAAACAAAGATCACAAGTATCTTCAAGAATGAATGTGTGGTGGCAAATGCATTTCTGAAAGATTCCAGTGGAAATCCCTGGTACTATGTGAAAACAAGAAACGGGCAGAAAGGATATGTCAGATCAGAGTCTCTGTGTATTTACATGCCGGGAGGAAGCGCCAGCAATTCTGCATGTACTGCAGTTGAGAATGCCATTCTCCGCTCCGCCCCATCTGCATCAGCAATACCGGTACAGGAAGGGATTGAAAAAAATACCTGTCTGGCATTACGCTCATCTGTAAAAGATTCCAGTGGAAACAAGTGGTATGAAGCAGGACTGGATATTGACGGAAAAAGATATTATGGCTATATTTCCGCAGATTCTGTAGTAAGACTGGCAACAAACACGCCGTATGGTTACACATATGCACCGGTGAACTGCTATACGACTCCATCTACGGTCCGTGGGCTGGTAACACTTCCCAAAGATAAAAGAATCCGTATACGGGGAACAGTTACAAAGAATAACGGAGAAGTATGGTATGCGTTTATGCCTGAAAATACAGAAGAAAAAAAGTTTGCTTATATCCTAAATACAGCTCTTACGATATCCAAAGCTCCGGTAACAGACCGTGAAGCAACGGCCAAAGTAAATGAAAGGGTGCCGGGACTTGACAATCATATTTTCAAATTTGTTGGAGATTATGAAAGTGAAAAACGTCTGGTCAAAAAACTGGATCTCACAGGAAAAAGAGGCGATACCTACATGGTGAATGCCTGGGGATTCGGAACAACACTTCCGGAATCTTCTGTGGATAAAGGTCGCAGGTTTGGTGTGGAAGTCGTATTTATATCTGCAGATGGAAAGACAAAAGATACACACTACAGTAATTTCAGCCCGGATATTCTGGACTGGCAGTTCCTGAGTGATGTTTACGTGGCAAAAAATGATTATGCAAGTATTCAGGTAGCGTATACATACTGCCATAATGCCAATCTTGCGTTTGTAGATGGCATTGCGTTATTCCGGGAGGAGTTCGGACAGACATATACTTATGATGCAGAAAATAATCTCATTTCTGTTACAGATGCTCAGAAGAATCGGCAGAAATTTGAGTACAATGCGACTGGTGATGTAACCGGGATCATAGACCCAAAAGGAAATAATTTTAAGTATGAGTATGATGCAAAACGTCGTCTGCGAACCGCAACTTCTGCCGAAAGAGTCAGATACCGTCTGAAATATGACACAAAAGGAAACATTGTAGAAAGCGGTTGTATTTCCGCAGCAGATACTACAGAAACAAAAGGTACCTGGGTGGCCCGTAAATTCACAGAGAAGAAAAATCATGTAGCAGGCGTTACGGATACAGAGGGAAATACCGTATCCTATGAGTGGGATGAAACTACAGATCTGCTGAAATCACTTACAGATGGAAGAGGAAATAAGATTTCCTACAGATACGATGCCGCACAGCGTCTCAGTGCAGTAAGCCAGAAAGTAACAATTGGAAATGTACAGAAAACAGTGACCAATGCGTATACCTACAAAAATGACAGACTTGCGTCCATCAGCCATAATGGATTTGCCTACGGATTTACCTATGATGCATTTGGAAATATGCTGCGAGCTTCTATTGATAAAAAAGAAACGGATGCAGAATATTCTCATGAACTTGTCAGATATGAATATGAAGAGAAAAACGGAAATCTTGCAAAGACCATTTACAGCAATGGAGATTATATCCGCTACGAGTATGACAGTATGGATCGTATCCAGATGAGCTATTATCACAGTGCCAGTGCGTCTGCAGAAAAAAGAATGAATCATTATGTGTATGACCGAAGCGGAAATCTTGCAAAAGTACAGGCATACCTGGCTGGAAAAACCTATGATCTGGAATATGATTTCCTGGACAGGCTGATGCGTGTTACAGATGAATCAGGACAGAGATACCAGTATTTCTATGATGCAAATAATAACATGACAGAGCTTCGCGTATATTCTGATGAATATGGAACAAAAACAAATTACAGCTATGATAAAGACAGCAGAGAAACAAAAACAAAGATCATGAGCGGAAAAGAGAGAACCGTTACTTATGATTCCTGTGGAAGAGTTGCAAAAACAGAGTGGAATACCACAAATCCTTTAACTCTGACATATGGATATTATTCTCCGGATAAACAGGTCGGTACACTTCCAAGAAAAATAACGGTAGGTTCCAGAACCCTGAGTTATACTTATGATGCAAACGGAAATATCACGGCGATCACAGATACAAAAGGTTCCAGCACAGTAAAAGAATCCTATGTATACGATGAGCTGAACCATTTGATCCGGGAAAACAGCCAGACGCAGAAGAAGACATTCACCTATGAGTATGATCTGGGTGGAAATCTTGTAAAAGTATGTGAGTATCCATATACAACAGGAACGCTTCCAACAAAACCATCTGCAACAGAAACCGGAACCTTCGGACAGGTATGGCGGGATAAACTGATGAAGTGGAATGGCGTAGTCATGCAGTATGATTCAATTGGAAATATGACCAAAAAAGGAAATACTACATTTACCTGGACACAGGGAAGAAAGCTGGAGTCTGTCAATAACGGGAAAAAGATCCGATACTATTATGACCATGCCGGAAATCGAGTAAAGAAAACCGTTGACAATGTAACAACCGAATACTGCATGGCAGGAGATCTTCTGGTAACAGAAAAAGGTGAGGGACGCCGAATCTGGTATTACTATGATTCCGCAGCAAATCCTGTTTCAATGCGAGTGTCAGGAAAAGACTATTTTTACGTAAGAAATCTCCAGAATGATGTCATTGCACTGATTGACGACACCGGAGAGACTGTAGTAGAATACAAGTATAACAGCTGGGGAAAAATCCTGAGCATCACCGGCAGCAAAGCCGGCACCATCGGAAAAACAAACCCGTTCCGCTACAGAGGCTATTACTACGACGAAGAAACCGGAATGTACTATCTGAAGAACCGGTATTATGATCCGGAGATCCGGAGATTTATCAGTGCGGATTCGTATATTTCCGGATTTAACAGCACAATGTGCAATGTATTCTGTTATTGTGGAAATAATCCGGTATCTAATAGCGACCCAGAGGGAACTTTCTTTAAAAAGATAGTGCATTTTTTAAAATCTAAATGGAAAAAAACGAAGAAAGCGGTTGCTAAGGTATATAATTTTGTAAGGGAACATGTTGCAACATTTGTTGGAACAGAAAGTTATCAGACCAGTAAAGTAGATGAAGTTTTAGTAGATGGAGTGGTTAAAGTTACTCAGACCATATCGACGCGTAATACTTCTCACAACTCAGAAATGGTAACGGTATATGCAAATCATGTTAATGGTAAGAGTTTTGAATGGGGTTATTCTATGGATGTAGGTGTTGTACACTCAGGCACTTCTATTAATCAGGGGACATTAACCCAAAGTTTAAGTATAGGAAAAAAGAAAACTATAGGAGGTAGTGTGGGTCTTAACAATAAAGGGTCTCTTATAGTGGCAACAGATTATACAGTTACATCCGATAAAAGTGAAACAACAACTGAAATATCAGTAGAAATTTCATGGATGGTTCTGGCAGCGGCATTAGGGTGCTTACTTATACCTGAATTAATGGTGGCAATGCCTGCCTTTGTAAAATTTATGGCTTAATAATTAGCAAAAAGGCTACTATTCAATTGGATTATAGTAGCCTTTTGAGAAAGGAATCATATGGCGAATCTGATATTGAGCATTTTCGAAAGAGTTATAACAATATTAATGTTTATTGCATTGGCAGTTGCTCTCGTATGCAAGAAAAAATCTAAAAAGGTACCGCTTTTTATCATCAGACCAATTTTTCTGGTTGGTTTGTTATTTATTATGTTTCAGGCAGTATTTGTGCAGCGAAATTTTACCTCGCTGGATAAAGCGATTCGGGCATATGATGTTAAGGCGAAGCCAATAGCAAACTTGCAGGATGAGAAATCTACATATGTTATCATGGATGAAGATGGATCTATTGAAGGAAGAATTTTTCCAAAAAATGGAAAGAAATGGAAATTGCCGGATTCAGCATTTTTCAGAAAAAGTATGAGCTATCCTTCAGAAGATGCCAATATTGATATGAGATCAATAGAAATACATGGAGCATGGTATATTGTAATACTCCCACATTATCTTATGGGGGAGAATTCTATAGATGAGGTTCACGATTCGGCTGGAACAGAATTTTTAAAAACGGAATATGAGAATATAACGGTATATTATGGATATCTGAAAACGAAACCAGATGATTACTGGATTTCTGTAGATGGAGATAAAGTAGCGATCAATCTGTGAAGCGTCAAGATTGTAGGAAAAGGAGAACATAAAAATGAATATTTCACTGTCTAACTGGTGGTCGTGGGGAATCTTATTGCTGTTGCTCATGATAGTGGCAGTTGTGGATTCCAGGAAAAGAATCCCACGAAAAATATCCATATTTATACTGGTTCCGGTTTTGTCTGTGGTCATCATATTTATGATGTCCGAAAATAACAAAGAGGCTGAACAAAGTTTCCATACACTTGAGGAAGCAGTAACAGCCTATGATGATCGGTCAGATGTCGTGGCGACATTGCGAGGAAAAACTTCAGCATTGGTTATTATGGATGATGGAGATGTGATGGACTCACAGATTTTTGAAAAAACAGAAAGCGGCTGGAAACTTCCGGAAGATTCAGAGTTTCAGGACACAAAGCGTTTTACAGGAGACAGGATTATAGTCGACGTATCTACCGTAGCAGTTGATGGGGAATGGTATGTTGTGGTGTCACCATATCCGGGAATAAAATCTCCCATAACGAATGTATACGATTCGGAAGGAACAGAATTTTCCGAAGCAAAAGGAAGCGAAAACGTTTACTATGGATATCTGAAAAAATACCCAGAGGACTACTGGGTTTCTGCAAATGGACAGAAGATGGTTCCAATCGGGTTTTTGAAGGATTGGGTCAGAACTGGATGGAAAATAATAAGTAGTCATTAAAATAATAGATATCATAAAACAAAAGATTATTGGATTTCTATAAATGGGGAGAAGATATCGCTTGAGTGAAAAAACAAAACGTTTTTTTCTAATAACATTACTTCTGACACCAGCTTGCTACCAGATCATGCCGGAGATCAGAATGGCATTAGTATTGGCGGCAATGGGAGAAGCTGTATTATCGGCAGATAGAATTTGGGCAAGAAATGAAAGATTTCCTTTTGCAAATTTATATGATGACAGGAATCCTCTGTATGTACGAAAAATGATGAAGAAGAGGAAATGGCTTTCTGGGATAAATGGATATTTTGTAGTACAGATTTGGCTTTTGAGTTATGTTCTTCTGATGACAGCAGGGTTCATTTCTGATCATATAATACATAGAAGATATCAGGAAATCAGACTGGAATTTTTCTGGATTTACTGGGGAATAATAATGAGTCTTGGTGTAGTGGAGGCATATTATATCCACATTTATAAGAAAAGTTTCTGCTATCCGAGAAATAAAAAAGGTATCTGGATGCCATTCAGCTTTATCGGATATGAAATGCAGGGACTGGCAGGAAGGATACTGCCTGATCCAACAGAAGAAATGGAGAAAAATCAGCCTCTGGTGTTCGAAGAATGTCTTTTTAAAAGCGGATATGCTAAAAAAGCAAATTATATATTAAAAGAGAATGACCAAATCTGTTTTTATCAGAAAAGAAAAAATCAACAGGTAAACTTATGGGCGATCATTGATATAGCAGATATGGAGAAAATGCATATCCAGCTTTTGAATGATGCATTTGAGATTTTCTGGTGTAATGAGCTGACCAGAGAAGAAAAAAAGAAAGATGTACGTTTTACATTTGTAATCCAGACTGAGAGAATCAATGATGCTATAGGCAGGATTTTTTATGACGGATCAGGAATACGAATGTATAAACATCGAAGTCGTATGGCTGTTTTGTATGAGAAAAAACATGACATCATAAAAATAAAATGTACGGACCGTAAGTCCAGATATAAAAATATTTACAGAGAAATGAGAGAAGAACTGAAGCGGGTGATCGGAAGACGTGATATAGATCTGTAGACTGTATGCAAAGGGGATGTGAAAAAATATGCTGATCAAAGTGATAGAACCAGTTGTATATCTGGTAATTATTGTTAATTTAGTGATTGCTATTTCTTATAAAAGAAAATCAAAAAAGACACCAGTTAAGGTTGTTGCACCAATTGTTATATTAGAAAAGAAAGAGGCAATTATACAGAAAAATGATCGACATGTTGAGCAAATCAAGTTATTTGTGTGTATATGCCCTGGTATTTGTAGGATTACTGAAATCTTTTTATTTCTATTTGGCGCCGGTCGGTGTAATGGAAATTTTGGCGGTTCTGGTAAGCCTGATGATCTCAAATATTCTATTTATTCCTACGGTTATTATACCGTCAAGATGGAAAACCCCTTATAATGTGGCGGATAGTTATAACTGTCAGAATCCATTTTATGTACACGGTATGTTAAATGACAAAAAGGAATCGAAATATGCTCTTCCTATCAGGAAAAACGGAAAGTTAAAAAGTTTTTTGTTTTTGCGAAAAATAATGATTCTGTGGCTGGGAGTGTATTTTACATATCTGGGGATGCAGTATTTAAATCCAGATATAAATAGTACAGTGATAGAAATCCTTCTGAATATCTCGCTGGCTTTTATGATTATGGCAAGATCATGCATGTGGATATTTTATGTGAAATTTTATAAAAAGAATTATAAATATCCAACAGATAAAGAAGGAAATTGGGCGCCATTCAGTTTTCTGTGCCAGAATATCAATATGTATTATGAAAATCCGGTGTGTTACAGGGATTTACAGATACATTCTGATGTAATGGAAAAAGATTTTGGAATTTATCAATATATAAATACGTATAAAGCTCCTCGAAATGGAAAAACTTTTTTCTACAGATATGACAAAACAGATGAGATACATATTCTGGCATATGTAAAAACAGATTTGTTTCAGGAAGCAGATATCGGAAAATTAAATAAAGCTTTTGTAGAATTTTGGAAGCAATATATCAAAACAGAAGAGGAAAAAAAGGAAATATATTTTTCCTTTGTGATGGAAGTAGAAGATGATAATCGTATTCTGAAGAGCATTGTACGGAATAATTCAGGGATAATGATGTATAAAAGACGATACCGTCTTGGAGCGGTATATAACCGTTATTATAATCGCCTGGAAATCCTTCCGTTATATAGATATTCGAGATATAAAAAACAATATGAGAAAATGAAAAAAGATCTGTTGGATTGTCTGGGCATATCGGATGTTGTACAGGCCTGATGACTAGGGGGGATCATAATAAACCGAAAAAGAAAAAATAATATACCTGAAAAAATTTTATTATTTTGTATTTTATTCTTGTCATATCGTTGGATTTTTGAAGATGATAGATTCACATTTGGAGTAGCCTTTTGGGGATATTTGGCATTGACTGGATGGGTATTCAGATGTGGCGAAACACCGGATCAGGATATTTCTTCGGAAAGTGTAGATGAAAATCCTCTATATGTTTATGGGATGATGAGAAAAAATCGAAAATGGCTTTCCGGAATCAGAGGGTGTTTTCTGTTTCAAATGTTGCTTTTGACAGATGTTTTTTTTGCAGCAGTATATTCCTGTTGGAAATGTTGGACGAATAGCAGTGGGAATGATGCGATTGAAAAAGCGTTATTACCACTGTATATTTTAATGACAGCGGGGTATGTTCAATTTTTGAAGCATAGTGCTAGGATTCATGCAAGAAGCTACAGGTATATAGAGAATAAAAAAGAAATCTGGATGCCATTCAGTTTTATTTGTTACAAATATGAGAAGTTAATAGATATCAAAATAACTTTTCCAGAAGAGGTCGAAGAACGAAACGTTGTATTTGAAAAAGGGCTTTTACATAACCAGTACCAAAAAAAGTCAGAATATGAACTGGACGAAAAAGGAAAAGTAAGTTTTTTCAAGAAAAATAGAAATAATCAGGTGAATATCTGGGCGCTTATAGATATTACAGATATGGATAGAAATGATGTTTTGTTGTTAAATGATAAATTTGCAGAGTTCTGGATCAATGAGATGAGCAGAGAAGAAAAAAAGAAGGATATTCGTTTTACATTTGTAATCCAGGTAGATGAAATGAATGATTATCTGCAGGAAATTTTTTATGAAAGCCAGGGAATCTTTATGGATAAGCACAGAAGCCGGCTGCCTGTATTATATATACGCAAACACGATATCCTGAAAGTAAAATGGGCTGATAATGATTCAAAATATATAAGTATCAATAAGGAAATGAGAAAAGAGTTAAAGAAAATATATGATGATTCGGAGATAGAATCCATTAATAGCTGAAGAAAGGAATCATATGGCGAATCTGATATCCTTAGAAGTCCATTACCTTTAGGTGATGGGTAGTTCACTCGGTCACAACCGAGTCAGCCATGACCGAATAAAAAATATGTACATATCTACTTCTCAAACCTGCAAAGTGCCTTCTGTTGTGCTCCATAAATGGAGTGATTTCCGTTGATCAGATAAGCGAGGATGCATACCAGGATGAGGGGAAGGGTATTTCGGGTGCCGAAAACTTCCAGGCCGATGAGGATCGGGGCGATGAGGGTGTTGGTGGCGCTGCCGAATACTGCGGCGTAGCCAAGTGCCCCACAGATCATCGGAGGGATCCCGAGGATGGAACCTAAGACGACTCCAAGGGAAGCGCCGATGGAGAACAGTGGTGTCACTTCGCCGCCCTGAAAACCGATGGCAAGTGTAAATACAGTAAACAGAAGCTTCAGAATCCAGTCATATCCGTAGATCGTTTCTCCGGCAAAGGAAGCGGAGATGAGATTGGTTCCAAGACCTGTGTAGCGTCCGCCGTGGATCACAAACAGCAGAGCTGCCAGTGGAATGGCCATGACACCGATGCGGATCAGCGGATTTGAGATTTTTTCCCCGAATAATTTCTTTGCTTTCTGAAGAAGTACGGAAAAGCATCGTCCGGCAAGACCAAAGGCAAGTCCGAGAGCAATGAGAGAGATCATGCTTCGGAGATTGGTCACAGTCCAGGTGTCTTGGATATCCACAGCAAATTTTTCCAGTTCCAGGAAATGAGAGGTGAAGGAGGCTGTATATGCGGCGATAAGTGCCGGCAGCAGCGCATCGTACTCAAGATATCCGGCAACGATCACCTCCATGGCAAAAAATACAGCGGCTAATGGCGTCTGGAACAGACCGCCAAAACCGGCAGCCATACCGGTGATCAGCATGACGGGCTTGCGTTCCCGGATATGCAGCCTGCGTCCGGCCTCGTGGGAGAGTGTAGCACCGATCTGCACGGCAACACCTTCACGGCCGGCACTTCCTCCGAAGAGATGAGTGATCCAGGTGCCGATCATTACCAGAGGGACAAGAACCAGAGGAATCTGGTCTCTTTTTTTCTGCCCGGTTTCGAAGATCAGGGACATGCCATTTAAGCTTAAGGTGCTGAAATGATGATACATCCACACAATAAGAAGTCCGGACAGAGGCAGGAAAGGCAGCAGATATTGCCAGTATGCGGTGCGAAGATCAGAGATCGCCAGCAGGCCCCGGCCGAAGATAGTATCTACGATCCCGACGCAGATTCCCACGACCACTGCAAGGACAGCGTATTTCAGCTGCAGGATCCGATGTTCTTTTTGGATAGTTTCTTTTGTCATAGTAACTCCTTTCAATCTCCCCGTTTTGAAAAATCCATCAAAAAAAGCTGATAACCCCGTGCATTGCACAGAAGTCATCAGCTCATTGGCGGTTTCGATAAAGATCGGGGGAGAACTTCATTCCCTTTCTGCCTGAGAGTATAGCATCCGAGGCTGATATCGTCAATAGTCAGACGGAAATCCGGAGTATCTTATTTGTTACAGGTGTGCTATGATTAAACAAATCGGCAGGTTACGGGTGAAGCAGTAAAGCGTAATGTGCTGCGACTAAGACCTGGACATATGAGAATGTAAAAATAACGGAGGAGACATCATGGAAGAACCAAGAATTGACAAAACAGTCTATACAGGAAGACCGGAGAACACCGAGGGCCGTCTGGAGAAGGAAATCGCAGTGTACGATTTTCTGGATAGTCTTGGGATTGAATATAAAAGAGCAGATCATGAAGCACTGATGACCATGGAGGCCTGCGAGGCAGTGGATCAGCTTCTGGGAGCGCAGATATGCAAAAATCTTTTTCTCTGCAACCGACAGAAAACGGATTTCTATCTGCTGCTGATGCCGGGAGAGAAGCCGTTTAAAACAAAATTTCTGTCCAAACAGATCGGAACAGCCAGACTTTCCTTTGCAGACGGAGAGCAGATGGAGGAATATCTGAACATTACACCGGGGTCCTTAAGTCTGATGGGACTGATCTTTGATAAAGAAAAGAAGGTACACCTGGTGATCGATAAAGAAGTCCTGGATGAAGAATATTTCGGATGCCATCCGTGTATCAATACTTCCACTCTGTTGATGAAGACCAGTGATGTAAAAGAAAAAATCCTGCCGGCGCTGGGCCACGAATATCAGGTGGTCGAGCTGCCGACAGAATAGAAAATCAACGTATGGGTGTAAAGTCCTTTTTGTTGGACTCTGCTATGATGTAATGGGGGCGCTGCTTGACCTCCATATAGGTTTTTGCTATGTATTGTCCCATGATACCCAGGCAGAAAAGCTGCAGGCCGCCGATGAAGATGATGACACAGATGGTGGAAGCCCAGCCTGGGACCGGATCATCGAAGATCAGCTTTCGGACGATGATGGCTACCAGGACCAGAAAGGAAAAACCGGTCATGGTCGTTCCGAACCAGGAGGCGATGGTCAGCGGTACCTGAGAAAAATTGATGATGCCGCTGACGGCGTATTTAAACAGCTTCCAGAAGTTCCATTTGGTCTCACCGGCTACGCGTTCGATATTTTTGTAGGGGAGCCAGCAGGTGCGGAAACCGATCCAGCCGAAGATTCCCTTGGAGAAGCGGTTGTACTCACTCATGGAGACGATGGCATCCACCATACTGCGCTTCATCAGACGGAAGTCTCTGGCGCCGTCCACAATATCTGCATCCGAGATCTTATTGATCAGCTGATAAAATTTCCGGGCAAAAAAGCTCCGGATAGGTGGCTCTCCGTCACGGCTGACACGTCTGGTGGCAACGCTGTCATATTCTCCGGATTCCAGCTTCTCCAGCATTTCCGGGAGAAGGGACGGCGGATCCTGAAGATCAGCGTCCATTACTGCTACATAATCGCCGCCGGCATTGCAGAAGCCTGCATACATGGCAGCTTCTTTTCCGAAGTTTCTGGAAAAAGAAAGATAGATCACATGAGGATCCTTTTCGGAAAGCTCTTTTAAAATCTCAAGGGTTCTGTCTCTGGAACCGTCATTCACAAAGATCAGCTCATAATCACAGTTCATTTGCCTGAGGACAGAAGTGGCTTCCGGGTAAAAAAGCGGAAGGGATTCTTCCTCATTGAAGCATGGTATAATTAAAGAAATCATTTTTTGCCTCGTTTTCCAGATCATAAAAAATGATCATTTTGGCGGATATCTGTAGTCCGCCTTGGTTTCAGGTTGCTTTTGGATGGGTACTATCATATCATATTTGTCCGGAATCGGCTATAAAACAGGGGATTTTTTTCTTGCACCGCTGTTTTTTTGTGATAAACTGTAAAAAAAGACAAACAAGAGGTGTGATATGCTGGAAAAATTTAACAGCTTTATAGAGAAATGGATGGCTTTTGTGACGCCGGCCTGTCTGCTTACGGGGGTACTGTTTCCGGATATTGCAAAGCATGGCGTGCCCTATGTGACGTATGCTTTTGCATTTATGACCTTTATCGGTGCGCTGAAATCCAGGTTCCGTGATGTAGCAGATGTGTTTAAGCGGCCGCTTCCTCTGATCCTGATGCTGCTGATCCTTCATGTGCTGGGACCGGTGGCCGCCTGCGGTCTGGGACATCTTCTGTTCCCGGGCAATATGAATTATATCACAGGAATGGTGCTGGAATTTTCCGTACCTGCAGCGGTGATCAGTCTGATGTGGGTATCCATTTATAATGGAAACAGTCCACTGTCACTTTCGCTGGTTGTGATCGATACAATCCTGGCTCCCTTTCTGATCCCGGCAGTATTGAAGCTCCTGGTGGGCTCCTGCGTAAAAATGGATACTGTGGGAATGATGAAGGAGCTGGTTTTCATGATCGCTCTGCCGGCAGTCCTTGCCATGTGCCTTAATGAAGTCAGCCATGGAAAGGTTATGGAGACCTGGCCGAAAAAGCTGGCGCCTTTTTCAAAAATGTGCCTGATCTTTGTGGTAACCTCTAACTCCTCCAAGGTTTCTCCTTATATGAAGCATCTTAATGGAGAACGGCTGGAGGTAGCAGCAGCGATCCTGGTCCTGGCAGCAGGGGGATATGCCATTGGCTGGATCATTGCCATTCTTACAAGGCAGAATAAAGCGGCAACGGTTTCCATGATCTATGGTTCCGGAATGCGGAACATCAGCGCCGGTGCGGTGATCGCGGGAGCGTATTTTCCGGCGGAAACATTATTTCCGGTTATGATCGGAACGTTATTTCAGCAGATCCTGGCGGCTTTTTACGGAAGTATGATGCGCCGGATCCAGACCGGACAGCAGGAAAGGGAGAAGGAGCATGGAGTTTCAGCATGAATTGATCATTCCCAATGAAGGATTTCCTTTTAAGCTTTTTCTTTTTGAAGGAAGAAACGGAAATTATGTAAGGGAAAAACACTGGCATACTTCGATCGAGATCTTTGCGGTGATGGAGGGGAGCCTTTATTTCTATATCGATGAGAAAGAGTATCCTCTGAAGGCAGGGGAGTTTCTGATCATTAATTCCAATGAAGTACATTCTATTCAGGCGCCAGTACGTAATGAGACCATCGTACTGCAGATCCCGCTGAAGCAGTTTTCGGATTATTTTACCGCTCAGAGATTTATCCGTTTTCGGAGCAGAAACGAAGAGTCTGAGGAAACAGACAGGCGGATGGTTTCTCTGATCCGGGAGATGTATCGGGTGTACGTATCCGGGGAAACGGGGTACGAATTCCGTATCAGGGCAGTGTTCTATGAAGTCCTTTATCTTATGGTTTCTGCATACAGGGAAACAGAGGTGGAGGAGAATGCGCTGAAGATCAGCCGCAGATTGGATGCTTTGTCAAAAATAACCACTTATATGCGGGAGCATTACAAGGAGGATCTCAGGCTTTCCGGACTTGCAGCCATGTTCGGATATTCCGATGCATATCTGTCAAGAATGTTCCGGAAATATGCGAAGGTCAATTTTAAGACATATTTACAGGATATCCGCATGGCATACGCCTATAAGGAGCTTTTGCATACAGATCATACCATCAGCTCTATCGCACTTGACAACGGGTTTGCAAGCAGCAGGGCTTTTTCCAGGGAATTTGTAAAGCGTTACGGGATCCTGCCGGGAAGAGTGGAGCGTCAGAATCATAAAAATGTCAAAAAAGTGCTATGAATGAGTCAAGAAAAGCGGCGAAAAGCATACCATGATGTGGTATGCTTTTTTCAGTTCAAAACGAAGATACAGAGAAGCTGTGAAACAGTAATTTTGTAAGGAGGGTTAAATCGTGAAAATTCAGAAAGTAACAGATCCGGCTTTCCGCAGATACGGAAAGGTTCTGGAGGGATACAATTTCGGTCCGCTTCTGAAGGAGATGAAGCATACACCGGTTCCGGAGGATGTGGTATATGTTCCGTCAGCAGAGGAGCTGGAAGCTCTCGATGTGGAAAAAGAGCTGAAAAACAGAGCGTTTGGTGGATTACCTGTCCAGATCGGATATTGCAATGGTCACAATAAAAAGCTGAATGCCCTGGAATATCATCGGAATTCCGAGATCAATGTAGCAGTGACAGATCTTGTACTGCTTATCGGACATCAGCAGGATATAGAAGAGGATCTTACATACGATACCTCAAAGGTGGAGGCATTTCTGGTACCGGCAGGAACTGGGATCGAGGTTTATGCCACAACGCTCCACTATGCACCGTGTCATGTGAATGAGAGTGGATTTCAGTGTGTAGTTGTTCTTCCGAGAGGAACCAACACAGAGATTGATTTTCCGATGTCAGGGGACGGAGAGGACGGTCTGATGACAGCCAGAAATAAATGGCTTATCGCTCATGAGGATGCGAAGATCGAAGGCGCATTCAACGGATTGAAGGGTGAAAATATCACACTTGACTGATTTTGGGTGAAGTGAATAGTTACAAACGAACAATAATATCACCGGTGGAAAATCTGCCGGATATAAAAAGGAGAATGAAGATTATGAACAACATGCCAGAAGTTAAGATCGGAATCGTTGCAGTCAGCAGAGATTGTTTTCCGGAAAGCCTTTCCGTAAACAGGAGAAAAGCTCTTGTAGACGCTTACACAAAGAAATACGATGCAAAGGATATCTACGAATGTCCGGTCTGTATCGTAGAGAGTGAGATCCATATGGTCCAGGCTCTGGAGGATATCAAAAAAGCAGGCTGTAACGCACTCTGTGTATATCTTGGAAACTTCGGACCGGAGATTTCTGAGACCCTTCTTGCAAAGCATTTCGAGGGACCGAAGATGTTTATCGCAGCAGCTGAGGAAACACAGGATAATCTCTGCCAGGGACGTGGAGATGCTTACTGCGGTATGCTGAATGCAAGCTACAACCTGCAGCTTCGTAATGTAAAAGCCTATATTCCGGAGTATCCGGTAGGTGATGCAGAGGACTGTGCGGATATGATCCATGAATTCCTTCCTATCGCAAGAGCGATCGAGGGATTGAGCAACCTGAAGATCATCAGCTTCGGACCGCGTCCTACAAACTTCCTTGCCTGCAATGCACCGATCAAACAGCTTTACAACCTTGGCGTTGAGATCGAGGAGAACTCAGAACTGGATCTTTTCGAGGCATTCAACAAGCATGAAGGTGATGAAAGGATCCCGGCGATCGTAAAAGAGATGGAAGAAGAGCTTGGTGCGGGAAACAAGAAACCTGAGATCCTTCCGAAGCTTGCACAGTACGAGCTGACTCTGAAGGACTGGGTAAGAGATCATAAAGGATATCGTAAATATGTAACACTGACAGGAAAATGCTGGCCTGCATTCCAGACACAGTTTGGATTTGTTCCATGTTATGTAAACAGTCGTCTGACAGCACAGGGCATTCCAGTATCCTGTGAGGTTGATATCTATGGTACATTAAGTGAGTTTATTGGACAGGTAGTAAGTGATGATATCGTTACACTTCTTGATATCAACAATTCCGTTCCGAAGGATATGTACAAAGAATCTATTGAAGGAAAATTCAACTATACACTTCAGGATACCTTTATGGGATTCCATTGTGGAAACACAGCATCCAGCAAGCTGTCCTTCTGTGAGATGAAATATCAGATGATCATGGCAAGATCCCTTCCGATCGAGGTTACAAACGGAACTCTTGAGGGAGATATCAAGCCTGGAGATATCACCTTCTATCGTCTGCAGAGTACAGCGGACAACAAGCTTCGTGCATATATCGCACACGGCGAGGTTCTTCCGGTTGCAACACGTTCCTTCGGTGCTATCGGTGTATTTGCAATTCCGGAGATGGGACGTTTCTACCGTCACGTGCTGATCGAGGGAGGATTCCCGCATCACGGTGCTGTAGCATTCGGACATCACGGAAAAGCTCTCTTCGAGGTGTTCAAATACATTGGTGTACCGGTTGAAGAGATCGGTTACAATCAGCCGGCAGGCGTGAGATATCCGACAGAGAATCCTTGGAGATAATTAAAACAGGCAGGTAAGATCATCCGTACGTGCTGCCTGATACAAGCAAGTCCCCACTCACTGCTTATTGCTTTTCGTAACCCCGCAGGGGACGTTCTTGATTTGGTTAAATACGATTCAGAAACCGCGGGCTCTCAGGCGTGCAGGCGTTGCGAACTGAGGGCTGCGGTTTCTGTATTTACAGGAGGAAAAATTACTATGTATTATATTGGCGTTGATCTTGGAACTTCCGCTGTAAAGCTTCTTCTTATGGAAGGATCCGGAAAGATCTGCAACATCGTATCAAAAGAATATCCGCTGTTTTTTCCACATCCGGGCTGGTCTGAGCAGAATCCGGAGGACTGGTTCGCTCAGAGTATGGAAGGGATCAAAGAGCTCACAGAAGGGATTGACCGCAAAGAAGTAGCAGGAATCGGTTTTGGCGGCCAGATGCACGGTCTTGTAACTCTGGATAAAGATGACAATGTGATCCGTCCGGCGATTCTCTGGAATGATGGCCGTACCGGCGAGGAGACAGAATACCTGAATTCAGTCATCGGAAAAGATAAACTTTCTCAGTACACAGCAAACATTGCATTTGCAGGCTTCACTGCACCAAAGATCCTCTGGATGCAGAAGCATGAACCTGAGAATTTTAAAAAGGTTGTAAAGATCATGCTTCCGAAGGATTATCTTGCCTATCGCTTAAGCGGATCCTTCTGCACAGATGTATCCGATGCTTCCGGTATGCTTCTTCTGGATGTGAAGAACCGCTGCTGGTCAAAGGAAATGCTTGAGATCTGCCATATCACAGAGGAACAGCTTCCGAAGCTGTACGAGAGCTGGCAGGTAGTCGGAAACCTGAAAGCGGAAGTTGCAAAAGAGCTTGGCTTCTCAGAGGATGTGAAGGTTGTAGCAGGTGCAGGCGACAATGCTGCGGCAGCTGTCGGAACAGGAACGGTTGGCGATGGCCAGTGCAACATTTCCCTTGGAACATCCGGTACGATCTTTATTTCCAGCAAAGATTTCGGAGTGGATGAAAACAATGCACTGCATTCCTTTGACCATGCAGATGGAAGCTATCATCTGATGGGATGCATGTTAAGCGCTGCTTCCTGCAACAAATGGTGGTCAGAGGAGATCCTTAAGACAAAGGATTTCGCGGCAGAGCAGGCACCGATCCAAAAGCTTGGCGAGAATCAGGTATTCTTCCTTCCATATCTGATGGGAGAGAGATCTCCGCATAACAACCCGGATGCAAGAGGCGTATTTTTCGGAATGTCCATGGATACCACGAGAGCAGATATGACCCAGGCAGTTCTGGAAGGAGTTGCTTTCGGACTTCGTGATTCTCTGGAGGTTGCAAGAAGCCTCGGGATCCATATTGAGCGCACCAAGATCTGCGGCGGCGGAGCCAAGAGCCCTCTTTGGAAAAAGATCATTGCAAATGTGATGAACCTGAAGGTGGATGTGCCGGAGAATGAGGAAGGTCCGTCCATGGGCGGTGCAATGCTGGCAGCAGTAGGCTGCGGTGAATACCCGGATGTGGAAACGATCTGTAATAAGCTGGTCAGGGTAGTAGATACGGTAGAACCGGAACCGGAGCTGGTTGCAAAATATGAAGAAAAATACCGGAAATTCCGCAAACTGTATCCGGCAATGAAAGAGCTGTTCAGATAACAGCCATTTTCACAGATAAATATTGTTCTGCTTTATAGGTATGGAGCACTAAACGGTTAAAGATCAGGAGCATGTCACAGCTCCTGATTTTTTCTGTACTGTCTTGGTGTACAGCCCTTGATTTTCGTAAAGACCTTTGTGTAATAATTAGAGTCCGAAAAACCGGACAGTAGTCCTGATTCCGTAATAGAACAGGAGGGATTTTCCAGATATTCCAGGCTGCGTTCAATGCGGTATTCCTGGATGTATCCGAAGAGAGTGATATTCATACATTTTTTGAAAAGCCGGCTGCATTCGCTGGGACTTAAGTGGATCAGGTCTGCAACATCATTCAGGAGAATCTTTTCAGAGTAGTGTTCTGCGATATAGGACATGATCTGACGGATGCGGCGGTAGTTTTCTTCATCCTGACCGGATGGAAGAGTTGCCTGGGAGATCGTATTTTCATACAAGATTTTCCAGAAGTGCTGCAGTTTGGCGATGATCTCAAATTCATACATGGGTTTCCGGCTACTGTCCAGGTCGATGATGTCACGGATATCTTTTATGGCCTCGGAATGCCATTTACAGGATAGATCAAGCGGTACAGCGGACAGGGAAAAGCTTCGGAGGATCGGTTCTGTATATTTCTGGAAAAGAAGGCTTCCCGAAAATCCGTAGATCAGTTTGGGGTCAAAGGTTATGGGGATATACTGACAGTCCTGATCCTGATACATATATCCGGCATGAAGGGCATTGGCATTGCCAAAGATTGCCTGTCCCTCTTTCAGGTGAAAGGTATTCTGATTGATCTTGTAGAGCATTTCGCCTTTTTTTATATAGGTAAGCTCGATCTCCGGATGCCAGTGCCACAGAAAGGAACCGGTCTCATAGCCGGAAAGCCGCTCGTAGCTTACCAGGAATGGGAAGGAGCTGTCTCCGTGTTTTTTCAGTTCTTTTCCGGCGGGATCTGTGATGATCTGCAAGGTGTTACCTCCTTCCTTCTGTGCGCGGATTCTGAAGTGTATATCTGCTTTTCATAGTGGAATTTATTTTATCAGAAAAGGCAGAAAATGCAAAGGGATATTCCGGGATCACCACAAAATAATACGGTTTTTACACAAAATTGTTATGGACAGAAAAGACGGGACTGTTATAATAAAAGTACATGAAGCGTTACTATTCACTGGTGATATTCTGCGCATTGCGAAGTGTGTTGCTGAGAACGGAGTGAACAGTAACCATGAAGCGTGACAGAGCGGAAGATTTTTTCAGGTTCTTCCGGATCTGGGGTGTAAACTATATAACAGGAGGAAGAAAAAATGGGAACAATTAAAATTCCGGCAGCAGAAGTGCTGAAAAAAATCTATGGCGAGACAGAGGAGAGCAGCGCCCGTTATACCAATCTTGCTGTGAATTTCGAGAAGAAATATCATCATGACAAGGCAGAGTTTTTTACTGCTCCGGGCCGTACGGAGATCATTGGCAACCATGTTGATCATAACGGCGGTCAGATCATTGCGGCAAGTATTGATCTGGATACCATCGGTGCTGCTTATCCAAACGGAACCAATGTGATCCATATGATCAGTGAGGGTTACAAACAGGAAGTAGTTGTTGATCTTGACAAGCTCAGCACAGAAACCTATACAAAAGGTACAGATGCTCTTGTTGCAGGTATTATGGAGTATATGCAGAAAAAAGGCTATGCTACCGGTGGATTTGACGCTTATGTTTCCACCAAGGTTATTGCCGCTGCAGGTGTAAGCTCCTCTGCTTCCTTTGAGATGCTTGTATGTGCGATCACCAATTATTTCTTTAATGAAGGTAAGCTGGAGTATGGCGAGTATGCGAGAGCAGGTCAGTATGCTGAGAATGTTTACTGGAAAAAGGCTTCCGGTCTGATGGACCAGATGGCTTGTGCTGCCGGTGGCCCGATCCTTCTGGATTTCTCTGATAAAGAGAATATCAGCTGTGAGAAGATTGCATTTTCCTTTGAGGATATGGGCTGCAGACTTGTGATCGTAAATACCGGTAAGGGCCATGCAGATCTCAGTGAGGAATATTCCTCTATTCCTATGGAGATGCGTGAGGCTGCGAAGGCTATGGGCGTAGAGCTTCTCTGTGAGTCCAGTATGGAGAATCTTCTGGCACATGTGAAGGATATTCCGAATGACCGTGCTGTTCTTCGTGCGATGCATTTTTATGAAGAGAACAGACGTGTTGCAGATGCTGTGAAGGCTGTTGAGAATAAAGACGGTGAGGGATTCCTGCGCCTTCTTGAAGAGTCCGGTAATTCTTCCTGGGAATGGCTGCAGAACTGTTATTCTCTGCAGAATTGCAAGGAGCAGAAGATCACGTTGAGTCTGGCGCTTACCAAGCTGTTTCTGAATAAGATCGGTGCTGGTATCTGCAGAGTTCATGGTGGTGGTTTTGCAGGAGTTATCATGTGCGTGCTTCCGATCGAGAACGCAGATGCGTATGTGGACTATATGGCTCAGTATGTTGGAAGGGAAAATGTCTATCCGATGAATATCAGGAGTACAGGGGCTGTTCATGTTGAGTGATTTTTGACGGCATAACGAACGTCATGGAGGGCGGTTCGTTTCCGAATGCGGCTTTGGCGGCATCCGGAAATGAACCGCCCTTTGCGCTGTACTATGATTTTTTATTTTTTAATCAAAATTTTATGATTTGTTTCTGATTTAAATTTATGGGTTATGGTATAATGAGAAAAATTTTAAGAGAGTAATAAAAAAGAATTTGCAGAAGTTTTCAAGGTGAGGTTTCTGGAGTTGTTTTGAGTTTTGTTTTTTTCATTATATTTCATAAGAAAGGTTTGACATATTTATGAGCAGAAGAGAGTTTCTTGAGGTTTTACGGGGGCAGCTGTCCGGACAGATGACCCAGGGGAGAGCTGCGGCTCATGTGCGGTATTATGAGGATTACATTCAGTCTCAGGTCCGGAACGGTCGAAGTGAATCAGATGTCCTGGCAGAACTGGGGGATCCCAGGCTGATCGCCAAGACTTTGATCGATACAGATGACAGTGCAGCTGTTTATGATGAGTCTGGTTATTCTGAAGAGAGCTACGGTGCAGATGATTATGCGGATAATGGGACGGAGAGCAGTGCCGGAAAGACAAGAAGCTTTAAACTGGATCTGAGTACATGGTATGGGAAGGCGATCGTGATCGCCATTGCAGCGTTAATTGTGATACTTTTAACAACTGTTTTGGTGGCAGTTGCTCCATTTTTGATAATTTTTGGTATAGTTTTGTATTTAATATCCTGGTACAGGAAGAAAAAAGTGTAATTGTTCCACAACAGCTGTGAGTTAAAGACAATTTCCGTGTAATGAAATGGATTGCTTGTGAAAAAAGTATTTATAAGATTTGCATAAAAAATATGTGTTTGGTCTTGATTTATAGTGGATTTTACTGTATAATCTGGATTAATAAGTTGAGATTGTGTCTGTTTTGTATAAAAACAGATGATGCCATTGAGAAGAGAGAACGGCAGAAGATATACATCGAAGGATGTGTTATTTTCTGCCGATTTTTTTATCTGTTTTTTATGGAAGGTGATCAGAATGGATTGCCTTATTGAGGTGCGGTAAAATGTATAAAATAGATAAAAAAATAATTATTATTAAATGATAATTGTATAAAATAAATAAAGAAATATTGAAAAATAAGAAAATAATTGTTGATTATATGCAAGAAATGTGTTATCATTTGGTAAAAAGTTGGTAAAGATAACAAACATGCAAATACAAAGGAGGGTAGTGGGAGGGCATTTTTGACAGCAGAACGGAAATGAGAGTTTTGCTTAATGTATTGGGGTAATTGCTGGAAGATATAACGGAAATGTTTTTCAGCAGAATGTGTAATGAGCAACATGATCAGCACTGTCAGGGGGACAGAGATATCGTGATGATGCAGCTGATCGGTAGTACGTAAATTTATGAAAAGCAGGTGATATACAATGAAAAGTAAAAAATCTTTTTTCAGGACAGTGGAGCCTTATCTCTATCTGGTTCCTGTAATGATCCTTTTTATACTGTTTGTATTCTGGCCGTTCGTTAAGACGATCCAGCTGAGCTTTGCCAGAACCACACCTCTTGGTCAGGTGGCACAGTATGTAGGACTTGACAACTATACGAATATTTTTACAGATGGAACGTTCCTTAACAGTTTGGTGACAACACTGAAATTCTCTGTTATGCGAGTTATCCTTTCTATTGTGCTCGGTTTTATACTGGCGATCATCAGTACAGAGAAGATCAGGGCAAAGGGATTTTTCCGTACTGTATATGCACTTCCGATGGCTATTTCCGCAGCAGCGGCATCTGTAGTGTTCATGTTTATTTTCCACAGCTCTCTGGGTATCCTGAACAGGGCTCTCGGAACTCATATCGGATGGCTGACAGATAAGAAATATGCACTGATCGCAGTTACGATCGTTAGTGTATGGATGGCGATCGGTATGAATTTCATTTACCTTACTGCAGCGATCCAGAGTGTACCGGCTGAGCTTTATGAGAGCGTTGCCCTGGATGGAGCGAATTTCTTCCAGAAGCACCGTCATGTAACGATTCCGTCAATCTCTCCGACACTGTTCTTCCTTCTCATCATCAATGTCATCAACTCCGTACAGGCATACGCAGAGTTCAAGATGATGACCCAGGGCGGACCGGCAGAGAGTACCAACGTTATCGTGTATGAGATTTACCAGGAGGCATTTATCAACAGCCGTTTCGGTGTGGCCTGTTCAGAATCCGTAATTCTGTTTGTTATTTTGATCATCCTGACTGCACTGCAGTTTAGACTGGAAAAGAAGGTGACCTACTGATGAGAGAAAAACCATATGTAAAAGTGGCGATGTATGCGCTGAATATTATTTTTGCAATTATTATTATTGTTCCTGTTATCTACTGTTTCAATGTTAGTATGATGGATCTGAAGGAGATCTACGGCGGAAAGTTCTGGCCGTCCCATCTGACTATCGAGAACTACACAAGAGCATTTCAGCTTGCACCGTTCTTTACCTTCATTAAGAACTCACTGATCGTATCCGGTGTTATCACATTTGCTCAGGTCGTTACAGGTGCTCTTGCAGCATATGCTTTTGCAATGATGGAGTTCAAAGGCAAAAAGGTCCTGTTCTATATTATGCTGGCAACCATGATGATCCCGAGCCAGGCGATCATCATCGCAAACTACCTGACTATTGCTGACTGGGGTATCCGTAATACATACGCAGCGCTGATCCTTCCTAATGCAGCAGCAGCTTTTGCGGTATTCAACATGCGCCAGGCATTCCTGACACTGCCGAAGGAGATCCATGAAGCGGCAGAGATTGACGGATGTACAAATTTCAAGTTCTTATATACCATCGGTGTTCCGCTTATCAAACCATCACTGGGTGCTCTGATCATCTATGTATTCCTTCAGAGCTGGAACTATTATCTGTGGCCACTGCTTGTAACTGATAGTGTAAATATGAGAACAGTTCAGATCGGTCTTGGTATGCTTCAGGGGGCTGAGGCAACAGACTTCCGACCGGTTATGGCTGGTGCTATGGTTATCCTGATTCCGTCGATCCTTGTATTTATCATTGGTCAGAAGCAGATGATCAGTGGTCTGACAGCAGGTGCTGTTAAGGGTTGATCCAATCACATAAGAGCAAGTAGCAAAAATGTTAATTTGTCCGACCTGTATTGGGGCGGGTCGGACCATTATAAAAGGAGGGTTTCTATATGAACAACAAAAAATGGATGGCGATTCTTTTAGGAGGAATCATGGCTGCATCTCTGGCAGCTCCGTGCTCAGTAAGTGCAGCTGAGAAAACAACACTTACATTCTGGCATGCAATGGGCGGCACAAACGGTGAGGTGCTTCAGCAGATCGTGGATGATTTCAACGCATCCCAGGATGAGATCGAGATTAAAGCTGAGTATCAGGGAACCTATGATGATACCATCACAAAACTGAAAGCTGCTATGCAGAGTGACTCCGGTCTTCCGGATGTCTGCCAGATGTATGACGTAGGAACAAAGTTCATGTATGACAGTGGTGCTGTCATTCCTGTAGAAGACAAATTTGAGAGCACAGGCTATGATAAGAGCTCTGTTATGGAGGTTATCAGCAGCTACTATACCGTAGACGGCAAGCAGTATGCAATGCCATTTAACGTATCCACACCTATGCTGTATTACAACAAAGATGTATTTGAGGCAGCAGGACTTGATCCTGAAACTCCGCCGACAACTTATGATGAGGTTCTTGAGGATGCCAAGAAGATCGTAGAGAGCGGAGCAGCTCCGGTTGGTTATTCACAGGCTATTTACGGATGGTTCTTTGAGCAGCAGCTTGCAGGACTTGGTGTAACATACGGAAACAATGACAATGGACGTAAAGAGGCAGTTACAGCTGTTGATTTTGATTCCAACGGCGGCGGCCTGAAAGTATTTGATATGTGGAAAAAGCTGTATGATTCCGGATATTTCGAAGATTACGGAACAACAACAGCAGATACTCAGACCGCATTCTTCTCCGGACAGGTTGGTATGATCATCGAGTCTACTGCTATCCTGAAAAATGCAGTTGATTCTTCTCCGTTCGAAGTTGGTACAGGATATCTTCCGAGAATCGAGCAGAATGATGAAGGCGGCGTTATCATCGGTGGTGGATCCCTGTGGCTTACAGATACAGGCAACGAAGCTAACGAAGATGCAGCATGGAAATTCATCGAGTACATCACAACTCCTGATGTACAGGCTAAATGGTCCATGGGTACAGGATACTTTGCGATCAACGAGAAAGCTTATGAGACAGAGGATATGAAGGCTTACCTCAAAGAAAACCCGAACTTCGAGACAGCTATCAACCAGCTGAAGGATTCTCCTGTAAACTGCAATACAGCAGGTGTTCTCTCTGGCGTACAGACAGAAGCCCGTCTTACCTTCAACGAGATCATGCCGCAGGTATATGATGGCAAGCTTACAACTCAGGACGCTGTTGATCAGCTTGCAGCTTCTGTAAACAAAGCAATCGAGAACTATAACGAGTCTATTAAATAATCAGAATGCCCTCTGATCAGTAGATAGAGCAACAGATAGGGATACCGCCGCCGGGCGCCGGTATCCCTGCTGTTTTACATGCTGTGAGACTACAGATCATGTATATCCGGGGGATAGGATCATATGAAAAACTGTGTAGTGAGACGGACGGAGTGAGTCCGGCTGACTAGACAGCTTTCGAATGGAGGGAGTGTGGCCTGCGGCGTTCGTGCAGGGCAAAATGAAGTGATGCGCTATTGGCGTTATCACCGGCAGAAAATAATGTTACAACAGGAAAGGAGCAAATTTATGGGCGGAATTCTCGGAGCATGTAATGCAATATCGGATTATTTGCACACTTTAAATATGGGATCGACGCTGTTTCGGCTGATTCTTGCGATGTTTCTTGGATGTCTGATCGGTATTGATCGTGGAATGAAGAAGCGTGTGGCAGGTGTAAAAACACATATGATCGTCTGTATGGGGGCAACTCTGGTTATGATGACGGGCGATTTTATCCATGTATATTCTAATGGGGCAGGAATCGGAGATACTGCACGACTTGGCGCACAGGTTGTCAGCGGGATTGGTTTTCTTGGAGTGGGAACTATCATTGTGACCGGACAGAGACATGTATCCGGTCTTACGACAGCAGCCAGTCTTTGGACTTCTGCGTGTATCGGACTTGCTGTGGGAATCGGCTTTTACAGCGGTGCGATCTTTACCACGCTGGGGCTTATTCTGGTGTTCAAATATGCGAAATATATAGAGGTTTATGTGGAAGAGCATTCCAATACCTATGACGTATATATGGAGTTTGAAAATGAAGACAAAATGAGTATGGTCATAAAGAAGCTCCGGGAAGAGGACATCATGATCTCCAACGTAGTTATCATCAAAAAGAGATCCAAAACACAGAGTGTGGTGATCCAGGCAACAATGGAGGCTGCCAAATGGAAAGCACGCCATACTGTATTTCGTGAGGTAAGACAGCAGGAAGGAGTTATTTCTGTGGAGGAAATATGATCGGGAATCGGGAATACAATGAAACTTATCATGTTTTTGAGAAAGTTAAGAGCATGTTAAAGAAAAAACGATGTATTTTACGAAAAATGCACTTGAAATATGAAGAATAGTCTGATACAATGAATACAAAGTGAAGAAGGAATCTGATTCAGCTTGCTGAATACAGAGAATGCCATTGAGAACAGAGACCGGCATGAAGACACATGGATAAGTGTGTTTTTATGCCGGCTATTTTTATGCGCAAATGTTAATGTTTCAAAAGGATTACAAGGGTTACAAAGGGTTACGGCATAAAAATAATGGCATATTCACTTGAAAGATTGCTGTTCGTAAGCAGTACTCCTCGCAGAATATATACCTGCGGACGGCAATGCTTGTGTTGCAACGGATATTCTGCTGTTTCCGGCGCAGAGAAAGCCGGGGACAGTTCAGAAGATCCGCAAACAGGAAAGGAGAAACAGATCTATGTATGATGTGATCATTATCGGAGCAGGAGTTTCCGGAGCGGCAGCGGCGAGAGAGCTTTCAAGATATCGGCTGAAAATCTGCGTTCTGGAGCGAGAAGAGGATGTATGCTGTGGAACTTCCAAGGCAAACAGCGGAATCGCTCATTCCGGTTATGATGCAGAACCGGGAAGCCTTATGGCGGAACTGAATGTGAAGGGCAGCAATATGATGGGACAGCTTTCGAAGGAACTGGATTTTCCTTTTAAACAGACGGGTTCATTGACTGTCTGTACAACTGAGAATGGAATCGTCATGCTGCATAAGCTGCGTGAAAGAGGAATGAAAAACGGAGTAGAGGGACTAAGGATCCTTGACAGAGAAGAAGCACTTGCCATGGAGCCGAATCTGTCTGATCAGGTGCTGGCAGCGCTGTATGCACCGACAGCCGGAATTGTCTGTCCCTTTGAGCTGAACATTGCAATGGCAGAGAATGCATATAACAATGGTGTGGAATTTAAATTTGACACAGAAGTAAAGAACATCCGAAAACAGGAAAAAGGTTTTGTTGTGGAAACCTCAAAGGGTGATTTTGAGACAGGCTGTATCGTCAATGCTGCCGGTGTCTATGCGGATGTTTTTCATAATATGGTAAGTGAGAAAAAACTGCATATCACTCCTCGTAAGGGTGAGTATATGCTTCTTGATAAAAGTGCAGGAACACATGTGAATCATACGATCTTTGCACTTCCAAATAAGAACGGAAAAGGAGTTCTGGTAACACAGACTGTTCACGGTAATCTTCTGATCGGGCCTACAGCTACGGATCTGGAGGATCGGGAGGAAACAGCGACTACCTCAGAGGGGATGGAGGAAGTAAGTGTCAAATCCCGGAAAACAGTAAAGGATATTCCACTGCGGAAGGTGATCACAAGCTTTGCAGGGCTTCGAGCTATTGAGGACGGTATGGATTTTGTGATCGAAGAGGTGGAGGATGCTCCCGGATTTATCGATTGTGCAGGAATCGCATCCCCGGGACTTACCAGCTCACCGGCCATTGGCTGTATGGTTGCTGATATCGTAAAAGAAAAATTACATCCGGAAGTAAATCCGGATTTTGATCCGGTGAGAAAAGGGATCCTGGATCCGTCAGAGCTTTCTCTGGAAGAAAGAAATGAGCTGATCAAAAGATCACCGGAATATGGAAATATCATCTGCAGATGTGAGATGATCTCTGAGGGAGAGATCCTGGATGCGATCCGAAGACCTCTTGGAGCGAAATCCCTGGATGGAGTAAAACGTCGTACAAGAGCAGGAATGGGAAGATGTCAGTCAGGCTTCTGCTCTCCCAGAACAATGGAAATCCTCAGCCGAGAGCTTGGCATTTCCATGGAGGAGATCACAAAAACAGGCGGAGCTTCCAGACTGATCGAAGGAATCAACAAGAAAATTGCAGAGGAGGGCGAGAACCATGAATGATAAGATTATGGTGAAGAGAGATATCGTGATCATAGGCGGAGGCCCTGCAGGACTGGCAGCAGCCCTGGCTGCAAAGAAAGAGGGAGCAGAGAGTATCCTGATCCTGGAACGTGATAAGGAACTGGGCGGGATCCTGAATCAGTGTATCCATAATGGATTTGGCCTTCATACATTTCAGGAGGAGCTGACAGGACCGGAATATGCGGCACGTTTTATCCGGATGGTAAAAGAGCAGCAGATCGAGTACCGGCTGAACACCATGGTCATGGATATCAGCCAGGATAAGGTGATCACTGCCATGAGCCGCCAGGAGGGAATGTATCAGATCCGGGCAAAAGCTGTGATCCTTGCCATGGGCTGCAGAGAGAGACCGCGAGGTGCACTGAACATTCCGGGATATCGACCGGCAGGCATTTATTCAGCAGGAACAGCACAGCGCCTTGTAAATATGGAAGGATTTATGCCGGGAAAAAAAGTAGTGATCCTGGGATCCGGTGATATCGGACTGATCATGGCCAGACGTATGACGCTGGAAGGTGCAGAGGTTAAGGCAGTGGCAGAACTGATGCCATATTCCGGAGGCCTGAAGCGAAATATCGTGCAGTGCCTGGATGACTTTGGTATCCCGTTGAAGCTTAGCCATACAGTGGTTGACATAAAAGGAAAAGAACGTGTGGAAGGAATCACTCTTGCAGAGGTAGACGAAAACAGACGCCCGATTCCCGGTACAGAGGAATTTTTTGAATGCGATACGCTTCTTCTTTCTGTTGGTCTGATCCCGGAGAATGAGCTTTCCGGACAGGCAGGTGTGAAGCTGAGCAATGTGACTTCCGGACCGGTGGTAAACGAAAGTCTGGAGACAAATGTAGAAGGTATTTTTGCCTGCGGAAATGTTCTTCATGTTCACGATCTGGTGGATTTTGTTTCGGAGGAAGCCGGCAATGCAGGAAGAAATGCGGCTCTCTATATAAACAACAATGGAGAGGACAAAATACCGGAAGAGATAAAGATCACGCTTTCGCCCCAAAACGGAGTCCGCTATACAGTGCCGTCTGAGATCCGTACCGGTCATATGGCGGAGGAGCAGCTGGTCCGCTTCCGTGTGGGAAATGTATATAAAAATTGTTACATCCGTGCATATCTGGATGGAGAACGGATCTTTTCCAGAAAAAAACAGGTGGCAGCACCCGGAGAGATGGAACAGATCAAATTGAAAAAAGAGCAGCTTCTTTCCATTCTGGAAGGAAAACAGAAACAGGATAAACATGAACTTGTGATCCAGGTGGAGGAGTGATGAAAATGGAAAAAAGGAATCTTACTTGTATCGGATGTCCTATGGGATGCGCCCTTCTGGTGGAAATGGATGGAAAAGAGATCATTTCCGTCACAGGAAATACCTGTAAAAAAGGTGCGGAATATGCAGTGAAGGAAGTGACAGATCCGACCAGGATCGTGACAACGACCGTGCGTGTGAAGAATGGAAGCATGCCGGTGGTGTCAGTAAAGACAGCACAGGATATTCCGAAAGGAAAGATTTTTGACTGTGTGGAAACGCTGCGGGATGTATGTGTGGAAGCGCCGGTTCAGATCGGGGACGTGATCCTGGAGAATGTAGCAGGCACAGGCGTGGATATCGTGGCTACAGGAAATGTGAAGCAGATCATACAGTGATCTGCAAAGGATATATATGGCAAACTATATGCTTATAATATGTCAGCCCTCCGGCAGACAAAGCGAATAAAATAAACCTGAAAAGGCTTTTTTATCGCTTTGTTTGCCATGAAACAAAATATACAAAATGCACAAAAAATATTAGTACTTAAAAGAATGATTAATTAAAAAATAACAAAAAATATATATAAAAATAGATAAAAAATGTTGAAAATAAATAAACATTATGATATAATTGGAAATATAAATTAGCAAAAATGCTCACAATGATGTAATGCATTGAATGGAGGAGGATTAGAATGAAAGTATTTGGACATCGTGGTTTCAGCGGAGAATATCCGGAGAATACAATGCTGGCGTTTCAGAAGGCTGTGGAGGCTGGTTGCGAGGGGATCGAGCTTGATGTACAGCTGACCAAGGATCTGGTTCCGGTGATCATGCACGATGAGAAGGTTGACCGTACCACAGATGGAAACGGATATATCTATGATCTTACATATGCTGAGCTGTGTAAACTGGATTGCAGTTATCCGGATAAGTTTGCCGGAAAATTCGGCAGGCTTCAGATTCCGACTCTGAGAGAGTATTTGGAGTGGATGGCAGAGGAGGAAGATCTGATTACAAACATCGAGCTGAAGAACAGTGTTTATTATTATGGTGGTATGGAAGAGAAGGTCATTGATATGATCTGCGAATATGGTCTGGAGGATCGGATCATCCTTTCCTCTTTCAATAACGCATCCATTGTATTGTGCAGACAGAGTGATGAGACTATTGCAGGAGGCTTTCTGGTAGAGAAATACGTGGATAATGCAGGGGTTTATGCAAGAACCTGTGATGTGCAGTATTATCATCCGAATCTGGAATACCTGAAGGAAGAGCATGTACGCAGCTGTTCCCAGAACGGGATCGGAGTGAATGTCTGGACTGTAAACGAGGAAGAGGATATGAGAAGGATGAAGAAATGGGGAGTAAACTCCATCATCACCAATTATCCGGACAGAGGAAGAGCAGTGGCAGACGAGGATTGAAACTGTAATGCAAAGACGCTTTCTGTAAGGTACATACAGGAGGCAGGCTAAATTTGAAATCTCCGGCAGGAGGGGGTCCTGCTGCAGATCTATATAAGCAAAATAAAAAACTATAATAATGTATATGGAGGATTTTTACAATGGAGAAAGAAACAAGACCTTTTATTTCCTGGCAGCTTGCAGATGATTTTATGACTGCAGTATTTGAGAAAATGGGAGTTCCGACGGAGGATGCAAGACTTTGCGCTGATGTACTTCTGGAAAGTGACAGACGTGGAATCGAGAGCCATGGCTGCAACCGCTTTAAACCGATCTATATCGACCGTATCAAATCCGGAATCTTAAATCCTGTAACAAAGATCGATATTCTTAAAGAGACACCGACAACTGCAGTTCTTGATGCTAACGATGGTATGGGAATGGTAGCCAGCAAGAAGGCTATGGACATGTGTATTGAAAAAGCACATAAATACGGCATGGGTATGGTTGCAGTCCGTAACTCTTCCCATTATGGAATCGCAGGATATTGGACAGGTCTCGCAGCAAAAGAGAATATGATCGGTATCAGCGGTACCAACGCAAGACCATCCGTTGCACCGACATTTGGTGTTGAGAATATGCTTGGAACCAACCCACTGACATTTAGTATGCCTACAGATGAGCCGTTCCCGTTTACACTGGACTGTGCAACATCTGTTATCCAGAATGGCAAGATCGAATACTACGCACGTATCAACCATGATACTCCTAAGGGTCTTGTTATTTCCAGAGAAGGAGAGGAGCTTACAGATAGTGCAGAGATCCTTAAGAAGATCAGAAGCCAGCAGGCAGCACTTGCTCCTCTCGGTGGATTTGGTGAGACAACCGGAGGATATAAGGGATACGGATACTCTACTGTTGTTGAGATCCTTTCCGCAGCCCTTCAGTCCGGTCTCTTCCTGAAAGCTCTGGATGGTAAGGATGAAGAAGGAAAGATCCGTCCATATCATCTTGGACATTTCTTTATTGCTATCGATACAGAGGCATTTATGGGTGCAGAGGCATTCAAGAAAACATGCGGTGATATCCTGCGAGACCTGAGAGGCTCCGAGAAGGCTCCTGGACAGGAACGTATCTACACAGCAGGCGAGAAGGAATATGATGTATGGATGTATCGTAAGGATAAGGGAGTTCCGGTGACAGAGGCAGTTCAGAAAGAGTTTATCGGACTTCGCGATGAATTCGGACTTACACAGTTCAAATTCCCGTTTGAGAAATGATGTATCTGCAGAAGGGAAGTCCATAGGGGCTTCCCTTCTTTTGCCAGAGAAGAAGATTGTCTGAGAATTGTAATACAGCCGGAAATAAAACAGATATATTTGGCAAATGCGTCTGGTCTTTGAAGCAATAAACTGATACAATAAGAATAATATCTTCAAATAATGCGCGGAGATAAAATGATATTGTGTGAACATTGCGGAGGAAGAGAGAAGATGAACAAAGAATTTCTGGACGCGATCGAGGCGAACCCGATCATAGCGGCTGTAAAGGATGAGCAGGGACTTCAGAACTGTTTGGGCAGGGAGGAGCTTACCGTGATCTTTATCCTGTATGGAGATATCCGTTCTATTGGGGGAATTGTGGAGCGGATCCACCAGGCGGGGAAGATCGCGATGGCACATATAGACCTGATCACAGGTTTAAGCTCAAAAGAGGTTTCTGTGGATTATATTTGTAAAAATATCCATGCAGATGGGATCATTTCAACAAAAGCATCCATGATCAACAGGGCGAAGAAGCTTGGAATGTATACAGTTCTGCGGTTTTTCCTTATTGATTCCATGGCGATCAAGAATATTGAGAATCTGGGAAATCAGCATGAGCAGCTGCCGGATGTGGTAGAGGTTCTGCCGGGGCTGATGCCGAAGATTCTTAAACAGATATGTAAAACAAGCAAGGTGCCTGTGATCGCAGGCGGTTTGATCTCCGATAAGGAGGATGTGATGGGAGCCCTGGGTGCGGGGGCAGCAGCGGTTTCCACTACAAATCAGAAGGTATGGGAATTATGAGGCTGCAGAGGCATTGAGCCGCAGCCAAGAAATGTATTGGAGGATTTTTATATGGCAAAATATGTTATGGCGCTGGATTCCGGAACGACCAGTAATCGCTGTATTCTTTTTGATGAAAGCGGAAGGATCCGCAGTGTGGCGCAGAAGGAGTTTATCCAGCATTTTCCGAAACCGGGATGGGTAGAGCATGATGCAGGTGAGATCTGGTCCACACAGCTTTCTGTTGCCAGAGAGGCTATGAACCAGATTGAGGCAACGGCAGAGGATATTGCAGCGATCGGTATCACCAATCAGAGAGAGACCACTATTGTCTGGGATAAGAATACGGGACAGCCGGTTTATCATGCCATCGTATGGCAGTGCAGAAGAACTTCAGAATACTGCGACAGTCTGAAAGCAAAGGGACTGGAAGAAAAATTCCGTCAGAAAACAGGACTTGTTATTGATGCGTATTTTTCTGCCACCAAGGTAAAATGGATCCTGGATAATGTGGAGGGTGCCCGCGAAAGAGCAGAGAAGGGAGAGCTTCTGTTTGGTACCGTGGAGACCTGGCTGATCTGGAAGCTGACCAAGGGAGCTGTTCATGTAACAGATTATTCCAATGCATCCAGAACGATGATGTTCAATATCAATACACTGGAGTGGGATGATGAGATCCTGGAGGAGCTTGATATTCCGAAATGCATGCTCCCGCAGGTAAAAGAGTCCAGTGAGATTTATGGTGAGACAGATCCGTCCTTTTTCGGTGGAAGGATCCCGGTAGCCGGTGCTGCCGGGGACCAGCAGGCGGCGCTGTTCGGACAGGCCTGCTTTGAGAAAGGTGAAACCAAGAATACATACGGAACCGGTGGCTTTCTTCTGATGAATGCAGGAGATAAACCGGTATTTTCCAATAACGGGCTGGTTACAACCATCGGATGGGGACTTAACGGAGAGATCACTTATGTTCTGGAGGGATCCGTATTTGTGGCTGGTGCTGCGATCCAGTGGCTTCGTGATGAGCTTCATCTGGTGGATTCCGCATCGGATACCGAGTATTTTGCGGGAAAGGTACCGGATGCAAACGGCTGCTACGTCGTGCCTGCGTTTACGGGACTTGGAGCTCCCTACTGGGATCAGTATGCCCGCGGCACGATCGTGGGGCTGACCCGTGGTGTAAATAAGTATCATATTGTGCGTGCGACTTTGGAATCACTTGCATATCAGGTCAATGATGTGCTGGAGGTTATGAAGGAAGATGCAGGAAGTGACCTTGCAGTTCTTCGTGTAGACGGCGGAGCAAGTGCAAACAACCTTCTCCTGCAGATCCAGGCCAATATCAGTAATGTGGCTGTAGAACGTCCGGAATGTATTGAGACAACTGCTCTTGGTGCCGCATATCTGGCAGGTCTTGCTGTGGGATTCTGGGAAAGCAAGGAGGCAGTACTGGAAAGTCGTGATGTGGAACGTATTTTCCGCACGGAGATCGATGACGAGAAGCGAAATGCCATGGTAAAAGGCTGGAGAGCTGCAGTAGGCTGCTCCAGAGACTGGATCAAAAAGATCCAGTAAAAGATAAAAAAGAAAAGTCATGCAACGGGACCGGATGAAAATGTCCTGTGCATGGCTTTTTTGCGTTTCCGGAATGTCACAGACAGACCGGCATAGTAAGTGATCGTGGAACAGATCCGCCGGAGCTTACAGAGTGGTCAGATCGATCCTGTAATCGTCGGAACCCTCTCCGTCAGCAGTGTAGTAAGCTGCTCTTTCTTCTGCATTTACATAGATGTGGAGCTCTTTGCCTTTCAGGCCCTTTGCTTCTGCATCTTTCTTAACAGCTGCCTCAAGGTCGGCAACTGTGATGGATGTCTCAAAAATTTCAAGTGTGATGCCGCTGATCTTATGATTTTTTACAGTGTTCTTAACTTCTTCTACTACTTCTGGTGCCTTGGCTGCTACAGTCTCTGTTGCCTTTTTGACTGCTTTAACGGTTTTTTCAGCTGCAGGTGTTTTTTCAATCTTTTCTACAGTTGATTTCACGGTAGCTTTGGCCTTGGTGGTTGCGCTCTTCAGGTTGCTTGTTCTGCTGTTTCTTCTTTTTTCCATAATGGAACACTCCCTTCCACATATTTCGCTGACAGAACGGATCTGCCGGAATATGTACCTGTTTACAGTAGCATGAATCCGGTGGAAAGTCAAATTTTTGCTTGGGTGTTGCATTTCCGGCAGTTGTCGTATAAACTGGATTACAGAGAAAATCAGACAGGGGTACAGAGATTGAAGAATATTCAGGAAGATATTAAAACAGGAAAATTTAAGCAGGCATATCTCCTTTACGGTGAGGAAGCCTATCTGAAACAACAATATAAAAGAAATCTGGTGAAGGCTCTGAACCCGGACGATGATACCATGAATTTTACCAGATATGAGGGGAAGGGGATCGATGTCCGGGAGCTTTTGAGTCTTTGTGATACCATGCCCTTTTTTGCAGAGCGAAGAGTAGTCCTTCTTGAGGATACGGGATTCTTTAAGAACAAATGTGAGGAACTGGCAGATTATATGAAAGCTCTGCCTGATTATCTGTATCTGGTGTTCTGCGAGTCTGAAGTAGATAAAAGAAGCCGTATGTACAAGGCGGTAAAAGCCTGCGGCAGCATCGGGGAATTTAAACAGCAGGATGAAAAGACTCTTATGCGGTGGGCAGCAGGGATCCTTGGAAAAAATGGCCGCAGGATCACCCAGAGAGATGTGGAGCTTCTGCTGACCATGACGGGAACAGATATGGGAAATATAAGGATGGAGCTGGAAAAGCTGATCTCCTATACGGTCGGAAGAGATGTTGTGACGGCTGCAGATATCCAGGCTGTCTGTACCACGCAGACAACCAATAAGATCTTTGATATGGTGCGTGCGGTGACGGAGAAGAACCAGAAGCGGGCCCTGGATCTGTACTATGACCTTCTGACTCTTCGGGAACCGCCGATGCGGATATTGTTTCTTTTGGCGAAACAGTTTCGTCAGATCTGCCTGACCAAGAAAATGTCACAGGAGGGTCTTTCTCAAACCGAGATCGCTTCCAAACTGGGAGTACCCTCTTTTGTTGTGCGGAATCTGGCATCCTGTGCCAGATCCTACACTGTGGAAGAGCTGGAGAATGCTGTGCGGGATTTTGTGGATGCGGAAGAGGCGGTAAAGACAGGTACACTTGGAGATGTGCTCAGCGTGGAGCTTCTGATCGTGAAGTACAGCTCGGCGAGAGCAGTGAGAGCCTGAGTTTTACGGAGACGGGTTCTGCCACAGGGTCGCTCCGTTGTCCCTGAGCCATTTTTCGCAGGCTTTATACTCCGGCATCACAGATGCCACCACTGCATAAAAGGCAGGGGAATGATTCATTTCTTTTCTGTGTGAAAGTTCGTGTACCACAACATAATCCAGGACTTTTTCCGGGGCGAAGATCAGCCGCCAGTTGAAGTTCAGGTTTCCTTCGCTGGTGCAGCTTCCCCAGCGGGTTTTTTGTTCCCGGATCGTGATACGGCCGTAGGTTACGCCCATTTTTCTGGCGTAGGCTGCGGTTTTTCTTTTGAATATTTTTCTGGCGGATTCCATATAATAACTGCGACGGAATTCCGAAAGAGGCGGGTTTTCAGCCTGGGGCTGTGCCGGCTCAGTGGCAGCGTGTGAGAGATGCTCCAGGATCCAGCTTTCTTTCTGTGAGAGAAAACGATGGATGGTGGAATCTGGCATTGTGTGTGGAACGCGGACAGTTACCTGACCGGAAACGCTGACCTGGATCGCCAGGGTTTTCCGGCTGCTGCGGATAATGCGGTAGGGAAAGGGATGGGATATCATAAAAAACTCCTTTTGGTCAATGCAGAAATCTATATACAAAACAGAAATCTATATACAAAAAAGACAGTCGCTGACGGTTCGACTGTCTTTCCTTTTACTTATAAGCTTATAACTAAAATATTCCGTGGTCTATTACGCAATGCTGTTGACAGCTTTGGAAAGACGGGAAATCTTTCTGGCGCAGTTATTTTTGTGATAAACGCCCTTGGATGTAGCTTTGCTGATTGTGGAGATTGCGTCCTTAAGAGCAACCTCTGCAGCTGCCTTATCCTTATTCTCAACTGCTGTCTCAACTTTCTTGATGGAAGTCTTAACTGCAGAACGGATTGCTTTGTTTCTTGCAGCCTTAGTGCTGTTAACTAAGATTCTCTTCTTTGCGGATTTAATGTTAGCCAATTCGTACACCTCCGATTCCTTAAAAATATAATATTAAATTACATTCACAGGAACAGACACGGGCGCTCCTATGAAACATGCTTATATATATTATTATACGTGCACAGGAATGTCAAGATGTTTTTTGCAAAAATTCCAAAAAAATATGCAAAAAATACCAGATGCTGTGTGGGAAAGGGGAAATGATACATATTTATGGGAAAAAGGGAAATAATGAAAGGGAAAACACCGGTAAAGCTGCAGACAGCAGCGGAAAAGTCTTTGCAATCTTACAGAAAAAGAGGATGAGAGTATGGCTGGAAGGAGCAGAATCAGAACAGACCTGGCGCTGGAAGCAACGGAACGCTTTCAGGCGGAAAACGTAGAAGTACGTGGAGTAGAGATCAGGGAAAGATACGATGAGGAAAAGGATGTTCGGACTACCGTAGTGCGGATCACAACGGAAAACGGAGCCAGGACCATGGGAAAACCACAGGGGACCTATATTACCATTGAGGCACCGGATCTTTCCGTTCCGGATGAGGATTATCACAGGGAGATCTCGGAAGAGGTGGCACATCATTTGAGGGAGCTGATCGATCTCGGACGGCAGCAGTCGATCCTGGTGGTAGGCCTTGGAAATCAGGAGATTACTGCGGATTCCCTTGGCCCTCGTGCAGTTTCCAATCTTCATATGACAAGGCATGTGATCCGGGAATATGGGCTGAAGAGCAATGAACATATGAAAATGCATCAGATCAGCGGGATCGTTCCGGGTGTGATGGCACAGACCGGAATGGAAACTCTGGAAATTGTTCGGGGTGTTGTTTCTGAGACAAAGCCGGATTTGGTGATCGCCGTAGATGCGCTGGCGGCCAGAAGTACGACAAGACTTAACCGGACGATCCAGATCACGGATACCGGGATTAGTCCGGGCTCCGGCGTGGGGAATCACAGGGAAGGCCTGAATGAAGAAAATCTTTCGGTCCGTGTGATCGGGATCGGTGTTCCGACTGTGGTGGATGCGGCTACTATTGTCCATGATTCCATGGCAGAGCTTCTGGAGGCACTGGAGGAAGATGAGCAGAAGGAGTTTCTGGAAGAAATGATCTCGCCGAAGCTTTACACCATGTTTGTAACACCAAAGGATGTGGATGAAACGGTACGATATTTAAGCTTTACCATTTCCGAAGGACTGAATCTGGCTTTTTCCGATAGTCTAATCGAAGAGGACAGGTCATAAAATACCATAAGAGGTGATCGTTGGTGACGAATATCCAGAGGGCTTTCTGCGTGGTTTTGAGCCTGATCTTCCTGGGTGTGGTGGCTGTCCTTCCGGGAGATTTTTTCAGGCATGGTGAGATCTACAGACAGCTGCCGCTGTATTGCTTTCTGGAAAAGAAAGCTCTGCAGAAGGAAAATGGCAGAGACCGGGAAACAGAGATGCTTTTGCAGGAAAAAAACGCAGAGCATCTGGGTGAAGAAGTGGAAGCAGAGAACCGAAAAGAGCAGGAGACGCTGCTGATGGCCGAGGCGGAAGAAGTGGAAAAGAAAGAAGCCCTTCAGAAGAAAGAAGAGCTTCAAAAGAAAAAAGAAATTCAAAAGAAAGAAGCGGAAGAGGCAGAAATGGCAGGGAAAAAATCCTCTGCCGGCAAAAAAAATGAAAAGGAGACTGTTAAGGGAAATACAGAACAGGAAGTTGCTGAGCCAGAAATTACAGAGCCGGGAGGTTCAGAACAGGAAGCTACGGAGCCGGGGGACACAGAACCGGAGACTCCTCCGTCAGAGGAGAACCGATCCGGTGAAAATACTGCGAAGGAACAGGAGACTGTGGCACTGCCACATCCGCAGATTGACTTGTCTCAGGCGAAACTGGCAGATTTTGACTATGTGATGAATCAGTTTTTTATATTGGATTCCAATACGGAAACGAATGCGCAGCAGATCAGTGCGCCCCGTTTTCTGAAGGAGGATCTGTCCGTTAAAAAGGATTCATCGGTACCCCAGATCCTGATCTATCATACCCATTCCCAGGAGGCTTTTGCAGATTCAAGAGAAGGACAGACTGAGGACACCATCGTAGGAGTGGGAGATCATCTTACTGAACTTCTGGAAAAAACATATGGATACCAGGTCATTCATATAACAGATGCCTTTGATATGATGGGAGGAACACTGGACAGGAGCAAGGCTTATGATTATGCCAGGGCATCCATAGAAAAAGTGCTGGAAGAAAATCCCACCATTGAAGTTGTGATCGATCTTCACAGAGATGGTGTGCCGGATGAGCGTCATCTGGTAACGCAGGTGAATGGAAAACCTACTGCTCAGCTGCTTTTTTATAATGGATTAAGCTATACAGTCAGTCAGGGGGCAGTGAGTTATCTGCCCAATCCTTACATAGAAGAGAATCTGGCATTTTCCTTTCAGCTGGAATATCAGGCGGCACAGTATTACCCCGATCTTTACCGGGGGATCTATCTGGCAGGTCTTCGCTATAATCTGCATCTTAAGCCACGGGCCCTGCTTCTGGAGGCCGGAGCACAGACAAATACCGTAGAGGAAGTCCGAAATGCCATGGAACCATTTGCAGATATCTTAAACAGAGTTCTGAAAGGCAGTGACAAAGAAGGCTGAAATATGATATGATAAAGAGCAGTATGGAAAAATATGCGTTCTGAACGCTTTATACGAGAGAAATTTAAGGAGGACTTCCTGAATGATAGACCAGAGTAAAATTCGGAATTTTTGTATCATTGCACATATCGACCATGGCAAGTCAACACTTGCGGACCGTATCATCGAGATGACGGGACTTCTTACCGAGAGGGAAATGCAGGCCCAGGTTCTGGATAACATGGACCTTGAGAGAGAACGAGGGATCACCATCAAATCCCAGGCGGTTCGTATTGTATACAAAGCCAAGGACGGAAATGAGTATATTTTTAACCTGATCGATACCCCGGGACATGTGGATTTTAACTATGAAGTTTCCCGAAGCCTTGCTGCCTGTGACGGAGCGATCCTTGTTGTGGATGCAGCACAGGGAATCGAAGCTCAGACACTTGCCAATGTATATATGGCACTGGACCATGATCTGGATGTGGTTCCGGTGATCAACAAGATCGACCTTCCAAGTGCGGATCCGGAGCGTGTTATCAATGAGATCGAGGATGTGATCGGAATTGAAGCGCAGGATGCACCGCAGATTTCCGCAAAAACAGGACTGAATGTAGACCAGGTCCTGGAGCAGATCGTCAATAAGGTCCCGGCGCCGGCGGGGGATGTGGATGCACCTCTGAAGGCTCTGATCTTCGACTCTGTTTATGACCCTTATAAGGGTGTTATCGTATTTTGCAGAGTGAAGGACGGACGTGTGAAAAAGGGCACGAGGATCCATATGATGGCGACCGGATTCACCACGGAGGTTGTGGAGGTTGGATATTTTGGAGCGGGTCAGTTTATCCCGTGTGACGAGCTGACAGCAGGTATGGTCGGATATATCACAGCCAGCATCAAGAATGTCCGTGATACCCGCGTGGGTGATACGGTAACGGATGCGGACAACCCCTGTGCAGAGGCACTTCCGGGATATAAGAAGGTAAACCCTATGGTTTATTGTGGCCTTTATCCGGCAGATGGTGCCAAGTACGGCGATCTCCGTGACGCGCTGGAGAAGCTTCAGCTCAACGATGCTTCCCTTTATTATGAACCGGAGACATCGGTCGCCCTTGGATTTGGTTTCCGCTGCGGCTTCCTGGGACTTCTTCATCTGGAGATCATCCAGGAGCGTCTGGAGAGAGAGTATAACCTGGATCTTGTAACTACAGCACCGAGTGTTATCTATAAGGTCTATAAAACCAATGGTGAGATCATCGAGCTGACCAATCCCACCAACCTTCCGGATCCTTCAGAGATCGAATACATGGAAGAGCCTATGGTGAAGGCGGAGATCATGGTAACCACAGAGTTCATTGGTGCGATCATGGATCTCTGCCAGGAGAGACGTGGTCAGTATGAAGGCATGGAATATATGGAAGAAACCCGTGCACTCCTG